>ENA-UPTB01000623-UPTB01000623.1-human-gut-metagenome-genome-assembly--contig:-NODE-623-length-36547-cov-91.936578_pt1 | contig 36547 bp, 27 predicted proteins | sample MGYA00250046_ERZ773369 | MGnify/ENA primary metagenome ERZ773369 (study PRJEB29103, sample SAMN06111938) | human gut metagenome | biome: human gut; feature: ankylosing spondylitis patient; material... | reverse complement strand
TTTTATTGGTCACAGCGATAGCGGCCACACAAGAAGGAGGAAGTCCTTCGCAGCATCACGCTACCTTTGCATGGTAAAAATAAGTGGCTTTCAAATAGCTCAATTCAGAAAAAGACGGGGCCAAACAATGGAACAAAGGTTGTAAGCAAGGAGGCAATCCGTATGCAACAGACAGGGGCACTGCTATGGCTGTATGCCTGGAGAAACGAAGCGGGAAATCCGACCTTACAGCTGTATCATCAGAAGAGTGAGGAGCATGAACACTGATGCACGATGAACGACAAGCCTAAGGGTCAGCTTAGCAATAGAGGCATCAAGCCAAAAGAGGACAGACATCAGAGGATTGGCGATAGCACTGTCATCATGCTAAGACCAAGTTCTGTGTCCGACAAGGAAGAGTCGCAAAAGACAGACGAGTAAAACCAAAAGGCGAAATGACCATTCCTATAACAAGGTACAGAGACGCTTAAAACGGCGAAGGGACTTTGGCGACGTATCGCTATACAGGTGTCGAAGCATCGCTTCTATAACAGGACTGGAGCAAGTGAGCAAACCGCACAACTTGCTCCCAAGGTATTTCAGTTACAACAGCCATAACCTCATTGGAGGATTGTCCTAAAAGAGTTTTTGCAGTCAAAGGAAGAAAGAGTCTGCAAGCCACATAGCCAACAGACTCTCTCCTGATTATTCACAGATGACAACATCATCCTTGTACTCCGTCACTTCCTTGCCGTTGATGAGCTGGACAATGACCTCACAACCCAAGTCCTCGACAATCGTTCCCTCTGTCTGACCTCTTCGGGGATAAAGCAAGGTGCAGAAACACCCTACAACGCCGTCCAACTGCTCCATGTCTATCGTTGCCATATCCGTTCCTCCTTGTTAGCCGAATGTGATTGGATTGATGCAGAAATTCGTGTCCTCTGCCTCATACTCGTATTCATTGATGAAGTCAATCATCTTCTGTTCGCTTCTTCCGTCCTGTGAGACACCAGTCTTCTCACACCACAACTTGATAGCATCACCAAAGGTGGAGTAAGCACCCTCACAATCCTCAAAGAGTTCTCCGTATGCAGTGACGTAGCACTCTTCGGGGAAGAAGTCGTTCTCATCGTGCGTATAGAAGATGTCGCAACCTGGCTCAACCTCTCGCCAACTGATTGAAAGTTCATCGCCAAGTGCCTTGTTCACCTCCTCAAAGAACAAGTCGCATGAAGACCAAGCACTTTCGGTGTCAAAGGACAAGAGGGCATAATCGTCTTCCACGTTCTCCTCATACTCTGCCCAATAGATGTGTCCTCTCACCGAGATGCCTTTCTTCTCGTAGTCAATGCCATAGTGTTCTGCCAAGAGATACAGATACACATTATTACTGTTCACCTCCAACTCTTGGAGTGTGTTCCAAAGGTCTGCCACGGCTTTGCGTGAGCCTGTCACCTTGTACTGAGTGTCGCAAATGTTAGCCATAAGATAAAATTTTTATTTTCTTCCCTTATGTAGAACCAACTACCATCGGGATTGATTAAAGAATTATGTTGCCCCAAAAGGTGTTATGGCTCATCAATGCAAGGTTTTGCCGTCAAATACTACCTCTGCCACAATCAGAGCGTGGAGATTTCACGGACAAACCACAGGCACCGACCTTGCAGGATGAACGCCATGACAGGTACCTTTGCAACACAATTCTTATCAAAGCCCGATGGGGTGGTACATGGCAGACTGCATGGTACAGCAGTGTGAAGTGACGTTATAGGTGGAGATAAGGCTATAAGAGGTTTTTGCAGTCAAAGGAGAAAAGAGTCCACAAAGTGCAGTATCTACAGGACAAAAACACTTTAGTTTACCTTGGTTAGCTCTTATATATATGCTAACCTAAAGTAAACTGTATATATGTCCGTCTAAAACCCGAAAACCGTACGGGTCAGCTTACGTCAGAAACAGAAGTATAGAACCATAGAAGTGGTTCAAGAAGTCTTTCTTCCTTTGACTGCAAAATATTATCTTTGCACGAATCATAATTGCCCTGTAGGATTTAATATAATTTAACACTCTTTGTTGAATGCAAGGAAGAACAGCTTCAATATGCTGAATATCAGTAGTATAACATTGTGTTAACCCTTAATCTGTAGAAAAGGATGTTATCATACAAAGTAATGTCCATTTGTACTTTTTCTATATGGTTTTATACTTACATTTGCATATCATTTGTATCTTGATAACAGTAACTAACTGATTATCAATATACTTTATATTTGAGGAGGTTAAATAAGCTTGACTGTTTAAGAACAGACATTCTGAATAAGAATAAATAATAAGGCGTACAACCGAAATCTTATAGATATCGGTTGTACGCCTTTTTTTGTTCACGAATTTATGTATCTTGGTCAGCATTTCCGTGAAGTTGGAGATGACTGGAAGGTATTTTGTTGTGGCTGGAAGATATTTGATTGTGGCTGGAAGATAGGATGGAAGATATTCTGTTCTGAAGTTTATCTTCCAGCCTTTATTGTGTTTTCAGTCAGAGAGTTGCGCCGATTCTGGGAGATATGGCAGTTTCTTTCGCGTACAGAGTCATAATGCATGTAATAGCCTCGCTTCTGTTTGGTGTTTTATCTGTGTTCCTAACGATATTCTTGGCGTATGATAATACACGGATGAGAAAAATAGATAGAAAATTTTATACTTTAACACAATAATGCGAATATAGAGTTCGTTGTATCTATGTATCTTTGCACCATTAAAATGGAGAAGTAATGCCAGCTAATAAAAATGCGATGACTCGATATAAGATACTTGACGATCTGCTTAGTTGTCGGTATCATAACTATTCGCTTGATGATTTAACAGAAGAAGTCAACAAGCGTCTTGCTGAATTGTATCCTGATACAAATGGCGTTGGACGTCGTACTATCGAGAAGGATATTTTCTATTTAGAATATGAGGGACCTTTCTTGGTAGAAATTGAACGTTATAGTGCTCCTGGTTATAATAGCGAGAAGCAGAAGTCATACAATAAACGCTGTCTCAGATATACAAGTCCCTCATTCTCTATTTTCAAGAAGGATTTGAGTGATGATGAGGAGTATCTGCTGAAAGAAGCACTTTCATTGCTTGGACTGTTCGAAGGACTTCCCAATTTGGATGCTTTGGAAGGGTTAAGACTCGGATTAGGTGTAAGAAAAAATGAAAGAAAGATAATATCTTTAACAAAGAATCCTTTGGAAAATTCCAATTTGCTTGGTGAACTTTTCACCACCATTTCACATCGACAGGTTGTGGAACTGCATTATCATAAGTTTTCTTCACCACACACAGAGTTAACAGTCAATATACATCCGTATCTTTTGAAAGAATACAATCGACGTTGGTTTCTGTTTGCAGCAGCCGAATCAGATAGGAAACTACTTTGTTTCAGTCTTGACAGAATTGACAATGCGGTTCCGTTACCTTCGCATAAGTATATAGATTATGATGGTGAAATAAGCGAAGTCTTTGACGATACAATAGGTGTAACGATAAACGAGGAAAGTCCTGTGTACAATATAGTTTTCTGGGTTAGTGATATTTCAAAAGATTATGTTGCAACAAAACCGATTCACGATTCACAAAAAAACATAAGCGGAAGTGAAGAAGAGAAGCTTAGGAGAATATATCCGACTCTTTCTAAGGGAAGATTCTTCAGCATAGATTGCAAGGAGAATTATGAACTTATTCGTGAACTGACAAGTTTTGGCAAGGAACTTATAGTCCTTACACCAGTCATAATACGGAAGAAGATAGAAAACAGAATAACGGAAATGTTTGATAATTATAAATCTCTGGAAATACGAATTTAGAATTCGTATTACATATTTAACCTTGCATCACAAAACGTAAAATGACATAATATGGAAAAGGAAGAAATTTTATCAGTTAATCAGTATACTAAATTTTTGGTGCCAGCATCTTCATATAATATGCAAGATGACAACAGGCTTCTTATTCCTTTTACAAGTGGCGACAAAATTGGCTTTGTAGACAAAGAAGGTGCCATTGTCGTAAAGCCGCAATTCACCATGTATTATGATGATTGTTATGACGAAAGTGATAATATAAGGGTCTCTGTTGATTGCCTCTATGGATATATTCGCAGTGGAGGAAGGGTCGCTACGTATAAGCGTCCGATGTATGGACTTATTGATTATAAAGGCGAAACTATCTTCGAACCATCATTTTATAGTTTGGTACCAGCTATTGGAAACAAGAATCTATATACTGTCCAAGACAAGAATTTTGAATATGCTGTTTTAAACACAGATGGAACAGAAGTCGTTCCCTTTGGTAAATACAGTTGGATTGATGGATTTGACAAAGGCCTTGCTAGGGTGAGAATTGGAAATGTGACAAATGGACAAAATGAAAATGGCAATAAATGGGGATTGATTGATGAAAATGGCAAGGAAGTACTTCCTTTAGATTATGATAATATATGGAATTTTTATGGCAAGCAACGTGTTACGACCAAAGTCATAAAAGGTAATGTTGCCAAAGATGTCATTCTTTCTGAACTATTTGATAAGGATAAACCCCAAGAAAATGACAATCACTCGGATAACTACGATGTCAATGATTATGGTACAAACTTTGGTGAATACGCTGGCTCGTATGCCCAAGATGTGGAAGGATATAGTGACGATGTGATAGATGATGCTTTTGATGGCGATCCTGACGCTTATTGGAATATTGATTAGTAATATTCCAATTTACGCATAGCAACGAACAAAGGGTTCGCAACAATGTAGTAACTTTGCATTCGAAAATAAAAAGAGGTCTTTGATAATCGGATCGACAGATATAAATTTGAACTCGTCCTGCGGGCGAAAGCCATGTCTCTTTGGAGGCACATTCGCATGATGTCTCACCGCCTTCACGGGTGTTGAGATAACAATGTTATCACGTTAACGTAGACTGCATACATACGTAGTATGTTTTCTATTGTGTTATGTTGTTTTTTATTTATGGTTTTATTTTTCTTATATAAAGAAATGAAAGTCTGTCGTTTCCGATGTCACCCTCTTAATTATAAACAAGTATGGATAAGAATAGTATAGCAAAAGCCACACAACAATTGGAGACAAAAGAGGATCTCCTTCGTCTTCTCAACCAGATAAAGCAGGATGAGATGACTGAATATGGTATGTCCGATAAATTCTATCCATTCACGATGAAACACCTGAATTATTATTGCAACCCCAACAATTCGTTTCATCGATATAAGCAATTCAAGATTAAAAAGAAATCAGGAGGCTTTAGGCTGATAACAGCACCGAGAAATCAAAGTTTTATGTTGCTATTGCGATATGTAAATGAGATATTCAAGGCTGTATACACTCCTTCTGATTATGCCATGGGATTTACCGAAGGTCGTTCCGTTGTGACTAATGCGAACAAGCATAAAGGACATAACTATGTTTTTAACACCGACCTGAAAGATTTCTTTCCAAGTATCCATCAAGCGAGAGTATGGAAAAGGTTACAATTGAAGCCACTGTTTTTCAAACAACCTATAGCCAATATTCTTGCAGGTCTGTGCTCCATGAAAGAGAAAGCTGAAGATGGCAGCATTAGGTATGTTTTACCCCAAGGCGCGCCAACATCACCTATCATAACAAACATTATTTGTGACAACCTTGACCGCAGATTGGCAGGATTGGCAAAACGATTTGGCGTTGTGTATTCCAGATATGCCGATGACATCACATTTAGCTCAATGCACAATGTTTATCAAACTTCAGGGGAGTTCAGAAAAGAACTAAAACGAATAATCGAAAGCCAAGGCTTTATCATGAACGAAGACAAGACGAGACTACAGAAATTAGGTACACGTCAGGAAGTTACTGGCATTATAGTTAGTGACAAACTCAATGTGTCTCAGAAATATGTGCGCGACATTCGCAATATTCTATATATATGGAGTAAATACGGCTATGCCACAGCATTCAATAAATTCTTTCCAAGATACAAAGAAACTAAAGGGCATGTGAAGAAAGGTAACCCAGATATGGTGAATGTGCTGGACGGAAAGCTCATGTATCTGAAAATGGTAAAGGGCGAAGACGATAGTGTATATATGAGACTAAAGACGCAATTTGACGAATTGCGCAATTCGCTTCATGATAATACAAGAACGACTCAACACGGAATCACATACGTTGAAACCTTACCAGTGTTAGAGTTTGAGAGGAAGAATAATACGGCAATTACCATAGTGACAACGAAGCCAAAAGAATTCTACACCGTACATACGCCCCAAGAGGCAACAGAAAATACACAAAAAAGTGTTTCTGAAAATTTCATTCCTCATCGCTATGCATCCTTTAAATTAGGTGGAAGAATGCAAAAGGCATCAGTGAACAAGTCATTGAAAAAAGAATACGAAGACCGAAAGGAATTGTTGTCAATATCCAATTGCCGAGATGCAAACGGAAAACTCTTCTGGCTCGTTCATCGCTCAGACAAGGTTACTGTAGCACCAGCTCAACCTGTTGACATAGATGAATTGAATGATGATTTGGACAAACTGTTAAATTAGTGCTTATGGACGAGAAACTGAAATCAACAATAGAAAAAATAGTACAACTGAGCAAACAAAATCCTGAGTTTGACGCAGAATTGCGGAAGAGGTTAGAAATAACTTCCTCCGCAAATTATGCATTGGTTGAAGATGAACGCATTTCACAAATATACGAGTATTGCATAGAAAAAGTTATCCGAAGCCAAGCAATTAATTTCTATAAGGACTTCCCACTTAAGTCAATAATTCCAACTATTGTTGAAGATTTTGTCAGAATGGAGACATTTAGACGTAAAGACAATTTTGGTGACTTTTGTCTTTCATTGTACCAACAGATAGAATGCATAACAAATAAGTTGTGTACAAATCCATCATTGTCTGCTGTTGTAGAGAAAATGATGGGGCATTCTCCTTATGTTAAGTCTGGAAAAAACATTGAAACGACAATAGAAAATAGAGTAGATGGAGAATATACTATAGCAGCACTTTTATTTCCTGGACAAAATAAAAAAACAGGACTTCCATATAGTATAGAAAAGTCAAAAGTGACATTACAGTCGCAATATGCGAATGACAAAATGAGAATTTTGGTATACTTCATTGGCTACAAAACCTTAATGAAAAGCAGTGACTATGATTCCTATATAGAATTCACGTCACTGCTTTCTGACATATACCAATGTAGAAATATGAACCATCGTGGTAACACATTGAACGAATGGGAGCAATCTACACTAAATAGAATATCACCACTAAAATCTTTCTATTACTTTAAGTTCATGGGAGTATTGGCTCAATATGTGGATTATATTAGAAATGGATTTGATTATATTCCCGAACTAAAGAAATATAGCGATAGTATAAAAGAAAAAAAAATGTCCGCTCCTAAGCCAAAAGTATTAGGAAAGATTGATTTGAAAGACGATGGAAAGAAGCGATTCAAATAGCGTCGAATAACAATTACTAATTTTGAATAAAAGTCAGTATTGCTCAGATCTTAAGCTTTCCTTTCGCCCCAGGCATCTTCTTATACACGAATTCTTCACCACCAGGGAAGTAAGCTTCGAATACAATGCAGAGAAACCGGGCTATGTCTTTACGTTTTTTGCCAATCTTGAAGAAAGCGGAACTGGCATACGCCATGAGGTCGGCTTGGCTGCACTTGGCATTGACAGCAATATTGACTTTAGGTATTACCATCTGGTCACGCTCGGCAAAGGCTATGGCACAAACGTTGATGGCCTCCTGTTCTTCTTTGCTGAACACGCTCATCTTTGCTGCAAACCAGTCGAGTGCTTCTTGTACTTTGTGCTGCTGATCTTCATCCACGGCTTGCGACATTGCAACAGCATGTTCCTGTTCAAGTTTCTCCACCGTGTATTCAAGCACCGCTACCTTTTTCTTCATGACATTGTACTTCACCATATTTGCCATGACGAAGCAATAGCAACACACAACGACGATGAACACAAGCACGGCTTGATAGCGTAGCTCGTCCACAATATCGTTCAGCCCTGCAATGTAATGGCTCATCATTGGCACAGCCATCAACGACAGCGCAGCACCGACATACATAAACCTAATCTTTGCCTTGTCGCTTATGGGCGATATGCCCACAAACAAGGCAAGGACGAGCGACAATGCGCAGAAGCAGAGTGCCAGTAATGCCGTTCCCATATTCTATTATTATTGTTTTGTTTTATGTTCTTTGTCAAACAATTCATCATCCTCATGAAGCAGATATTCATATTCGGTACCGATAAGACTTTCACGGTCATATTCTTTTCTGTACTCCATGATGTAATAACTTATGGTGTCGGGATATTCATAGACGAATCTTCGACACACTTTCTTGTACATAAGCAATATGCGTTCGTCATCGGCAAACTCAAACAGATAGTCAAGCATCCGGCCTACTTCATTTGCAGTTGCGTGTTTCCTCGCGCAGAACTCCTCCACAATGGGAGCATACTCTATGGCTGCTCTCTCACGAATCTGCATAAGTCCCTTTGCCAATTCTTTTATCCCTACAAAGAATTCTTGATAATCCTTGTCCTTACTTATATCATTCATGCCATGTCTTTTTTAATCTTTCAAACAAGCAAGCGGTATGACTTTAACTCCGTCTGGGCGTGTGTAAGCCATGCTGCCACCTGTCATGACAATCATCAAGTCGGGTTCGCGCAACGGCACCTGCTTTTCTGTCTCATTATGCACTTGAATGAGTCGTTTAATTTCCAAAAGATGTTTGGCTCCTTCTTCTATTTCACGGCTGCCAAGTTTGCACTCTATCAGAGCATAGCGTCCATCGTCAAGATGAAGCACCAAGTCGGCTTCCAGTCCGTAGCGGTCGCGATAATATGACAGATGATTGCCAAAACCTGGAGTATAAGCCCGAAGGTCTCTCGCACACATCTGCTCAAAGATGAAACCAAAGGTCTTGAGCTGCGTCATCAATGCTTCTGGGGAAAGTCCTAATGATGCAATTGCAATGGACGGGTCTACGAAAGCCCGTTTTATACCACTTCGAATTGCAGTCTTGCTTCGGACGGCAGGACACCATGCTTCGATGTTGTCAATAACGAACAATTTGTTGAGGGAGGTTACATAATCCTCAAACGCACTCATAGAAAGTGAAACATTCCCAGAGGCTGTTACATCAGCTAACAGAGCAGTATTCTTTGCCAATGTTGAGATGTTACGGGCATACGAGCGCAATATTGCACGAGTTGTCCGTTCATCCCTTTGTACGCCATCCACTCTGGAGATATCGTCACGACAGATGGCATCAACATAGTTGCGTGCAATAAGTAGCTTTGCCTTATCACTCTTCATGTTAAGAAATGCTGGCCATCCACCACGACAAGCAGCATAAATCAAGTCTTCAATCTTCATATCTGAAGTAATACCATCTATGTCCAAGTCTTGATTATCGAACAAGTCCTTTAGTGAAATCTTTCCGTTAGACTCTCTAGATTCCCATAGACTCATTGGCAACATCTTCATTCGTGAAATCCTACCTGTACCAGAATGATGTATTTTACTTCTGTCTACAACAGTAGATCCTGTAAGAATGAATTGTCCTGGAACCTGACGCTTATCCACCATAGTACGCACGGCATCCCAAAGCACAGGAGCATCCTGCCATTCATCTATAAGACGAGGAGTTTCACCCATCAACAACAATGATGGTTTTGAGGCAGCAGTTGCAGCGTATTCTTCCTGCATCTCCGTGTCCTGCATCTTAATGACACTTTTGCTCATTTGTTCCGCAGTTGTTGTCTTTCCGCACCACTTAGGGCCCTCTATTAGTACAGCCCCAAAAGCCTCAAGACGCTCTGCCAGTTGAAGGTCTGCAATTCTATGTGAATAACTCATATTGTAACCGTGATTTGATTATGTGTGCAAAGTTATTGATATTCAGTTATATATACAAACAAAAACTGATATTTGTGGATATTTAATACTATGAATTGTGTTGTTTCATTGCTAGCTTTTGTGGTAATTTAGAACTAACTTTTGTGGCACTTCATTTGTAATTTTTGCTGTATTTCATTTGTAGTTTTTGAGGTACTACATTTGGTATTTACAAGTAAAAACACTACCTGTTAATAAGGTAGGCTGCACTTGGGAATATAAAACGAAACTTCGTATTTGTTTTGATATTCCGCTCATTTGCACTACCTTTGCAGCAGTTGAGTGCGTGTTTGTTTATCGTTGCTTATTTCCATAATTGCAGCACATTTGCAGCACGTTCACGCAGATAGCTTGTTTAATAACGGTTTGCATTTCGAGGAGGTTAAGTAACGATACGCAGTATTCCTCATTCAATAAGGAGTAGATACATAAAAAGGGTGCATTGCTATTCACATAATGATTAGCAGTGCACCTTTTTGTGTAACTTTATATATCCTAAACTATTGCCGTCCGGTAAAACGTGGAAGCGCGACTTCCTAATGATTGCAGAAGAGTAAGCACCCCATGCAGGCCGTTATAAGCGGTCTAATTATTTATTGTGACGTGTCTTAAACTCTACTTGTTATTTTCTTTTCTCAATTCATTCAACGTTTTACCCTCGTAACTAAAGTAATTAGGACCTCGGTAGGATCCCGAAGCATTTTGCTTATCTTCTGGCAGGAACTCACGGGTGAAAGCTGAGAGTGACCAGAGGCGGTCTTGGTATTCCACCTTATCATCCGATGCTACAGTGACTGGCAGGTTCAGCTCGTCGAATACAATGGTATCACCAACCTTCAAACCAATCATATGGAACTTGAAAGGAGGTTTCTGCGCTCTACGTTCCTTTTCCTTGTTGTCAGCTTCTATCTTTTTGTCCTCTTCCTTACTCTTACTGATGACCGGCTTGCCATCCACGTAAACCGCAAGTTCGCTATCATCAAGCAAGTTGGCAATATCACGCATGATATCCAAGGCTACAGACGGAGCTATATTGAAGAACTCTCGGTTCTGACGTATGCGAAGATCGGTCAGACGGTCAATCTGCTTATGAATCTGCTTCTCAACTTTGTCGAACTTAGCAGTCTTTAGAGTAGCATAAATCTCAAAAGGCAAGGGCACTGCTGTATTATCGAGTTCCTTTGATCGCACATCCACAGGACGCGAACTCTTGCCGATTTTTACCCAATCCTCACGAAAGGACGGATTGGTGAGTATGTAAACGTAGCCTTCGTGATTTTCGTTGTTCATGATTGATGCATGTGAATTTTACCGTGTTTGACCTCCCAATGCCCTGTTTTGTCACTTCCAACATAATGAATGAGATTCATGTCACGCATGACATAGAGATCACGCCTTATGGTCTTTCCTGAAACGCCAAATGATGTGGCTATATTTAGGACATTTACATGGTCATTTATCGTACCACTCTTTATTATTTCGTAGATTATAAAACAAAGCCAAGTCCGCCTCAATTCTCTGCCTTATAAACGTGCTCTTTCGTCACAATAGTAGTATATTTGAGGCTTTACAATAAATGTTTATCCTCAATAATTAGGCTTACGAGAATTGTATGCGGACTTGACAGGTACAAAGGTAGCACTTTTTTTATTGTGAACAACACTGACGAGATTTTAGAACAAGTTTTGGTGAACTTCGAGCACTATTCTCCACCTATTTCTCTGCATTTCTTGTCCCGAACAACTCGTGTGTCAATTTACTTCACCACCACTTTCATGCTTTTACCTCCTGCTTGTACTACATAACAATGGGCGGGCAACATGAGCGATAACGTTGTTACTTGATTGTTATAAACAATACGCCCATCAGTGGTGAACACACTTACTAATTGCGGCTGCGGACTTTGCACACAGAGTTTCCCATTCTCAGCCCATACCTTCAACGACGATTGCTGAACGGGCACTATTGATGCTGCAACGGCATCATCAGCAAACATTTGCCAGGTCGTGCCACTTGCTACCAACTGGTAACCATCGGGCGCGGTGGTAGGGGCTGCTGTGCCAATGCGTGTTATAAGTTGACCATTATGGCCAATGGCATGACTTTCATAGTATGTGCCGCGCTGCGTTACCGTCACATCGCTTTCGGAGTGCAAACCTACGGCACGACGCACGGCTATCATGCGATTAATAGCATCGTGGTCAGTTCCCACCCAATGGGGCCAAAACACACATGGTATGCCCGGCGATGAAAGGAGAAAAGCATAAGCGGCCTGAATGTTACCCGTGTACTTATTGCCATCACGATAAGTGTCATGATTATCGACAAAGGTTATTGCATAACGATTGTAATTGTGGTGATGTATCATTCCCGCCGGGCGCCAGGTGGTTTTGTTCTCTATCCACGACATGTTGGCATAGTTGTTTTTGGCCAGGCCATTGTTGAGTGCAGCATACTTTGACGGAAAATCAAAAGCCATGCTTTGACGCCCTGTGGCTTCAATCCAAGCTGCTACGGGGTCATAACCTCCGTCCCAATACTCGCCCACCGACAAATAAGGCTGCGTGGCGGCATTGTATATGCCTACATATTTGCCGTCATAGCCCTTGCAATAGTCGTAGCGCCAACCATCATAGCCAAATTCGCCATGCAACCAGTTAAGGTAAGCCTCAACATCTTGTTGCACATAGGGTGATGTGTGGTCCAAGTCGCGTGCGCCGTCCCAATTCTCGCCCGTATCATTAGCTCCTTTAGCCTTACCATACCATGCTCCTGCACTTTTGTCTGTATTGATTTCATCGTTGGCACATATGTGGTCGGTGGTAAGCTGGTAGGTGCCATAAGTTCCGAAATCGTCCTTCGTAAAGTTTCCCCAGCCAGTGTCACCTGCCCTATGATTAATAACGATGTCGGCTATTACCTTTACGCCCTTGGCGTGCATGGCACTGATGAGGGTTCTTAAATCGGACGCTGTACCCCAACATGAGTTTTGATTATTCCACTGACGCGGGTGGTAACCTACATTACTACCCCCCACTGCGTCGCCACCCTCAGCACTGGCTGAAGGGGGCAACCATACGAGATTGAAGTTCTGACTTATTTCGTCAACCCGTTGGGTCAACTGTGTCCACCCCGTTTGCTTTTGCGAGTTCCAGTAAAAGCCTTGTAACATCACATCCTCACTTTCGGCTGGAGCCTGAGCAAATAAGGACAGAGGCAGCCACGATGCTATTAAGAGTATACACTTTTTCATTGACATACGCACTTAATGCAAAGAACTCCACCCTTGCAAGGGATGGAGTTCTTGCTTGTTCTTACTAATGAATCATTTATAATTTGCCGTGATGCTATAGTTCATTTCATAAAGGTCAACCTTTATGGTGAACGAGGTAGCGCCTTTGGGTTCAACAAGGTGCCAAGAGTATTTGCCACCGCCAATTACGAACTTGCCTTCAGTGGCTTCACAGTCATTGGTTGGAGCGCAAAGGCAATTACTTTCATTGGCCCAGTCAAAGTTACCATCAGCACCAAAACCTGATTCGGGAGCTATTTTGAACCAATGCCATTCACCTTTAGCTGGAACCGTTACGCTATACACGCCATCAGCCTCCTTGGTCATGGGGCGACTCTTGTCTATGCCCAACACGCCTATGTAATAATAGGCCGATTCAATCACTGGGGCTACAGGCTTTACCTTTACCTCAATGTTCTTGCTTTTGCTCACGCGGTCTGTTTTATCAGCCGACGTCCATGCATACACAGTGGCTTTAAGGGTGAGTGTGCGCAGCTCAGGACGGCGACCGAACTCTTGGGTTACGATGTTGGCTACATCAGCTGTAGCAACCTTGCCTTCATCGTTTACGTCAAGCGGTGTCAAACTGCCATCGTTGCCTACCACGTCAAGGGCAAACGAATCGGTTACGAAACCCTCGGGTTGCTCAATTGTATACTGTGCCAGTTCTATGCTGTCGGCTGTTACTACGCTCATATCTATGTCGGCACAAGGGGTAATGTTGAGCATAATATTCTGTGCCTCCTCCTGTGGATTGCCTTGCGGAGCTTTCCAGTCAGTATAATCTTCGTCGCAGGCTGTCAAGCACATGAGTGCCATCAAGCCAAATATGATTTTCTTGAACATAATCTTTCTGTTTTGAAGTTGAGGAGTGGAATGAACTACAAGGAGAGCTACCCCACCCCTCAAACTATTGTTTACTCCTTAATAAAGCGGAAGGCTCCTGTTATATCATTTACAATAACCAAGTAATCGGCCTCGCTCTTGATGCTGATATTTCCACCACCGCTCTTGACTCCTACACCATAGTAGCCAGACTTGCAACTGGGCGTTTCTTCATATTTAGTACCTATTTCCATCGCCCAACCGTCGGCTTGGAACTTAACTTCACTCGCTGCGGGCAAATGAACGTGGGCATACCAGTCGTGGTTATTGGCGCCTACCATGGTGTTAACGGGAGTCAATGCTATACCGTCGCCCCAGTTATTGAAGCTGCCATTCAAGTAAAGCTGGCCATATGCAGGCACATCGTCTATTTTAGTAATGCTAATGCCATTGGCATCGCCATTAGCCACTGCCTTGGTGTCGATCGTAAGGTTGTAAATACCATTCTCGATAGGTGAAATGTTGGCCGAACCGAGATCATTAATCGTAAAGCTACCAAATTTAGCACCCTGGCCTATTTGTGTAAGCCAATTATCAGTGAGCGAGCCACGCAGCTTAAATGTGCTACCTGCTGGCAAGTAGCCTGTCCACGACACTGTGCCGTAACCTGTATCCTCGTCATAGCTATCGCCTGTGAGGTAAAGTGGCATCGTGGCTGTAATGAGCGCATCGCCCCAAGAGCCATCACCAAAGCAACTGCCCAAGAGATACCATGTTACGGGTTCGGCCACCTCCATGCGCTGGTAGTAAGGCAAGTAGGTCACTTTTACAATGTTAGAGTATACCTTGGAGGTTGAAGTTGTTTGTGCACTCAATCGATAGTAAACGTTTACCGACGATGGCACGGCATCAGCTCGTTTCACGCCCAACTCACGCAACAAGAGCAAGTCAACATCGGCAGGAGCCAGTTTATATTCGCATTTTGTTTTGCCCTCGTCGTACTCCTTTACTTCTGCATTATCGGCAAACTTTAACTTGCCGTCGGCATCAGTCACCACCTCAGAGCCATCCTTGCTCACCACGTACTGCAGTTTGTAGTTAGTTACAAGCGGCATACCGCCATAGTCAGGCTGACTCCATGTAAAGTCTATCGAGTCGGTTGTATTTTTTAAGTCATAAGCATTACCCGCCAAAGCTGGTGTGTTGAGTGTAAAGCTATCGGGCATATGCAACACAGGGTTAGAACCGTTATCGTCGGCACACGAGGCAAAGGTAAGTCCCAAGCTCAAGCCCAATGCTGCTGTTGACAATATCTTATATAGTTTCATGATATGCTGATTTTTGTTTGAAGTGAAAATGCTTTCAGTTGTTTAAGGTGAAGCTTGGAGGTTAGTCATAAAGGCGACCTCCAAGCCTCCATAGGCTTTAGCGTTCCTTGTTTATCTGTTTATTGTAGTTTCCCACTCACAGTTATCAGAACCTACGTTATAACCTCTAAACTCAAAACTTAATTATATCCTTCATTCTGCTTCAAGTTGGGGTTATTGCTCAAGTCGGTTTGTGGAATAGCAAACACCTTGCGGAATGACGGGAACGATGTGCCATTTGCGTCGCCTCCCATAAACTCCCACTTGTAGTCAGACTGTCCTGCGAACTTGTTAAAGCGGATAAGATCCATACGTCTGCGTCCCTCGAACCAGAACTCGCGTGCCCACTCAGCACAAATATCGTCAAGTGTAGCATTGTTCAATGGGGCAGCATGTGCTCTATCGCGCAAAAACTTGAGTTTGCTATCAGCATCAGAGTTCGGGCCAAGTTTACGAACCGAGGCCTCTGCATAAGTGAGGTAAGCCTCCGCCATACGCATCAAAGGCAGGTCTGTGTCAACATAGTCAATGGCCGATGTCCGTGCACCATCTGAACGCACATTGCGGAACTTTACGCTCGTGAAGCCATAAGCTATATCACCCACCTTAGTTATATGCTGTTTGTAGCCCTTTGAGTAGAACAATGCACGATCGTCATTGGCAGCTCCTGTCATGGTGGCTATGCTGCCCGTTTCGGGAGCTGCAGCACCATTAAAGAACTGATCTACGAGTTTACTCTTAATTTGTAAACACTTGCCCCAGCTATGGTTCGTGCCTGACGGCACATCAGTGTCCATATCGTTTTTATCGTCATATGAGGCTTGAATCAACATTTGCGTACCGCCATCAGTTTTGGTAATAATGCCGTCTTGCAACACGGGCAGAATGTCCTCATACTGTGCACCATTGCTATTATTGTCGGCCAAGAATAGCATTTGGTAAGCACTATACTTTTCGCCCGTTGTCGGATTGGTAGCACCATTGAGGTTCAAGTGGTAGTAACCATTCTCCAGCACCTTATTAGCATAAGTCATGGCATCATCGTTGCGTTCATGCCCCGTGTACACCTCAGCGTTCAAATAAAGGCGTGAGAGCAGCAACCACACAGCCACCTTGTCGGCACGGCCGTAAGTGTTGCGTCCGGGGTCGGCCATTTTGTCCTCAATGTCGAGCAGTTCCGACTCTACAAAGTCAAAGAGTTGCTGACGGTTGTAGTAGACAGCATTGTCTGATGACACCTTAGTACAGAAGGGACCTGCGCCAAAAATATCGAGCACAGAGGCATAGTTATAAGCCCTGATAAATCGGGCCTCAGCCAATCGCATAGGATCCTTGCCTATGTCGTTGATGTAAGAGTTGCAAAGCGTAATGTTAAAGTAAAGGCGATAGTAAAGGCCCAAGGCAAACGCATTGCTGGCAGTGTAGTTGTTATACATCAACTCCAGCACACCACCATCGTTGGCCGCGTATACCCATGCGGCCTCGTCGCTGGTAAACTCATTTAAGTACCATTGCATACGATAATACTGCGTACTACCCTCATTGTCCATTACATTTGAGGGGATATCAGGCTTTCCGGCATTACCCTGCTGGCCTGTCAGGCAGAAGGTGGCATAAAGCTTGTTGAACAAGGCATCATCGTTAGCCACCTGTGTTTGCTGCGGGTTGATAGGCGTTACATCAAGGTCGCCCGTACATGAAGTGATGGTCAGGCCACAGGCGCAAGCCATCAGCGCGGCATATTTTCGAATATTGAGTTTCATTGTTGTAGCGGTTTTAGAAGTTAAGGCTTACGCCCACAATGCAAGTAAAGGGACGCGGATAAACGTTGCTATCATAGCCACCATCAATTTCGGGGTCAAGTCCCTTGTACTTGGTAATGGTAAACACATTTTGTGCCGTAGCATAAACGCGGCCACTGATGCTGCTCTTACCAATGCGGTCGAATGAGTATCCCAAGGTGATGTTGTCAAGTTTCAAGAATGAAGCATTCTGAATAAAGTAGTCTGAACATGAAGCGCTGGCACTTGAGCTGGTCCAGTCCTTGGCCAATTCATACTTAAAGGTGTTGTGCCAGGTGTTACCAGCATAAAGGCGGTTCATACCAGTGTTCATGTTATCACCAGCCTCTACACTATTGTACACGTAATTGTTCAAGCTGGCACGGAAGCCTAAGCCCAAATCCCAGTGCTTATAAGTAAGTTTGGTGCTAAGACCCATGGTTACGTCAGGATCAGACTTTTTGTAGAAATAGCGGTCTCTATAGTCAATCACACCATCAGCATTGCGGTCAACAAACTCACCAAAGCGAGGTTGTCCGTTCTCGTCGTACACCTGCTGGAACACATAGAAAGCACTGGCGGCCTCGCCTGCCTTCCAAGCCTTAATCATGTTGTCGGCTGTGGCTTTACCACCCGAGCAATAAGCGTTAGGTATGTAATAGTCGGGACCCTGTGAGGCTACGAGTTCGTCAATCTCATTCTTGTTCCAACCTATGTTGTACGACACCTCCCAACCCCAATCGCGGGTTTGAACAGGACGTACGGTCAACATGGCTTCAACACCTGTGTTATGCAGCGAACCAATGTTGCTGAGCACGCTACTGCTAAAGTTTGAACCTACTGCCACAAAGCCCGTGTTCAGCAAATTGGTTGTTTTGCGGTAATACCAATCGAGGTTGGCTATTACACGGTTATTCCAGAAACCGAGGTCAAGGCCTACGTTGTAAGTAGTCGTCTTTTCCCAAGTCAAGTCCTTATTATAAGCCTCCGGACGATAAGTTGTGCCATCACCTACTATAGGATAGAAAGCTCCGGCCACATTCTGTGAGTAGTTAGGCATGTAAACATAGTCGCCATAGCCATGCTCTTGCTGACCTGTGACACCCCAGCCCAGACGAAGCTTCAAGTCGGTCACAGCCTTTACGTCCTTCAGGAATTTCTCCTCCTTTACTTTCCAAGCAAAGGCGGCTGCAGGGAAGAGGCCCCAACGCTGATCCTTTGAGAAACGTGATGAACCATCGTCACGCAGCGTGAAGGTAATGAGGTAGCGGTTCAACAAGCTATAGTTGAAACGGCCAAAGAAGCTAACCAAATAGTATTCGGTCTTGAACAAGCTGTTCTTCTCCGCAAAGTAGTTAGGATTGGTCAGTTCACCAGGGTGTGTCAAGTGAGTTGACGGGTAGTAAACAGGATAGCTAAAGTCCGATTCGCGGTGGAAGTGTTGCCACTCATAACCTAACATGGCATCAAAATGATGTGCCTCAGTAAAGTTCTTAGCGTACTGTGCATACATATTGAGCGAGAGGTTATACTTGTCAGCCTCATTCCACCCCTTGCTGCCATAGTACAGATGACCATAGTCGGTGGGCAAACAAGTTTTATCACTATGGCCATGGGCCACTTCCATGCCACCATTCACGTGCAAGCGCAAGTTTTCAAAGCCATGCACCTTGTAGTCTAACTCAAGGTTGCCCTGCAATGAGCGGCTCTTGCCAATGTTCTCTTGCTGCAACAAAGTTGCTACAGGGTTACCAATAGCCTGGCTGTTGCTGGAATGTGTCCATTCGCTGTCGCCAAAGTCTGCCGTAGCAGGCCATTGCCAGAAGCCACCATACTCCTTTGCCTCAGCGCGATCATCATAAATGGGTTTGGTAGGATCCATGCCCAATGCCTGACCAATGGCATCGGTGTTAGCAAATGATGAGCGCGAACACATGAACTTACCATTGAGGTTAACCGACAAGTGATCTTGCAAGAAGGTGGGCGATATATTAAAGCTACCCGTGTAACGGCTATAGTCTGACGTCTTGAGCGTACCCTTTTGGTTGGTATAACCAAAGCTTACGCGGTAGGGCATATTCTTAATGCCACCACTCAAAGTGATGTTATGGTCAGTTGATACAGCGGTACGGTAAATTTCCTTTTGCCAATCGGTGTCGGCAAAGAGGTGTTGGCCTGCTGCATTCCAATAGCCCAATGAGTTATAATACTCTGAAGCTTGCCAAGCAGCATCATCGGTCAGCCCCGTGCGACGACGCACCAAGTCTATAAACTCTTGTGCATTGAGCACATCCAGATACTTGGTATTGGTGCTTACTGACACATTACCATTGTACGACACATGCGGACGGGTATTTTTGCGTCCCTTCTTAGTCGTGATGATGATAACGCCATTCGAGGCACGTGAACCATAGATAGCGGTAGCCGATGCGTCCTTCAACACCGTGAAGGATTCAATATCGTTAGGATTAACCAGTGTGAGTGCATTGGGTGAACCTTCAAGGCCATCGTTATCCAGGGCAAGACCATCAATTACAATCAATGGGTCATTCTTAGCATTCAGCGAAGAGCCACCACGAATACGAATCGTTGCGGCACCACCAGGAGCGCCACTACTGCTTACCACATTAACACCTGCCACCTTGCCTTGAATCATATCTTGGGCTGAAGTTTGCAGGCCATGGTTCTTATCATCAGGCTTGATAGCTGTTACCGAACCCGTCAGGTCATTTTTCTTAGCTGTGCCATAACCAATAACCACAGCTTCATTCAGCATTGAGTTATCCTCAAGCGTAATTACCACTGTGCCATCAGCTTTTACGGTAGCCGTTTTGTAACCAATATAGGTCACACGAAGGGTTGCGCCGGGCTTTACGCTAAGTTTGAAATTACCATTCGCATCGGTCAGCGTCATCGTTTTCGACCCAGGCACAGTTACAGTAGCATAGGCTACCGACTCGCCCGTAGTGTCTTGCACATGTCCGCTCACCGTGAGGCCCTGTGCCAAAGCACCGAGCGGAAGGCTTGCTCCTGCCAGCATCAGCGACAAAAGCTTGGAGTTGAGCATCTTCTTGTTCATGATATTAAGAAGTATTAGTGAATTGCGTGAAAGAATCTTTGAGCTTTGAGTTCTAAGGTTATAAGTTTTTAGGTTATGAGTTTTAAGGTTATAAGGTTATAAAGTCACCTCTGCGTGTAGGACTCTCTAAGGTTACTTTATAACCTCATAACCTTAAAACTTAAAACTTGAATAAAGTCACCTCTGCGTGTAGGACTCTCAAAGGTTACTTTATAACCTCATAACCTTAAAACTTAAAACTTATAACGCCTCCTACTGCGCTACAATGCTAATAGCAAAACCGCCACCACTTGCAGCATGCAGTTTCAAGTTCGTTTTGTTAGTCACCACCTTGCGGGTAATGGTATAAGCTTTAGGGTTTTTATCCCACGAAGCATCTTTGGCATCAGCATAAATGGTGGCCAAATATTTTTTACCAGGAGTAAGGAAGTCGAGTTTGAGTTGTGAAGTATGGCCATTCTCGTCAGCAGAACAACCTACAAACCAATTTTCAGAGTGCTTATCCTTACGGGCTATCGTTACATAGTCACCAGGTTCAGCCTCCAAGTAAACACTCTTTTGCCAATCAACAGGCACATCTTTGATAAATTGGAATGCGTCCATGTGCTCCTTATAATGCTCTGGCACATCGGCTGCCATTTGCAAGGGGCTGTACATGGTTACATACAAAGCTAATTGGCGAGCAATGGTTGTACGCACACGACTGGTGTTTGAAGGATTCATTTTTGAACAATCTGTTTCGAATATGCCCGGAGTGTAGTCCATCGGGCCACCAATCAAACGTGTAAAAGGCAATATCGTGGTGTGGTCCACCGAGTTGCCACCAAAGCTCTCATACTCTGTGCCACGTGCGCTCTCGTTACCAATCAAGTTTGGATAGGTGCGGCATATACCTGTAGGGCGAGTGGCCTCATGCGCATTAACCATTATTTTATAGTCGGCGGCCTTGGTTACGCAATACAGGTAGTGATTATTCATCCACTGGCCATAGTGATGTTCACCGCGTGGAACAATGTTGCCCACATAGCCACTCTTAACTGCGGGGTAACCATTGTCAACCATAAACTGGTAAGCCTTGTCAAGATGGCGCTCATAGTTACGGGCCGAACCCGATGTTTCGTGGTGCATAATCATTTTCACACCCTTCGAGGCAGCATATTCATGAATTGCCTTGACATCAAAATCAGGGTAAGGCGTGACAAAGTCAAACACATAGTCCTTTTCATGTCCGAACCAATCTTCCCAACCAATGTTCCAGCCCTCAACAAGTACCGCGTCAAAACCATTTTCTGCAGCAAAGTCAATGTAGCGCTTCACATTTTCGGTATTAGCAGAGTGTGTACCGTTAGGCTTGGCATGTGCATAGTCGGTTTCGCCCAATTTTACGGTAGAGAAGTCATTGGTGTAAGCCCAAGTTCCCTTGTTGGTAATCATGTCCCACCAAACGCCAATATACTTGGTAGGCTTTATCCATGAGGTATCTTTTATTTTGCAAGGCTCGTTCAAGTTGAGCGTCATGCGCGATGCCAATATGTCAGAACCATGTTCACCTGCTATGACAGTACGCCAGGGCGAGGTGCATGGAGCTTGCAAGTAACCTTTGTCGCCGCGTGCATCTGGGGTGAGCCAGCTTTCAAAGGTCATTGTCTTGTCATCATAGTTAAGGTGCATGGTTGAATAGTCAATACAAGCAGCTTCATGCAAGTTTATGTAGAGTCCGTCCTGACTCTTCATCATAAGGGCTGTTTGCACCCCACCCTGCCATATAGGGGTTTGCGATGAGTTCTGCGTCACCGCGCCCTTCATCAGTCCACGAATTTCACTAAGCTTGCTGGTAACGGTTTCGTACTCTTGCGTATCATAGTCGCCAGGTATCCACCATGCGGTGTGGTCGCCTGCCATGGCAAACTGTGTGTGTTCCTCTTTTATGGTAAAGTAGGTAAGATTCTTCTGTGCCGGGAATTCGTACCTGAAGCCAAGTCCGTCGTCAAACATACGGAAACGTATCTTTATTTCACGTTCATTCTTTGGCTGCGACAGCGTAACACACAATTCATTATAATGGTTGCGAATGCTACTTTCCTCGCCCCACACTGGTTGCCACGTTTCATCAAAAGTAGCCGTAGTATGGTCAGTTTCAACAAAGCCTGTCATGAGATCAGCCTTTTGGGCCAATTTCGAAGCATCGGCACGTGTCTTAAACTCAAAGTCTTGCGCCTTGTTGGGGTCTTCCTGTTTGAGTTCCAGCCCAAGGTGTGAAGGCTTGATAATGTCCCGCCCCTTATATTTTAGGTAATATGTAGGACGACCTTGTGCGTCGAGTGAAAAATTCATTTTGAAATTTCCATTAGGCGACTGTAAGTCTTGCGCCGCTGCTGTCATTGATATGCAAGCAAGCGATAGGGTAAACCATAAATTCTTCATAATGTTTTGCCTATGTTGTGGTTGCTATGTGTTACTACTTCGTATGATTTTGTTTGCGAAAGCTTTTGCTCATTTCGCATTGCAAAACTACTATTAAGAATTTGTGAATAAAAGGAGATACAACTAAAATATAAACGTTTCAAAAAGCATTGTCGCTGATATTCAACGACTTACAATGTTTCTCACACCTATAATTTATAAACCCAATATAAGGGAGCCGCTCCCATAACTTGCTGTTTTGCCACATCTACAATACATGATTATATGTTATAAAGCACGTTTTGTGACTTCCGTTAACAATATACACAGTTCTTATCACAACAAGTTGGCCCGTAATCGATTCAGAACTCAAGTTTCGGATTTAGCAAGGGCGGGCTGAAAGCCCAATGGAGCACTTAGCCCAGGGCAAGCGAAGCGACACCCTGGGTATCGCGTGTTGAAGTCGTCGCGCCCTGTAAGGGCAAAAGCTTTAGGACATGGCGCAGGTGTTGAACAAAATATACATACGATGCTCCTCTTTAAGACCGCTAAATCAGCTATCAAGTAAGAATAACAACATAAAGGGTTAAAGCTTTTGCCCTTACAGGGCGCGGAGACTCTACTATGCGGGAACCCCAGGGTGTCGCTTCGCTTGCCCTGGGCTATGTGCTCCATTGGGCCTTCAGCCCGCACTTGCTAAATCCGAAATTAGAGTAAGTAGCGTATAGCGCACTTACCCGTCACTCCATTACCCCAAAACTGCTAAATATGACCCTTTCGATAATAGTACCCTGTTACAACGAGGAAGCTGTGCTGCACGAAACCAATGCGCGGCTCACCGATGTGATAAAACGCATGGAGACCAAGGCGCTGATAGACCACGGGCGCATCATGTACGTCAACGATGGGAGTGCCGACCGTACTTGGCAGATTGTAGAAGAACTGGCTCAGGCCGACCAACACGTGGGCGGCTTGTGTCTGGCCCACAACGTGGGACACCAGCAGGCATTGTGGGCGGGCCTTGAATGGGCCGCGGCACACAGCGATGCTGCCATAAGCATTGACGCCGACCTGCAGGACGATGTGGAGGCCATACCGCAAATGGTGGAGCTGTGGCTGCACGGCGCCGATGTGGTGTATGGTGTAAGGCGCGAACGCAAGACCGACACGTGGTTTAAGCGTACCACGGCACAGGGGTTCTACCGCCTGATGCGCGTGATGGGCGGCGAGGTGGTGTACAACCATGCCGACTTCAGACTCATGAGTCGACGTGCCCTGCAAGCCTTGATGGCCTACCCGGAGCGTAACCTCTTTTTGCGCGGCATGGTGGCACAGTTGGGGTTCAACACCGCATCTGTTTACTACGACCGTGCAGAGCGCTTTGCCGGCGAGTCGAAGTATCCGCTGACCAAGATGCTTGGCTTTGCGCTCGATGGCATCACCTCGTTCTCGGTGCGCCCCTTGCAGTATATTACTTACCTGGGAGCCGTGTTTATGCTCATCTCGATATGCGCCATTGTTTACGGCATTGTATCGTACGTTGAGGGCCGCACCATAGCGGGCTGGACCTCGCAGCTGGTGAGCATCTGGTTTATAGGCGGTGCCATACTGCTGGCCTGTGGCATCATAGGCGAATATGTGGGTAAGATATACACCGAGGTGAAACGTCGTCCACGCTACTTTATACAGAAGACGGTTGGCCATGAACTAAGTTAGTTTACGGGTTGACGGGTTAACTGGTAAGTATGTGTTGTGCTACTTATAGTGTTAACGTAAAAGTTTGACTAACTTACCCGTCCCCTAACCCTCTAACCCCCTAACCCCCTATACTTTGCAAGCAAGTTACCAACATAATACCTAATGTAATGAAGTTAAACCTAAAGAAACTGCTGCTGCTCAGTGCGCTGCTACCTACCGCCGCGTGGTCACAGAACGTAGACCGCAGCAAATATCCGGATTACTCGGATAAGGTGAACCCAGACCCCTCGCTGATGCAACCCCGCAAGATGAGGGGGAAGGCCGCCAGCGTTACGGGGCTGCCCGACTATGTAAATAACGCCGAAACACGCTACTTTCCGCCCGTGCTCAACCAGGACGGTGGCTCTTGTGGCTCGGCCTCACGTATCTGCTACATGTTTTCGCATGAGCTGAACTCTTTCCGCAATCTTGATGGCAAAGATGCCCACAACTATTATCCGTCACACTTTGTGTGGTTGCTAACTTATGGCAACTCGGGCAAGGACCAGTTTGTGCAGTATGTGGGCGTGCCCTCGGCTGCAACTTATGGCGGACAGACCACCTCGAAGTTGTTTGGCTATCAAGAAGCGTCGCAGAACGACTTTGGCTGGATGACGGGTTACGACAAGTGGTACGAAGCCATGTTCAACCGCATGCTTAAACCGGCACACTTCAGCGAGAATCTTGGCACAGAAGCCGGACGCGAAGCGCTGAAACGCTGGCTTTACAACCACAATGGCGACTCCGACTTCAGTTCGGGCGGTATTGCGGGCATTGGTTGTGCCTCGTCGGGCATACAAATGAAAGCTATCGAAACCACCCCGGCCAACACCGCTGCTGGTGTGGTGGGCAAACACTATCTCACCGCCTGGGGCACTACCGTAGACCACGCCATGACTATTGTGGGCTACGACGACAGAATAGAGTTCGACCTTAACGGCAACGGCAAGTATGGCGAATCGGAGTCAGACGAGCGCGGTGCCTGGATAATGGTAAACTCGTGGGGCGACGATTGGGCCGATGGCGGCTTTATATATTGCCCCTACGCCTATGCTGGTGCTACCTTCAACGCCGATGGCAAATTTACTGGCAACTGGTGGACGCCCGAGGTGTACAAGGTGCGCAAAAACTACCGCCCGCTGCGTACGATCAAGGTGGAGATGGACTATAGCCGGCGCTCAGAACTGTGCCTGTCGGGCGGTGTGGCCAAGGACTTGAGTGCCACGCAGCCCGAATACTCTGTGCCTTTCCACCACTTTCAGTATGCTGGCGATGGCAACAATGGTAATACCAACCCCGCTCCCGAAATACCGATGCTGGGACGCTGGATTGACAACACACTGCACACAGAGCCGATGGAGTTTGGCTACGACCTGACAGACCTCAGCGACAACCTCGACCCCAACGAACCTCTGAAGTACTTCTTTATTATAGACACCAAGAGCTGGGCCAAGGGCACAGGACATGTGTACAAAGCCTCAATACTCGATTATGCGCAAGACAGCAAGGGACTGGAAATTCCCTTTGACACGGGTGACAATGGTGTGACCGTTGAAAATCAGGGCAACCGTACTGTGCTGACCGTTGTAGTGCCCGGACGCGGCTACAGAGCACCGCTTAATGTGGCTGTGAACGGAAACACCCTGACGTGGAGCAAGCCCGCTGCCTCGAAAAATGTGCTGACAGGTTTCCGCGTGTATAAGGGCACTGACGAACTGTTGGCCACACTCGATGCTGGCACCACACAATATGCGCTGCCCGAAGATGCTGCGGGCTCGTATGCCGTGCAGGCTGTATATGGCAGCAAGCAGTCGGTGAGCGTAAGTGCCACCGTGCCGGCCAAGTCGACAAGCAACAAGTGCCTGAAGGCAGATCACACAGGCTTTACCATTCCCGGTGTGTTCGGCTCGAAATATGACAAGGCTACGATAGAGTATTGGATACGTCCGATGTCGCTGTCGAACTGGAACCAAAGCGCTGGTCCGGGCTGGGGGCAGTTTATGTTCCACGCCAACGCTAATGGCAACTTTACCGCCGGTTGGGGTCTTGAATCAGACCGCATGGAACTGTCGAGCGTGCTGAAGCTGAACCAATGGACTCACATTGCAATGGTGGTAGATGATAACACGCTGACCACCTACGTAAATGGTGTGAAGAAGGGCAGCATAACGTCGGCCAATTACAGTGGCATAGGCGGTTTTGGCGACTTGGCGTTTAGCGGCAGCGGTACTAACAGTGACCAGCACGCCTATTACGACGAAATACGTATATGGAACAAGGCACGCACGGCGGCCGAAATCAGTGCCGACTATAAGCTGATGTATACCGATGGCATACTGCCCGAAAACTTGATAGCCTACTACCCGGGCGACACGTTTGAAGTGGGCGGCGAAACTTTGCTGCGCGACCATACAGCCGGACAGCGCCATGCTTCATTTGCCAACAGTAATTTCAGCGTTAACAGTGGTTGGGCACAGTCGCTGGGCTACACCACGAAGACGGAGGTGAGCATTGTGCAACCCGACACTAAGGTGATGGTAGGGCAGCCCGTAACACTGCGTGCCAAAGGCTCAACCAACATTGTGAAGATGGAGTGGACCGCTACCGGCACCGACGGCGGCACAACTGTGGCCTCGACTCTGACCACCACCTTTAAGCAGGCGGGCAAGCAAGAGGTTAAGGTGGTGGCCACCGATGTAAAAGGTAAGACGCAGGAGAATACCCTCAGCATCGATGTGGCCGAGGCACCCAAGGCCGACGCTGCATTTAAGATGACGAAGCAGCAGGTGACTGCAGGCGAGCGTGTGACATTTATGCCTGTACAGGTGTATGACGGCACTACTTACAAATGGACCCTGGACGGGGCTTCGACCCGCACATCAGACCAACCGTATGTAACGGTGTCGTACGATGCTACCGGCACCTACGATGTGACGCTCGAGGTGACTGATGCCAACGGGCAAAAGGCTACCTCTACACAGCAAATAGGCGTGAAGGGTGTGGCACCCAAGGTGTCGTTTGACGTGAGTCCTGCCATTGTGATGAAGGGCGACGATGTGACGCTGACTAACCACTCGCTCTACAACCCGCAACATGGCCAGTGGACGCTGGTGAGCGCACAAACGGCTATGCAATGTGAAGGACTCGACGTGAGTTTCCGTCCTGAAGTGCCAGGTATCTACGATGTCACTTTCAAGGCTACTAACGATGTGGGCAGCGGCGAGGTTACCATGAACCGCGCATTGGTAGTATGCAATGCCGACAGCAAGACCGGCCTGAGCTTTATGCCAGAGGGCAGCGCCAAGGTGGAACTGTCGAAAGTGCCTTTAACCAAAGGTCAGGGCTACTTCACTATTGACTGGTGGATGCGTCCTAACTCGCTGCGTGCTGCTTGCAATGGCATTGGCGAGAGCAAGTCAACTTTCGAACTCATGACCACCGCCACGGGCAAGATGTGCCTCTACATTGGTGGCAAATGTGCACAGTCAAGCGATGGCTTTGTCATTGCCAACGAGTGGCATCACTATGCAGTGACTTACAGCTCTCCGGGCATTGTATGCTTCTTCCGCGATGGCGAAAAGCAAGACTATAGTTCGGTAATACAACAAATACCCGAACTTTCAACCTTTAGCCTGGGCACCAACGATGCGCCTATGATGGGCACTGTCGACGAGTTCAGAGTGTGGAACTTTGCCTTTAACGAGAACAAACCCGAAAAACTGCAAGGCTACATTTCAAGCCCCCTCGATGAGGCTGGTGTGGCTGCTGCACAGAATGAGGGCTTGCAGGTTTACTACAAGTTTGACCAAAGCAGCGGCAATGTGACAGACGCTACCTCAAATGCCAACACGGGCGTAAGAAAGGGCTTTGGTCCCGATGGCGATGCTTGGACAAGTTCAAAGGGCGTGTTTGCGCTCTGCTTTGACAATAAGGCTGAGGACGTAACAGAAAAGTACCTTGCCAATTACAAAGCACCATTTGCTAATACCGGCGAAGTGTTCAACGATGTGTACGGCTTCTTGTATGGTTCACGCTTCATGACACTGAGCGACTGGAAACTCGATAATGTGGCTTACGACGAATATGGCAAGGATACGAAATCGAACACCGGTGCTGCGGCCGACAACATGATAGCGAACTACCTTGTAATAAGCACCGGACAAGATGGTTTTGTCAAAGTACTGACAGACCACAAGGTGTATCAGACTGTAGAACTGCCTAAGGGCGCATACGTGTTCAGTGCAAACTATCCCGGCGACAAGGCTGTACAGCCTGATGGTTGCTATGTGGTAGCTGCCGAAGGCGACTCGCTGCCTGGCACCAACTATCTGGCAGAAGCGTTGGCTTCGCGTGCCTTAGGCGAGAAGAGTGCCTCGCTGCAGAATAGCGTGTTCTTTGTACTGACAGAACCCGCCAAGGTGAGTCTCGGCTTATTGGCCAGCATGACAGGCACGCAGGCATTGTACATCAAATCGTTTGCCCTCAAGTGCTACGATATTACCCCCATGAATGGCGTCATCAACGGTTGCAACGGCATCAAGCTTGATGGCGTGGGGGCCGAAACGCCTGCCGACATCAACGCCGCAGGTAATGTTTACGACCTTTCAGGCCGCCGCGTAATGGTGCCCGGCAAGGGCATATACATCATTGGTGGCAAAAAGGTGGTGCGCTAAATCCCTCCAGCTATTCCCCCAAAGGGTACTGCGGATAGTACGAGGGCAAAAAGCAGTGCGCTAAATAGCCCCAGCTATCCTCATGCGACAGCATGACAATCCCCTTACGACAGCGATACGAACGCTTATCACGTAAGTCTTGGTATGCTCGCTGATGTTAAAACGTACGCTTACAACAGCGTTTCGTACGCTTATCACCAGCGTTATGTACCCCAAAAATGCAAGAAAAAGGCCGACAAACTAACATTGTCGGCCTTTTTTCTTGTAGATTTCAGCAATAACTTGTATATTTGCACTCGCAAAGAGCAGCAAAGGCTGTTCATATTTGCACGGACTTGTAGCTCAGTTGGTTAGAGCAACAGACTCATAATCTGGAGGTCCTAGGTTCAAGCCCTAGCTGGTCCACATAGTATGCTGATTTTCAGCGACTTGTGATTTATGCGTGCTAAAATGCGTGCGAAATAAGCGGTTATGGCTACTTGTTAAACAAGTCCATAGCCGTTTTTTTTGCTTTATCAGCTATATCGATGTAGGGCTTCATGCTCTTGTAATCGGAGTGTCCGGTCCACTTCATCACAACGTTTGGGGCAATTCCAAGCATCAGCGCATTGCATATAAATGTACGCCTTCCGCTGTGCGTTCCGACCATCTGCCATTTTTCTTTCGTTTTCTCTATTTTCTTTCCACCTATATAATATATATCTGTCAGTTTCTCGTTGATGCCGCATTGGCGGCACACCTCCTTGATATATACGTTCATTTTTTGGTTGGAGATGACTGGTAGAGCCTTGTCTGTATCGTTGTCCGCATAACGCTGTAAGATTGTTCGTGAGTAGTTGTTCAACTCTATTGTTATCTTGTCGTTTGTCTTTTGCGTGGTTATGTGTATCGCATCATCGTATATGTCTGTCTTTCTAAGTGCAGCTGCATCGGAATAGCGCAAGGAAGTGAAGCAGCAAAAACAGAATATATCGCGTGTTCGTGACAGGTATGGCTGCTCGAACTTGTGGTTATACACTTTCATAAGTTCCTCCCATGTAAGAAATACCACATTGCGGTTAGCACGTTTTAGATGCGTTTTCTGTGCAGTAAAGGAGATGTCTGTCAACAAACCCTTAGCCACAAGCCAGCGAAAAAACCACTTGGACATTGACAGCTTCTTCTTGGTCGTTTCGTTTTGGTGTCCGAGGTCTGTTTGGAATACTGCAAACCTGTCAAGTGTTTCGGGATTGATTCTTTCTATGCTCATATCGTAATCGAACATCTTCCATTCTTGCAGTAGCTTCCTGTGCTTGTATATTACGCTCTTGCCCCAATGGCACAATTTGCCCTGTTCGTTGATATAGTCCTCGTATAGGTCGAAGAAGTTGTTATCTGATGCAGTTGCTTTCTCACGATTGAACTCCTTGTCAAGCGCAGCCTTGAAGTCCTCTGTTGTAGGTGACTCCTTGAATGAGTTGGCAACGGATTGTATTGTCTCCTCATACCTCTGTATCTCTGCATTTATCTTAATTGCAGGCGTAAAGCTCTTCCCGTGAGTGGTATTGCGCTTGCACCGCTGCATGGCCATGTCCCATTTGCTCTTGTCAACATGGAAACCGAGCGAATAGGAAAACTTGCGCTTATTATATGTTATGAACACGCGGAGAGAGCCGCGCGCGTCAACTGCAAAGGTGTATACGTATTTCATTTGTTCTCCTCTTTGTCATTTTTCAATATTGCATTCTGTTCAAGCATTCTGAAATCTTCCTCCGTGTTAGTATCCTTCAATACTTTAAGCTGCTCTTTTGCCATCTTGTGTAAGATTTGCATTCTCGTTTCTCGTTGCAGTTCCTGCTTTAATAATTCGGAGTTCATACTTTCAATATTTGATAACACAACCAGCTGATTTATTGTGGCTGTATCACGTAGATTAAGCCCTTTCTTTGCCAATTCTGGATTTGCGGTGCGCCAATCTTCTGCGGTACACCCAAACAATATAATATTTAGCATATCGGCCTCGGACGCATATATCAAACGTTCCTTGTATTTTGAGATATTGTACTTAGGTATAAGCGATTTTATTGCGTTTGTGTGAATAGAATAGTTCGTTTTTGCAAGCAATCGTTTAACGTTCCATTTTTCAAGCAAAGGATTGCTTTCTTTCTCTCGAAGTCTCTGGTATTCTTGTACAATATATAATTGGAAAATAGGGCTTATCCACATTCCAAAATTAAACGCAATATCCTTATGCGCGTATGTTCCTCCGTATCTTCCAGCTTTCGCAAAAACACCAATAGCGTTAGTTTTATTACACAATTCTTTTACACTTATTTTGAAGTTGTTTAATCCAGCTTTCGATTTAATTATGGCGAATTCGCCATAATTAAAATTGGGGTTGTGTAATTGCTCCCATGCTCCTATATATTCAAGTGTGTTCCTATTGCGAAGCCAATCGGTAACAAAGAAATCTCCTTCCTTTGACCTTATCATATCTGTAATACAAATGTAGTCATTATCACGTTCCTGCAACATTACAGATATTTCATTCCCTTGTACTATTATTTTTCTTGTCTTAGTCATAATCGTTTTCTTTTGTTTGTTAATTTATAATGTTCCGCGCGCGTCAACTGCAAAGGTGTATACGTATTTCATATCATTATTATTTTTGCTCGTGTTCTTGTAGCCCTACCGATTTCAGTAGGGCTACAAGTAAAAAATCTATTGCAGTTCTCAATCTCCGAACTTCATCGAATAGACCACTCTGTACAGCCTTATGACTTTAGATTTCGGCACATTTTGATTCTCGAATACGCTGTCCTCGTTAATCCTCCTGCACTCGTAGTAATCTCCTCGGTCGTATATTCGTCTGAACAAAAAACCAAAATCACTTGTATCAACTACCATTGCAGCACCTTGCACAATGTCCGAATTACTCCTCATGTGTTCAAGTGCGAGGACTTCTCCGAGTTTATATTCGGGCAGCATCGCGTCTTGCCGAATTGTATAGTAGAAGTCAATAGATGTGTAGGGCGGTATAGTTGGAATGTATTGCAGTTTCAGCGTCTTGTCCTCCTTAATCGCAGAATACACGTCTGTATCAGGCTGTGTGGCGAGCTGCTTCGTAACGACTGGCTTATATATGATTTCTTTGTGATTATCGCCTTCATTTTCCTCTCGCGTGCGCGTGCGCGCGTTCATAATAGTTATATTGTTTCCGATGGCGTTATCTCCATAGGTGTTGTTGCTCTCTATGTTGGTTGTAGATTGGTCGCGAAGCATCTCGCCTTCTCCAGTTAGGAGCCAGTATTGAGAAAGGCCAAATTTCTCAGATAATTTATTCGCTACTTTTTTACCAACTTCCTTTTTGCCATTTATTAGTTGGCTTATATATGGCTGGCTGACGCCTAATTCCTTAGATAAGACGTCTTGCTTAATTCCTATTGAATAAAAATAATCCTTTAACTTTTCAAGATGGTTGTATTTCATAATGCTCAGTATTTGAATGTTTCGTTGATAGATCTTGATTCCATATATATAATAAACTCTTTGTCCCGTTTAATTATATCCTGCCAATGTCGCAAGTTTTTCTGCCTTTCGTGCTCGTCTATATATGTTCTTTTATTTACTGGTTCTAATAATCTCTCATGATGCTCTTTCATTCTTGCATCAATTAGGTTGCACATTCTGATAAATTCATCGGTGTTAATTATGATGTCATTTTCGTTGTCAACGGCATTATTAAGACAGCTTATAGCGCGTTGCTTGCGCTTGTAAAATTCAGCCTTATCTGTCTTTGTGTTGAAATGATACCTTATATTCAATACAGCATCACACACATTTATTATTGCATGATATCTTTTTTCTCTATTAAGCGAAATACATAATCTTGTTGCTGCATATCCTGTATTATGTCCATTAAGTAACGCAAGACGTGCATATTTTATAACCTCGCTGTTATATTTTTCTTTTTTGCTTTTCCTGTAGGCTTCCATTAAATTGATATATATCATTTCGTTGCTGGGGTTCTTTTCTGATAATATCTCACCTAACCGTATTGCCTCGTCTAATTCATTGTTGGTAATAAGATGGGACAGATAAAGGAAATTATCCTTTCCCATCCACTCTTGATACCCGTATTCAATCGATTTTTTTATTGTTTCCATGAAAAATCAAAATAAAATATTACTTTTCCGTTATTTTTCTTTGTTGTATTACTTTTTAGTTATATCTTTGCAACGCAATTAAGAAACAAAGTAATAAATAACGCTGCAAAACAGATTGCAAATATAACAAATAAAAACAATGAAGAAAGCGATATACAAGAAAGATATAAAGGCCATGGTAAAAAAATTCGGCCTTGACGAGTTCGAAGCTCGCGAGGTTGAGATAATGGCCGAGAGCATCAACGAAGAAAAAGGAGGAATATGCGATGCTATTCAATCGCCCCTCCTCTACGGAACGTCTTGTAAAACTGAAATGAGTGCTGTGAGTGCGCTCATCGTTTACTTCGGAAAGAAAGTAAACGAGGACAACAAATTGCAAGAAACAACTTGGAAGCTTTCAAAGCTTCTAAAATGTAGCTCTTACAACTTACAACAGTGGTTCAAGGGGTTCGCTTGCAACAAGAACCGTTTTGGACAGTTTGTAGAATGTTCTGATACATACGGACTTAATTACTTGGAAATCGCATAAACAAGGTAATGGGCGGTCTAACCAGCCGCCCGCAAGAAATATATTTATGGCTAAAGGTAGTGGAAATACAAGAAGTAGTAGACCTTCATCACAGTCTAATTTTAATAGTGTATTACTGGAGAAGATAATACAGAGAAATAAGTTCATGATGAATAAAGAGTCTATCACAGAATACGTTAATAATTCTCTGAAAGAAGGCAAATCAGAAAAAGAAATACTTGACAAATGGTATTACAGTGACAAGTCTTCTGCCCCTACATCAGGTGGTACAAGAACATATCTTACAAAGAATGGTAATTATGAAGTCAATGTTGAGGTGAGCGGAACATACCGTGCTGCTCCAGGACGAAAAGCCGTAAAGGACAAGACACGTACTGTTACAATCAAGAAAGATGGAAATATCATCTATAATAGAAATCTAACCAAGGATACAATGAAGGAATACAGAAGAGAGTTCAACAAGATGTGGGAATAATCAAAAATTGCCCATGAGTGCAAAGTGTTGCATTTAACTCGCGAACTCAAAAGTCAAGCAGCCAAGGCGAGGGGCTGGCAGCTCGGAAAGACGGGCAAACGCAGGTGATAGGCCGTTAATCGGATAGACGGCAGAAGATAGTACATTGGACTCGCTACCATTACGATGCTGGATAGCCCTTTGTAGCGCGTTCGGTCTTGTGAAACGTTAGGACATTAGCTGGTTCGACTCCAGCCGCCTGCACTGAAACTAATATACAACTAAAAGAATAAAGGTATGACAGACATCTTAATGACAGAGAACGAGAAACGCAGATACGAACGTCAAAAGCGTGTAGTATGCTCGTTCTTGGAGCTAAAACAAAAATACCCGACAGCCGCAAAATGGCGACTTATGCAGGTAATATCGAAGAATGAGAATATATCAACTCAGGCAGTAAGGAATATGCTGCTTAAAAAAGGAATTGTAACTAAAAGAATACGATGATAAAGTGGTTGTGTTTCTCCTTAATCGTTGTACTTGATTTTATCGCTTGTGCAATGATGTGCGTATCAACTGGACACGGTTGTATAACGCTGTACGACATGATACCATTCTGCGGTATATCACTATTCATCGCGACAGCAATTATCGCGGTGTGCGTATACAGGGCTGGAATGTTCCCTGATTGCGTGCAAACACTGATAAAATTGTCTTTGGAGGATTGCTAAAATGGACACGAAACAGACTGGCAAGATAAAAGCCATAGAGCGCAAGGCTTACGAAGTATACAAAGAAATAGATGCTCTCGTAGGCCAGCTGCAAAGAGAAAAGGTAGGCTGGGAGGAAATAGAAGAGCTAAAGTCCGCGCGCAACACATCATGTAATGTAGTTGACGCCCTGCAATATGTCAGGGAAGAGTTTGGCAGTAATGATTACGAGCTATGATGACGGAAAAAGACAAAGAACTGATTCGGAGAGCGAAGTCGTACACTTACCTTGACAGCATAAAGGTGTTCGACATGGCAAAAGAAGCAGATACGGAAGAAGCGAAGAAAGAATTAAAACTGATTGGTTCAACGCTGTATCACGAGGAAGAGTGGCACGCGGGGCTATTATAACAACACATAACAACACCTAAAACAATGGAACAAAACAAGAACAATGCGGTTGTAACGATGACACCGCAAGAACAAGAAATTCAGTTGCTTAGAATTAAGCAAGACACCGAGTTCGCTGCCACTCCAGTCGGCCAGCAGGTTAAGCAGTTCGAGGCCACGCAGAGAATTGCAAGACTCTATGCGATGTCTAACTTTATCCCCGACTCATACAGGTTCAAGGGCCGCGAGCCACTACCAGCAGAGGCAGTTATAGCAAATTGCACAATCGCCTTGGAGATGGCAACACGTATGCAAGCCAATCCACTGATGGTGATGCAGAACTTGTACATAGTACATGGCCAACCAGCATTCAGCAGCAAGTTCCTTATCGCTTGCATCAATGCAAGCAAACGGTTCTCCGCTCTACGATATGAGTTCCGAGGCACAGAAGGCACAGATGATTATGCTTGCCGAGTTGTAGCCTACGAGATAACCGACACCAAACACAAAGAACCGCTTTGTGGAGACTGGATAAGCATGAAAATGGCGAAGGCAGAAGGCTGGGCATCTAAGAACGGTAGCAAATGGCTGACGATGCCCAATCAGATGCTAAGATACAGAGCTGCCGCATTCTGGCAGCGCACCTACTGCCCAGAAATCAGCATGGGGCTGATAACTGCAGAGGAAGCGCAAGACATTAAGTATACCTCTTATGAGGAGGTAGGAAAGCGAACAGCAGACGCAACTGAGCTGTCAATTTCGGCAATAGCAGAACAGGCAGCAGAAAAGGTAGAAGATGCTGAGGAAAACGTAGAACTGCAAACAGAATAAGCCATGTATGACAATAATAATCAGAATACACTTGACTGGTTTCGCTCAAGGCTGGGCAATATAACGGGAAGTGCGGTTGGCAACCTTATGGGCAAGCCGAGAACAAAAGGCGAAGAATGGACAGCAACTGCACAAACGTACATGAACCAGCTCGCATTCGAGAGAGGCATGAACCCAATCATAGTTGGAAATGACATACTCTTCTCCAAGTACGTTGAACTGACTGACAGCCATTCACGTATAACGGACTGGGGGCATTCGATGGAGGGCGAAGCCGCACACCTTTTCGCCAAGAAATTCAATAAGAAGTATGGCGATGGCTCTAACACACCGATTGAGTTAGACGAGCCACCATCAGTAA
>ENA-UPTB01000604-UPTB01000604.1-human-gut-metagenome-genome-assembly--contig:-NODE-604-length-37284-cov-5.844680_pt1 | contig 37284 bp, 40 predicted proteins | sample MGYA00250046_ERZ773369 | MGnify/ENA primary metagenome ERZ773369 (study PRJEB29103, sample SAMN06111938) | human gut metagenome | biome: human gut; feature: ankylosing spondylitis patient; material... | reverse complement strand
GAACCCATCGAGACCCCGGTCCGCGGCGGCACCGACGGCGCGACCCTGAGCTATATGGGCCTGCCCTGCCCGAACCTGGGTACCGGCGGCTTCAACTTCCACGGCCCGTGTGAGTGCATCACCGCCGAGAAGATGGACCAGTGCACTGAGATCCTGCTGAATCTGGTGGATCTGTATAAGTAAGGAACATTAAAAGGCTTCCCTTGAGGGGAGCCTTTTTGCTGTCATCCCCCTTTGTGCAAACCGCACAGGGGGTGGGCGGGGGATTTTTTGTGTAAAAAGTCTATAACATTTCCCGGGAAATTGTGTTATACTATATATGAAATTACATAGTATCGAAACTTTACAAGGAGGTCAATTATGTTTCATCCGGGAGATATTGTCAGTTACGGCACAAATGGCGTGTGCGAGATCACCGAGCAGAAGCGTGTTCGGCTGGCGGGGCAGCCCTGCGACTGCCTGATCTTAAAGCCGGTCTACGACCAAAGCATGACCATCTGCGTCCCCTGCACCAGCCAAGTGCTGTTGGACCGCATGCGCCCGCTGCCCACCAAAGAGGAACTGCTGGCAATGCTCCACGAGCCTGCCCCCGCCCACGAGGCGGACGCCGATGCCCGCAAGGAGCAGTACCGTCAGGCCCTGCAAAGCGGCGACCGCCATCGGCTGCTGCGGATGGTGCGGGACATCCACGCCCAGCACCAGGCCCGCAAGGCCCAGGGCAAGGGGCTTTCGGCCTTTGACGACCGCGCTCTGCGCGAGGCGCAGAACCTGCTGCACAGCGAGTTCGCGTACATTCTGGGCATCGAGCCTAACGCCGTGCCACAGTTCATTGCGGCAGAACTGGGCGACGAATAAGACGAATAAAGAGATTGGCTTTTTTTACAAAAGATGCACCTAGAAATCAGATAAAATTTTAAAATGCACAGCTTAACCGGTCTGCATCCTGTACGGCACAGGATGCAGACCGGTTGGCTTTTGGCAGATCTTTCTTGACAAACATTTTTTTGCCATGCTATAGTCAATGCCAGAGCAGGGCGTCCGGCTCTGCAATGCTTTGAAACAAAAGGAGTATGTCCATTGCCATGAAACCTCTTTGCAAGCCGCCGTTCCCCCTTGACCGCATCCGTGAGATGACGGCGCAGATGGGCGGAGACGGCATCATGAAGTAACACGCAGCAAAAGCCCCATGTCCAGCACCTTCATGGTGCAGACATGGGGCTTTTTGTTTTTCTCGGCCTTGCGTCTGGTATGCAAGGTGCTGTTTTTACTTCATCTTGCCAACATACACAAGATAGGAATACAGATAGATCCACGCCGAGCCGCCACACACGGCGCACAGCAGCAGGATCAGCGTGACGGTATCGCCCAGCAGGCCGGCCAAAAAGGCCACCGCGATCAGCGTAATGCCCATCACAACAAAGGTGATGCCGCCCATGCGCTGGGTGCGCTGCCAGTTATGCTCATCGTTCAGCGCCCAGGGCGTGCGGCAGCCGAAGGTGTAGTTCTGCTTGATGTTGGGCATAAAGTTGCCCATGATGATGAACATCAGGCCAATGCCGCCGCAGACCAGCAGGCTGACGATATTGCTGCTTTGCGGCAGCATGTTAAACACGGTCAGTTCGGTCAGCCAGGTCATGCCGCACATAAACAGCACAAACAGCGTGATAAAAATGTTCCACACCTTGCCGAACCGCTCAAAATTCTGGTGCTTGGGATCGATGCGGCGCACGACCTCCATAAAAACCAACATCGCCAGCGGCAGCACGCAGAAGATCAGGTTGCTCTGCTTGCTGCTCCAGCCGTTTACCTCGCCGCTGGCGCCCCAGTGGGTGGGCACGGTATCCGGCAGGGCAGGGTAGACCGCCAGATGGCCGACGATATTCAGAATACAAACAACCAGCAATATCCAGAACAGAGAGCCCAATTTATTATTTTTCATCATCGGTTCCTCCTTTAACGAAACCACAATCATAAAACCACTTCAGCAATTCCTGAAACACCGTCAGGTTCAGGCTGTAGACAATATTTTGGCCGCTGCGCTCATCACTGACCAAGTCCGCCGCCTTTAAAATGTTCAAATGGTGGCTGACGGAAGGTTTGGTCATATCAAACTGCGCCGCGATCTCCCCGGCTGTCAGCTCGCCCTGGGCCAGCAGCTCTAAAATGCGCCGCCGGGTGGGGTCTGCCAGCGCCTTGAATGCGTCACCCATATTTAAGGGATCTCCTTTCAGTTATTAGATATTTAGATATTTGTCTAACTATCTATCTGCATAATACCACGCCCATTCCTCCTTGTCAATAGGGGAGAGGCAAAAAAATGCCCCCGGCATCCCAAACGGGTGCCAGGGGCAAAACTGCTTTAACAGGCAGGTTTATTTGTACTTAACGTTATCGATGAGGCCCTGCATAACTTCGCTCTGCAGCACGTTCATCTTGATGTAGTTCTCGCCGTAGGAGGAGATGTAGGCGCTGGGGTCGGTGGTGCCGTAGAACTTACCGAAGTCCTGGTTCATCAGGGCAGTATCGCAGACCAAACCCTGCTTCTCAGCGATGGCCTGCATCAGCAGGGCCTGCTCGGTGATGGTGTTCAGGCTGCCCTGGATGTCCTCGAGGTAAGCGTCGATGCTGTCATAGCTGGTGCCGAACATGCCGCTCTTCAGCAGAGTGGTCATCGTTGTGCCGTAGTTCTTGGCATAGCTGTACACGCGGTACAGCACAACATCGCGGTAGTAGTCCAGCATGCTCTGGGGCAGCTCCTTGGCAAAGCTGACCTTATCGTGCAGGGCACTGTAGACGGTGCTGGCCTGCTGGTCGTAGAGCATCGTGTTCTTGACGAAGTCGTTCAGCTCATCGATGTTGTTCAGGTTCATCGTTTCACCCAGGTTGCTGGCGACCCAGTCGTCGGTCAGGTCGGGGTTCTTGGACTCCTTGATATAGTTCAGGGTGGTCTTGAAGACAGCTTCCTTGCCGTTCAGATCCTCGTTGCCGTAATCCTCGGGGAAGGTGACGGTGACGTCAAAGCTCTCGCCGGGCATGTGGCCGACGATCTGATCCTCGAAGTCGTCAATGTAGCTGTGGCTGCCCAGGGTCAGGTCAGCGCCGTTGCCCTTGGTATTGCCGCCGTCAAACTCCACGCCGTCGACGGAACCAACGTAGTCGATGTTGACAGTGTCTCCGTCAGCAGCGGCGCGGTCAGTGACTTTTTCGTCGGTGGCGTAGTTGGACAGGACGTTCTGGTCGATGTAGTTGCTGATGTCCTCGTCGGTGACCTGGCCCAGGTCGGCGTCGATGGTGATGTCAGCGTAGTCATCGGGCAGAGTGACGTAATCCAGAGCGGTGACGTCCTTCAGGTAGCCGTTGTCGTCGTAAGCCTGGGAGAAGCTGAAATCAGCCAGGTAGTCGTAAGCGGACTCGTCCACCTCTGCGGTCTCCTCGGTGGCGGAGGACGCAGCGGTTTCCTCGGTAGCAGCGGATTCGGCAGTAGCCTCGCTGGAAGCAGTGCTTCCGCAGCCTGCCAGGGCAGCGGTCATGCCCAGGGCCAGCACAGCGGCCAGGACACGGTTCATGGTAGAAAGTTTCATGGGATTCTCCTGTTTCTTAAAATTGCATACCTTTTTATTATACACGCATTTTGGCAAAAGTACAGTATAAACGATGAAAAAGGTGTGAAATATGGCCAAGACCCGGCCAAATTCAGCCCAAAAGCGCCACCCGCAGCAGGCCCAGCACCAGTAAATGGCCCGGGTAAAAGGCGTAAAAGAACCACTTGTAAAAACCGCGATGCTGCGCCGCCCGCTGGCCGTTATACAGATACAGGATGAAAAAGCCGGAGACCAGAATTGGCATCGCGCAGCCCAAGGTATCCGGCAGGGCGCCCACCGCACCCAAGGTGCGCATGCTGCTCAGCCATGCCATGCCGCCGTACAGCACCGCCGCCACGCCAAAGGCAACGTGTTTGCGCAGGCGGGAGTTTTCGGCCCAGGCAAACAGCAGCGTAAACACCGGGGCCAGCAGTGCCCAATCACAGAAGATGGACGCAAAAATCAACAGTACAATGCAAAACACACGCAAAAAGCCGCTGTGAATCTTTTCCTGCGCGGCCAGCACCAGAAAGCAGAGCAGCAGCGTAAACAGCATGTTAAACTGGAGCATGCCCGCCATGCCGTGCTCGGGGAAGACCAGCTGGTAGGGCAGCTGCGCCAGCACCGCAAATCCAAAAAGCCGCCCGGCGTATTGGGTTTTGGAGTGGGTGTAGCCGTAGCCTTCCACGAGGAAATAGCACATGGTCACGGCAGTAAAATAACCGATGTACAGGCAAAGATTCGTCAGCGGTGCCCCGGCGGGCATAAACACATTGGCAATGTGGTTTACCAGCATCGTCGCCATGGCAAGCATTTTGATGGTATCACGATTCATTGTATTTCACGCTCCTGTAAATTTGCAGCGCCCACCGCAGTGGGTGACATTTGAAATACGAATGACGGCGTGCGAATATTGCAAAAGCGTGGTATAATATTTGCAAGGCTGCAACCCACATTGGCCCCCTCTGGGAGGGTGACTCCCCACAGTGTGGGGAGATGTCGCGAAGCGACGGAGGGGTCTGGCCGCGTAAGCGGTCCCTCGAAGCGGGTGGGGGAGAGAGCATTGGTTTCGTCCGAAGCTTCGGGTCCTGGCGAGGCTCTCTCCCTCCGGCCATTCGGGCCAACTCCCTCCCAGAGGGAGGTTTTTCCGCGGGCGGATAGTGAATCCGCCCCTACGGTAAATACAGCATCTATATAAAAAAGGAGACCACCATGGATAAAACCAAAATTGCCCGCATCAATGCGCTGGCAAAAAAGGCCAAGACCGTTGGCCTGAATGAGCGCGAAACCGCCGAGCGCGATGCCCTGCGCAAGGAATACCTGGCCGAGATGCGTGCCTCGTTCAAGGCGCAGCTGGATTCCACCTACGTGCAGACCGCTGACGGTGCGAAGATCCCTTATGCCGAGTACGCCCGCACCGCCAAAGAGGCCGCCAATGACATCCAGGCCGAGCATGCCGGGCAGGGGAGCGCAAATACCCCGAAAAGTTAAGGCAGCCTTGCACAATTGCACCAAAAATCACTATGGAAATCTGCAAGGCAGTATGCTATAATAAAAGAACGGCAGCGGATCCCGGATGTTCCCGGAGAAGGCTGAAATGCCTGATGGCGATACCTCGGTATTGCCTAGATTACGAATTTTTACGAAAGAGGTAAAAACGTATGCTTACTTCCATCACCGGTATCAACTGGGGCGACGAGGGCAAAGGCCGCATGGTCGACCTGCTCAGCCAGGATTATGACATTGTTGCCCGCTATCAGGGCGGCGACAACGCCGGCCACACCGTTAAGAACGAGCGCGGCAAGTTCGTCCTGAACCTGATCCCCTCCGGCATCCTGCGCCCGGACGTTGTCTGCGTCATGGGCGGCGGCATGGTCATCGACCCGGAGCATCTCGAGAAAGAGATCGCCGCACTGACCGAAAAGGGCGTTGAGATCAGCCCGAAGAACCTGAAGATTTCCGACCGCGCCACCATCACTATGCCCTTCCATGTGGCACAGGATGGCCTGGAGGAGGAGCGCCTGTCCAAGACCGGCGCCCAGTTTGGCTCCACCAAGCGCGGCATCGCCTACAGCTACGGCGATAAATACATGAAGAAGACCCTGCGCATGGGCGACCTGGTCCACATGGACGCAGGCGTCAAGAAGCGCCTCGAGACCATTGTCGATTCCAAGAACCTGACCATGGTTTCCATCTACGGCCAGCAGCCCGTCAGCGTTGAGGAAATGTGGGCCTGGTGCGAGAAGTACTCCAAGCTGTTTGCCCCCTACATCTGCGATGTCGGCCAGTACCTGGCCGAGGCTGACGAAGCCGGCAAGAAGATCATGTTCGAAGCCCAGCTGGGTGCTCTGCGTGACATCGACTTCGGCATCTACCCCTACACCTCCTCCTCCAACACCGTGTCTGCCTACGCCCCCATCGGCGCCGGCATCCCGGGCCACAAGCTGAACCTCTCCATCGGCATCATGAAGGCCTATTCTTCCTGTGTCGGCGAGGGTCCCTTCACCACCGAGCTGGCCATGACCGAGGAAGAGAAGGACGTCCTGCGTGAGCACGGCCACGAGTACGGCGCCGCCACCGGCCGTCCCCGCCGCGTTGGCCCGTTTGACGCCGTTGCCAGCCGCTACGGCGTACAGTGCCAGGGCTGCGATGAGCTGGCCCTGACCCTGCTGGATGTGCTGGACTACATGGAGGAAGTGCCCATCGTCACCGCTTACCGTCTGACCGATGGCAGCACCACCACCCGGTTCCCCATGGGCAAGACCCTGGACGATGCTCAGCCCGTCGTGGAGAAAGTCCCCGGCTGGCACTGCGACATCACCGGCGTCCGCAAGTTTGAGGACCTGCCGGTGAATGCCCAGAACTATGTCAAGCGCCTGGAAGAGCTGGTCGGCTGCAAGATCAAGTACATTTCCGTTGGCCCCGAGCGCGACGCCTGCATTGTGCGGGAGTAAGCAAGGGAGTAGCCTCGCTTCTGTAAGGGCGGATGCTTGCATCCGCCCGCGGGACCGCTTGGCGGGCAAAACGATGCCCGCTAGCCAGCCCAGCTGGCCCGCTCGTGCGGTTTAATGCCTCGCTGGGGCATCAATCGCTGCGCGACCCCGCAATGCGAGCATCGACCCCTACAATTCCCACCACATTCTAAACCAAACAATCCACCAAAGGCAGACCCAACGGTCTGCCTTTTTGTGAAATACGGAAAGTGAGTTCCTATGATCCAACTGCTGATCCGCACCTTTATCCGGGATGCAGACAATACCACCAGCCGCACCGTGCGCACAGCCTACGGCAACCTGGCGTGCCTTGTCAGCGTGGTGTGCAACCTGCTGCTGTTTGCGGGTAAAACAGCCGTTGGTACGCTGTTTGGCAGCGTATCCATCACAGCAGACGGTTTGAACAACCTGTCGGACGCCAGCTCCAACATCGTCAGTTTAATTGGCTTCAAGCTGGGTTCCCGCCCCGCGGATTCTGAGCATCCTTACGGCCATGCCCGGTACGAGTACCTGGCCGGGCTGGCGGTCTCGGTGATGATTCTAGTCATCGGCGTGGAGCTGTTCAAGGAAAGCTTCGCCAAAACGCTGGACCCCACGCCGGTCAGTTTCGGCTGGCTGACGGTAGTCGTGCTGGTCGCGTCCATCCTCGTCAAGCTGTGGATGAGCCACCTCAACCGCACCATCGGCCGACGCATTGATTCCGACACACTGCTGGCCACCGCCGCCGATGCCCGCAATGATGTTATCACCACCAGCGTGGTTTTAATCGCCGCCGTGCTGACCCAAGTGACCGGCTTTGCCCGGCTGGACGGGCTGATGGGCATTGCTGTATCGCTGTTTATTTTGTACAGCGGCGCGATGCTCGTCAAAGATACCATCGACCCGCTGCTGGGTTCGGCCCCCGACCCGGAACTTGTACGCCACATTGAGGACAAGGCCCTCAGCTACCCCGGCGTGCTGGGCGTGCATGATCTGATGATCCACGACTACGGCCCCGGCAACCGGCTGGTCAGCTTCCACGTGGAGATGGACGCCAATGCCGACGTCATGTACAGCCACGACGTCATCGACCGCATTGAGCGTGACCTGCTGAACCAAGACGACCTTGTAGCCACCATCCACTTTGACCCTGTCATCGCCAGCGACAGCCACGTGGCCGAACTGCGCAGCTTCCTGCAGCAGGAGGTCGCCAGCCTGGACACTCGCGCCAACATCCACGATCTGCGCATCGTGCCCGGGCCGACGCATACCAACGTCATCTTCGACTGCGCCGTCCCCGCCGAATACATCACTGAAAAGCAGCGCCGCGGCGCCAAACTGGCCGCCGCCCTGCGCGCTGCCGTCGAACGGAAATGGCCCGACCATTTCTGCATCATCAAACTGGAACCCGACTATTCCGCCGGGATACACGAAACCAAATAAAAACAACACAGGAACGAGGTATCATCATGGATTACAACAAAGCTGCCCTAGCACTCCACAGCAAATATCCCGGCAAGATTGCCGTGCAGAGCCTTGCCCCCTGCAAAAATCGCGACGCCCTGTCCACCGCCTACACCCCCGGTGTGGCCGAGCCCTGCCGCAAGATTAAAGCCAACCCCGATGACGTCTACACCTACACGATGAAAGGCCGCACCGTGGCCGTCGTGACCAACGGCACCGCTGTGCTGGGCCTTGGCAACATCGGCCCCGAGGCTGGCCTGCCGGTCATGGAAGGCAAGTGCGTGCTGTTCAAGGAGTTCGGCGGCGTGGACGCGTTCCCCATCTGCCTGAACGCCAAAACCAAAGAGGAAGTCATTGCGGCTGTCAAGGCCATTGCCCCGACCTTCGGCGGCATCAACCTGGAGGACATCCGCAGCCCCGAGTGCTTCGAGATCGAAGCTGAGCTGGAGCGTGACCTGGACATCCCCGTCTTCCACGATGACCAGCACGGTACCGCCATCATCGTGCTGGCCGGTGTGCTCAACGCCCTGAAAGTGGTGGGCAAACGCATCGAGGATATTAAAATTGTGCAGAACGGCCCCGGCGCGGCCGGTACGGCCATCATCCACATGCTGCAGGTGGCCGGTGCCAAGCACATCATCGCCGTCGACGAGCACGGCATCCTGGTCCCGGGCCGCCCCGCTGGGCTGGAGGGCCACAAGGCTAAACTGGCCGAGGAGACCAACCCCGAGAAGATCAGCGGCAGCCTGGCCGAGGCCATTAAGGGCGCCGATCTGTTCATTGGTACGTCCATTGCAGGTGCGCTGACCCCTGAGCTGGCCGCCACCATGGCCCCGGACGCCATCGTCTTTGCCATGGCCAACCCCACGCCGGAGATCATGCCCGACCTGGCCAAGGCCGCCGGCATCCGCGTCATCGGCACCGGCCGTTCGGACTTCCCGAACCAGGTCAATAACGTGCTGGCGTTCCCCGGCATCTTCAAGGGCGCACTGTCCGTCCGCGCCCGGGACATCAACCCCGCCATGAAGATGGCCGCGGCCCAGGCTATCGCGGGCCTCATCCCCGACGACGAGCTGAATGAGGAAAACATCCTGCCCAAGGCGTTTGACCCCCGCGTGGCCGACGCTGTGGCTGCCGCCGTGGCCCAGGCCGCAAGAGAAAGCGGCGTGGCCCGCGTATGAGCATCATCCGTGAACTGTCCGCCGCCGCCATCACCGATGCGGTGGAGCGGCTGTGCATTGAAGCCAACACCCAGCTGCCCGCCGATGTGAAGGCCGCGCTGGACAAGGCCGAGGCCGCCGAACCGTGGCCGCTGGCGAAAGAAACGCTGGGCCTTTTGCAGAAAAACCTCTGCACAGCGAAAGAAAAAGACCTGCCCATCTGCCAGGACACCGGCATGGCCTGCGTGTTTGTGGAGCTGGGGCATGACGTGCATATCGACGGCGACCTGACCACCGCTGTCAACGAGGGCGTGCGCCGCGGCTACGAGAAAGCCTACCTGCGCAAGTCCATCACCGCTGACCCGCTGCAGCGGGTGAATACGGGGGACAACACCCCGGCGTTCCTCACCGTGCATCTGGTGCCCGGCGACGGCTGCCAGATCACCGTGGCCCCCAAGGGCGCGGGCAGCGAGAACATGAGCCGCCTTACCATGCTCAAGCCCGCCGACGGCGTGCAGGGCGTGAAGGATTTTGTGCTGGACACCGTCAAACAGGCCGGGGCCAACCCCTGCCCACCCATCGTGCTGGGCATCGGCATCGGCGGCAGCTTCGACCACTGCGCCGCACTGGCCAAACAGGCGCTGCTGCGCCCGCTGGATGTGCCCAACCCGGACCCGTACTACGCCGCGCTGGAAAAAGAACTGCTGGATGCCATCAACGCTACCGGTTTTGGCCCCCAGGGCTTTGGCGGTGCCACCACCTGCCTGGGCGTTGCCATTGAGCAAAAGCCCACCCATGTGGCCTGCCTGCCGGTGGCCGTCAACATCAGCTGCCACGTCACCCGCCGCGCCAGCTGCACACTGTAAGGGGGCGAACCGCATGCAATATGTTTTACAGACACCACTGCAAAAATCAGACCTTGCACCGCTGAAAGCAGGAGACACCGTGCTGCTTTCCGGCGTGGTGTATACCGCCCGCGATGCCGCCCACGCCCGCATGATGGAGTTGCTGGACAAGGGCGAGGAGCTGCCGTTCCCGATTGAGGGTGCTGCCGTTTACTACGTCGGCCCTACGCCGGAGCGCCCAGGCTGTGCTATTGGTGCCGCTGGCCCCACCACCAGCGGCCGCATGGACGCCTACACCCCGCGCCTGCTGGACCTGGGGCTGGCCTGTATGATTGGCAAAGGCAAGCGCAGCGAGGCCGTCAAACAGTCGGTCGTTAAAAATGAGGCCGTCTACCTGGCGGCTATCGGCGGGGCCGGTGCCCTGATGGCAAACAGCGTGCAGAGCTGCGAAATCATCGCCTGGCCGGACCTGGGCTGCGAGGCCGTGCGTAAACTGGTAGTCAAGGACTTCCCGCTGACCGTGCTGCTGGATACCTACGGGGGCGACCTGTACCAAAGCGGTCCCGCCGCCTACCTGGCCAGCCTGACCTGAATGGGGGAGGGGGAGCGCCCATGAGCAAAGCACAACAAACCCGCCTGAAACGCCGTCTGCTGCTCTGCGGGCTGGCGCTGGTCATCTCGGTGGCCGCAGCCATCCTGCTGGTAGTCTCTGCCAACGCCAAGCGCGCCCGGCTGCAGGCCGAAAGCGAAGCTGCTGCCAGCGCTGCCCAGGCGGCTGCCGAGAGTGAAGCCGCCGCCAAAGCTGCCAGCGAGGCCGCCGCGCGGGAGGCTGCCGAAGCCGCTGCCCGTGCCGAGGAAGAGGCCAAGCAGAAGCGCACCAACCAGGTCGCCGCCGCCAGTGAAGCTCACGAAAACACACGTTATGGCGACAAACTTGGCCGCATCTGGGTGGAGGGCACCAATGTGGATTGTGACCTCTACCTGGGCGACAGCGAGACACAGTTCAGCCGCGGTGCCGGCTGCCATGCCGAGGACGGTTGTGTGCTGCCCGGCGAGAACGGCACCGTCTTTATCGGTGCCCACACCGGCACCTACTTCTCCGACCTCGGCTCCTGCGAGATCGGCGCGATCATTCACCTGGAGACCACCTGGGGCGATTTTGCCTATAAGATCACCGATATGCAGGTGATTTTGGAGACAGACATCGACAAGGTGCGCTGGGGCGCCGAGGAGCCCAGCTGCATCCTGTACACCTGCTATCCTTTCGGCATCCTGACCCACACCACCCAGCGCTACGCCGTCTACGCCGACCCTGTAGAAACGGATGAATACGGCGTGGTAGCGGATGTGGATACTGGCGCGACCAACGCCAGCAGTGCGGCAGCAAGCAATTCTGTTTCTACCGCAGGCTAAACGCCCCATTGACAAACCCTGCCAAACTTGCTACACTAATAGTCGTTACGCGGCTATGGCGGAATTGGCAGACGCGCTGGTTTTAGGGTCCAGTGTCCAAGACGTGCAGGTTCAAGTCCTGTTAGCCGCATGTATCATTAAATCACGCATTGTCGCTCGTTTTGCGATGATGCGTGATTTTTTATGTGTTGTGAATGTATTTGTGTTGCTATGAGGTGTACATGTGCGCGTCGTAAAACGTCGTATAGCCCCTTATTTTTCCATTTTGTCGTAAAAACGTCGTACAAAAAAGCGGTAGATTTCTCCGCCGCTTTTGCTTATTTTGAGGTTGTCTGGATGTAGTTCTCGCTCTGCGCGGCGGCGTTTTCCAGCTGCCGCTCGCGGATGTGGGTGTAGATCCGCCGAGTGGTCGTGATGTCGGAATGGCCCAGCAGTTTCTGCGCCTCTAACTCGCCCACGTTGGCTTCATACAGGATGGACGCGAACTCGTGGCGGAACTGGTGGGCCGTGACATCGGCCTCCCAAACCTTGGCATTGGTGGTGTACTCTTTACCTTTGTGGTGGTTCTTGCGCGTGACGATCTTGTAGTGTGCCAGGCCGATGCCCTTGCAGTAGTAGGTCCAGCGCCGCTGGTAGCTGGTACCGGATAGGGGCCGCTCGCCGCCAAGGATATATTCTTCTGGCTGGCCGCTCAAAGGTTCCAGCAGGGCGCGCAGGGGAGAAAGCAGCGGGATGATGCGCACAGCGTTTTTCGTCTTGGGAATCTGCACCATCGGCTGGTTATGGATCCATGTGACCGACTTGGACACGTGGATGCGGCCTGCCTCCCAATCAATATCCCGCCATTGCAGCGCCAACACCTCGCCCAGACGGCAGCCCGTGTACATGAACAGCCATGCGCACAGACCAAAGCTCTCCGGGTGAGCCTTGACGGCGGCCAACTGGGCAGGCGTGGGCGGTTCACGCTCGGTTTTTTTCATGCCGCGGGGCAGGGAAGTCATCGGCACAGGGTTGTACACCTGGTCATCCCGGATGCACCAGTACTTGAAAATCAGGCTCAACACGCTGCGGGCGTTGCGGGCCGTGCCGCCTGCCATGCCCCGGCTTTTAAATTTACGGCTCCAGTTATCCACCACGGCCGGGGTGATCTCCTTTATGTGGTAGCCGGTGAACTCCTGCATCGCGCTGTTGTAGCCGCCCTGGTAGGCGCGGGTGGTGCCGTTTTTTACCTGTTGCTGGTACAGCTCCCACCATTCCGGCGCAACGCTCTCGAACAGCGGGCCAGCCTCTTGTAGCCGGCGGCGCTCTTCCTCGTAGGCGGCGATCTTGGCGTTGACCTCGGCCACCCGCCTGCCGTAAAAATGCACCCGCTTGCCATCGTAGGTGCGGATCCGTTCCACCAGCCCGCCGGGCCGCTGCTTGGTTTTTCCCATAAAAATAACCTCCTTACAGGTACACTTTGACAAGCCTGCCTAAAAGAGGTATAATACCAAATGTTGTGGTTGGTATTGCCTTCGGGCAAGCTGATCTATACAAACGCTCCATGATTGCCGTCGTGGGGCGTTTTTCCATATTTTAAACAATTTCTATCGCTTTGTTTGTAATATTTGCCAGTTGACTTTAGATGATTACTTTGGTAAACTACCAGTAGTTTGATATCGGAAATGGCGGTTTCCACCAAGTGGATATCGTCAATAGAAGGTGTCACGAGAAAAGACTCGTTCAACATTTTTTCCTTTTCGGGAAATTGTGTTGTTTGGGTCTTTATTTTTTTCCCCACTTCAGATAATCATACATTCTAATCAACCTTCTCACATTCGTACGCGTTATACTATCCAAGGTTTCCAGCCCGTTATCGTTTTGCTCAAATAAACTTTGTAGAATTTTCCCTAAACAATCCACATCAATTTTATTTTCCGGGAAGCAGCACATAATACGAAAGGCTTTTGGCTTATCCCCCTTTAACTCGTCCCATAGGCTTGCCAGCGTAGGATACCGATCTGTAGTGTAGCGATACTTTCTATTGGTTGCTGTTGTCAATTTTTCAAAGTTATTTGGTGTAACTGCCCTTATTTCTGGGTAATCATCTTTAGCTTGCGCGAGATATTTATATACCGGAATGTCACCGCTGGTGCCCTTTTTCACCTGCGGATATGCATACTGCAAAAGCTGATCTGCATTAAATCCTTTCAGGCGCTCGATTTCGTCCAATACAATGCTGCGATACCACTCGTTAGTATCAACAACACTCTGCAAACCAAATTCACCTGTATTGGAAAGGCCTATAGAAATTGCCAATTTATTTTCATCAATATTTTTGTCGTCAAGATCAGCAACCATGAGCAGCGGCCCGGGCTTACTTGTGACCGCATAGGTATAAATCTCCTCTTTAAAACGGCGGAGCATCTTTACAGGAATAGACGCTTTTTTCGCCGCCAATGCATCATATAAAATACCAAAATCGGACAGTGTAAGTCTCGTCATGGAAAGCATCTGCTCACCGAACGTAAGAGTATAGGGTGTAATAGAATATCCCGTAGTTCCTTGTCTATAATCTACAAAAACGAACCGTTCTTGTAGCCTTTCTATTTTGTCATTCGGTAAACACAAAAGAATATCTTTTAGAATATTTTGAATGTCTGAATCGTTCAAAGAGTATCCAATATAAATAATGGGGTACTCCATAAAAATCGTCATCAACTTTGCTGCAAGGTATTTCCCTTTTTCATTAAAGGTCTCATAGTCCTGTTCGTTGATGACGAGAGAGTCAGGGACCGTCACAGACCCATGGATTTTATAAATTTCAGCTATGCCTTGTATAGAGGAAAACACGAGCTGATCTTGCCCGATATAGGGCGTATAATCATCGAAAAGTTTTTCAAAGAAAGTATCATAATTGGTCGTAATGACACCCGCCAAATTTTTCTTTGAAATATTTTTCAATTTTTGAAGTTCTTTCTTATTCTCTGGTTTAGTAACAGACTTTTCTCTTAGGTACCATGCAATTTCCGCTTTAAAAGGGGAACAGCCATTTTCCACTGCATCCAATACAAACGTTTCGTTTGTTCGCAGTTGTGGGTCACTGTACCATTTGGCATCGAAATCCTGCTGAATCAGAGTAGCCACCTTTGGCATAGGCCCCTGTGTAAATCCCATCTGCAATGCTTTGCTTTCATAGGAACGGTATGCAAACCGATCAGGATTGACCCTGGATGCAAACTCTGTAAGAAGTCCTTTCCAATCTGGAAGATCATAATATCTGCGAGTAATTCCTGAACCCGCAAATAAAATTGGAATGGTGTTAAATCTCGCCACAACTTCTTGTATGGTCATAGCGGCCTCCCTTCATTGCAAATAAATCTCAAAAAACGAACTCTATCGATTAAAGTCCACGCCCCTTCATTCCACCCCGCAGTGCAGGGGTTACTGTATCTCCTGCATCATCTGGTGCAGCCAGGCGGGGCATTTGTTGCCTACCTGTAGCAGTTGACCGTTACGGTATTCGGCTACCAGCGCAAAACCGTTGTCGTTATCAAAAAATTTAGCCTCATCGCAATAGGGCAGGATCTTCGCCACATCGGCAAAGCGGTGTGCAAACCGTGCCTGTACATCCTTTGCCGGGATGTCATGGCCGCCGCGCTCGACGCGGTTTTTGATGCGGCGCAGGCTTTCTTCCGCAGTATCCAGGCCGACATAATACAGGCGGATAAAGTAACCGGCCTGCTTGGCGCGGCGGCACAGCCGCTTGGGGTAGCCGCCGGAGAGGGTCGTTTCCTGGGTAAAGTTCACGCCATCAGCAAGGGCGGTCTCGATGCGCTGCACAGCCAGTTTGCCGCCCTCGTACTCATCACCGCCGCACTGGGCTGTCAGCTGATCCGGGTCAACGACGATGCCAAGGTCAGTGCGCTCGGCCCGCAGCGAGCCGGTCAGACTGGATTTTCCTGCGCCGTTCACGCCGCCGATAATCGTATAAATCTGCATACCTTGCTTCCTTTCATATCCCGCGGCAGATGCCGACGGCGAGGCCCTCGATGGTGCAATTTCTTTACGCCAGCTTTTCAAAAACCATTGTAGCCTGAATGCGGTCGCCGCCCATCAGGCCTTTGCTGCCGCTGCTGGTGGTGGAAATTGTGTGCAGACGGTAGCCCTTGGCTGCCTGTTCATTGATGACTTTCTCCAGTTCGGTCAGGTTGCCGGAGCCGGTGCCGATGAACTTTTCTTTCAGCACGACCTGCAGTACCACATACTGATAATTGTTGCCGGATGCCTTGGAAATGGTAGATTCCTGCTGCAATGTATCCAGAATACCCATAGTAAAATCTCCTTTTTACTTCAGTAGATTTAATAGCACCGTTTGCACGGGGTGTAGCCCCAGGCCTCGGCCTGTTCTTTGGTAACAGCGGTTGCCCCTTGCATTTTGCTGCAGTTGGGGTTACTGTGATATTTTTTGCCGTTGCCGCTGCTGGCAATGTAAACCATGCCCGGCTGATACGCCGAGGAATTGTCCACCTGTTCCGCTGCGCCGCCAGTATAATTCCCGGAGCCGCTGTTATCAAGGGATTCCGGCGCAGCCGTTGGCTGGGGTGTTTCTGCGGGTACTGGGGTCTCGGTAGGTGCCGGGGTTTCAGTTGGAGTTGGCATGGGTTCTTCCGTCGGTTCCGGGGTGGGAGAGGGGTTCGCTGTAGGGGTGGCCGTTGGTACAGCGGTCGGTGTCTGGGTCTGGCTTTCGGCCGTTTCCGCGGTTTCAACGGTGGCAACATGGGTTGTCTGGGTCCCTGTGGTTTTGCCCTGGTTAACAAACCAAGCGAAAACAATCATCCAGATTAGCGCAATGACCCCAACGCGTACTTTTTTGCTCCAGGTCACTTTGTCAGTTTTCCAGATATAATACGCCACGGCAAGTGGCCAGAATAACAAGATAACCACCAGCCACAAGCAGCCGGAGAAACATCCGCGCTTTTTCTCTTCATTTTTGGTGCTGATAGTTTTTACATCAACGCTGGTCGGCGGTGTACCAGATTCTCCAGAAAGTTGCTCTTTTGTCTTTGTATCAGATGCAGGCAGCTTTTTGCGACCTGTACCAGACATTCCATGGCCGCCCTCGGTAGTTGTGTAAGAAATGCCTGTACCAGGTATGCCGGCCGTTGTGGTTTTGCGTCCTGTAGAACTAACGGTATGGTGAAACCCTTTACCACCAAAGGTAACGCTGGTGCTTTTCTTGTTCAGGTTCACCCGCACCCCCGGTGCAATTTTTATACTTTTACGAAAGCGGAACCCCATGCAACATCAACTTCTTTCATTGATTAAAGTCCACACCCCTGCACTCTGTCCAGTAGTGCAGGGCCTTTTTTATGTAGTCCTCGTCCAGATCGAAGTAGTCGGCCAGCGGCCACAGCTTCAAGGTGATCATCACAATGCCCTGAAACAGTGACAGGCTGATGCCGCCGATGTCGTTGATCTCGCCCATATGGGTGACGAATGTATAAATAATCCGCCCCCGCGCCGCACAGACTAAGCGGGAAAGGGGGCACTGACCGTGAATTCTCGGAAATTTTGTCGGCAGCGCTTTGGCTCGGCGGGGCTGGCGGCGCTGCTGTTGGCAATTGTGCTGCTGTTTTGCCAGGCGCATCCGGCTGTCCAGATCGAACCAGCCGCTGCCGCAGGCCCCCGCAGCGTGGCGGTCTGCGGCACGCCTTTTGGGGTAAAAATGTTCTCTGACGGTGCGCTGGTGGTGGCTTTTGCGGATCGGTATTCCGCGTCTGGCCGGGAAAATCCCGCCAAAGAAGCCGGCCTGCGGCTGGGAGACCTCATCATCTCGGCAGCGGGCCGCCCCGTGCACAGCAACGACGACTTATCCGCCGCTCTGCAGGCAGGGCAGGGGAGCGCGGTCACGATCCTCTACCGCCGCGGCGGGCATGAGTACACGGCCCAGCTCACTCCCTGGGCGGATGCCTCGGGGGTGTACAAAGCCGGGCTGTGGGTGCGGGATTCCAGCGCCGGGATCGGTACACTGACTTTTGTGGACCCGGTGGCGGGCACCTTTGCGGGGCTGGGACACCCGATCTCCGATGTGGACACCGGGGCGGATTTTACGCTGCTCTCCGGCGAGATCGTGCCGGTCACTGTCACCGGTGTGCGCAGCGCCTCACCCGGCACAGCTGGGGAACTGCGCGGGGAATTTTTATCGGACATTCTCGGCATCGTGACGGGCAACGATGCCACCGGCCTGTATGGCCGCTGGACCGCCCCGGCACAAAATGTCGGGACGATGCTGCCCATCGCCGCGCGGGGCGAGGTACACACCGGCGATGCCGAGCTGTGGACGACCCTCTCGGGCCGCACCGCCCAACACTACACCGTGCGCATTGAGCGGGTGGGCAGCGGCGGGCAGGATGCCAATCGCGACCTGACCCTGCGCATCACCGACCCGGCCCTGCTTTCCGTCACCGGCGGTATCGTGCAGGGGATGAGCGGTTCGCCGCTGGTGCAAGACGGAAAACTGGTGGGCGCTGTTACCCATGTGCTGGTGGGCACACCCGCAAAAGGATACGGAATTTTTGCTGATACGATGTTAAAAATGGCAGAAACGTATAATCAGTGATCTTACACTTCCTCAAACGCCTTCAGCCAATCCACCTCTTTATCCCGCACCGGTGCGCCCAGGGGGTCCTGGCCGCGGCGGGCGCGGAACTCGCCCAGCACGGCGGCGGGCATCAGCAAAGCTTTCTCGATCTCGGTCTGGAACACCAGTTTGGGGTTCTTGATCCGGGGATTTTTCATCAGCTCTTTCCAGTAGGTGTCGTAGTCCATCGTCACGGCCAGCGCCTCAAACAGCGGTGAAAGGTCGCCGTAACGGGCGATAACCCGATTCAGAGAGCCGACAAACTGCATGTTGGCCTTGCCCTCGATCATGCCGTCGTCCTTGCCTTTGACGTTGCGGCGGCAGAAATAGGCGGTCATCTGCACGATGTCCTCCAGCGCTTCCTGCTGGCCGCCGGAAAGGCGGGCTTTCAGGTTCTCGTAATCGCTGAATTTTTCCAGCGCGGCGATCATCGCCTTTTTGGTGGCGGCGTCCTCAGACGTCAGCTGGGCGGGAGCAGCATCGGGCTCGGCCTCAACGAAATCCGCCTCCAGCAGGTCGGGCACCGGCGGAGCCTGGTTCTCGGTCGGCTCGGCGTCCTCATCCCGCAGTTCTTCGACCCCGATGCCCGCCACGTATAGGCGGTAATCTTCTAGGTCGTTCATGATGGACTTGTACAGGTAGGGCATGGGGGCACGCTTGGTGCGGGCCGTGGGAATGACCTTGGCCGCGTAACGGCTGGCCACGCCCTCAAACCAGCGGCGCAGGCCCTTGCAGTTGTCGATGACATTGTTCACGGTCTGGAAAAACACCGCGTTGCCGCCGTCGATCATCTTGTCGCTGGGGGCGCCGGCCATCCGCACCATCGCGTCGATAATGACATGTACGGCGTCCAGCTCCTCGGGGGCCAGCACCAGGGCCAGCTTATCCAGCTCGGCCTTCACACCCAGCTCCTGGGCCATCAGGTCGGGTGTGGCTCCGTAGGAGTAGGGGATGGTCGTCTCGGGCACCGAGACATAGTCCAGGGTCAGAATGTTCGGATCATCGTCCAAAGTGCCTGTCTCTGCCACTTCCAGGGCGGTCGTCTTTTTGCGCAGACGCTTGCTGCGCAGTTTGGTGATCTCGTTTAGTTTCTGATCGGCCACCTGCTTATCCACCGGCTCGATGGTGACCGAGATGGCGATGACGCGCTGACGGTCTTTTTCGTATACGGCATAGTCGAAGAGGATGTCGGTCTTGCCGTTGATCTCACTTTTGGCTTTGTCCAGCACGGTGCGGCGCACGTGGGCCCAGTTGGACGCGTTGCAGTCCACCTGCTTTTTCAGCGTCTCGATGCTCCACACCAGCGGCTCGCCTTTTTTCTTCTTTTCGAGGTAGAGGTTCTGGTAGCTCTTGCACAGCTCGTAGATCTTGATGCTGTACTGGCTCTTCATCGGCAATGTGTAGGTGATGTTCATTGTCGTGTAGAACTCTTTGAGCTGGATCAGGTGGGGTTTTAAGGATTGGTCCAGCGTCAGCACGATCTTGCCGGTGCCCTCATCGATGGTGGCGCTGCTCAACCAGCGGAACATCGTGATTTTTTGCGTACCGGCCAACCGGATCCACTGCACCTTGGCGTTGGCGATATCCTCGATGTTTTTCTTGACCTGTTTGTACATCGAGCCATTGTGCGGGTCCACGCCGCAAAGTTTCAGGAATTCGTAAATCGACATCTCGTACCGCGGCAGCTCGGTATCCGACGGCTTGATCATAGCGAAAATGTGCAGCATCAGCTTTTGTTGACTCAGCGTCAGGCTGTACATGGCATTCTGGATCAGGTCGTTGGATTTGCGCACAATGGTCTGGTTGCCCCGGGCGCTGTAGGTAGCGACCGGGGTCAGAGCCTCGTCATTGGTCCGTGGGGCGTTTGGCTGTTTTTTGGGTGCCATAGTGTTACCTCTGTTTTTCCCGCAGCTATGTTTGGCTGTGCCAAAATGGGTGTTTTGGCGCACAGCCTACGACGGTAATGCTAATAATAGCAGATTGTGCTTCATTCGTCAATTATTGTAATAGTCAGCACATTTTGATTTTTCCGCAAAAATCCTGTATCCGTCGGTCTTATCTCTTTATGCCTTTAGTTTTTTATTTAGATATAAAGTAAAGCTGTGCTGCCGATAACAACCGAAATGTGCGCGGAATAACAAGTGCATTGTGCTGAGAATAACTACAGATCTGTGCCCGGAACAACAATATGCGGGGGATAACAACCCTACTTGGGCACAAAATGGGGGCTATGCGGCAAAATGTGCGCGGAATAACAATCACTCGGGGCGGCGAAAGATTTTGCGGAGGGCAGACAGGCAATTTGGAATTGTGCCGCGGATAACAACAGGGGACCACGGTTGTTATCCACAGCATAAATTGCCGCAAAAAATATTTTTGCTGTGCGATAGTGGGCGGAGAAAAGTGGAAAGGATTTTTAAGATTTTGGAAATGTGCGCTGGATAACAACGGGGAGGATGAAAATTTTTTTGAGGGGGGGGCGCGGAGAGGATTTTGCCGGCCAAGTTGTATTTGCCTGGGCTGTTGGCGGATACGCAATTTGGAAACCGAATGAAAAACGCTGTACATAGAATTGTGCTGTGGATAACAACCCAGCATTTTCTTTGTCTGCTGTGGAGGATACGCGGGGAAAGCGGCGGTAAACCGTAAAAATGTGCAAACAATAACAACTGCTGATAGAAAACAAAAAATCAGCGGTATTGTGATAAATACAGGCACATCGGCAATGAGAAAATGTGCGCTGAATAACAATCCTGCGTGCAAATCCCGGAAAACAGCCTGCGGGCATGCCCCGCTTTAAAATGTGCAGCGAATAACAACCCCAGCCAACGGGACCGCCGCAGCCTGTTGCACACCCAATTGTGTTGTCAATAACAACCCTGTGCGGAAAAGGCTGCCCTGGGAATTGTGCCGCCAACAACAACAGTTGCCTTTCGCCTTGGGAGCTGCTGACTGCAGGAAAATGTGCGGACGATTCCAACAGGCCACACAGCCCCAAAGCCCGGGCCAGACCCACCCCTCAAAAAGGAAAATGTGCGCTGAATAACAACCCAGCCGGGGTATATGCCTAAACCCCGCCCCGCCGAATTGTGCCGCGAATAACAATACCCGCCTGGGCCGCCCACCAGTCGTTTGAATTTGAAAGTGACCCGCAAGCGAAATCATAAGAAACCATAAATTGTGCCGCCGATAACAACCTCAAAATCTCTCAATCGGCCATGCCCTCACCGGTAAACTGTGCCGTGAATAACAATAGTAAGCAAAAGCCAGGCCAGTTGTTATCGGCCGCACAATTTATATTTTTTTGCGGGAACCACAGGTAAATTACAGGCAGAAAAATTTTTTATAAGATAGTAACCCGCCAACTACCCCCACAAAACTGCCCTATAATTTTTTCGCGGGTACTTTTCTGCACCGCAGTCTGGGTCGCGCCCACCGCAAATTATGCCGTGGATAACAACCATTCCTGCAAAATGTGCTGCCGATAACAACACGCCCCTATCATATAAAGGTAGAAATACGCATCGGCGCAGCGGAAAGCGGGAAAATGCCGGGACCATAAAATTTCCAGCAAGAAAACCGCCTAACATGGCAAATTGGAAAAACTGGAAAATTGCTGGGAGCAAATAACAGGGACGAAAAATGTCTGTATTTTTAGAAAATGACGGAAAATCTAAGGAAAATGACGAATTGTGTCGAACGAAAATAGCGGGAATCGCTGAAAAAAATGGAAAAACCTCTTGCGATGAATGGAAAAATATGGTAAAATTTCCACAGTAAAGAGAACGACGGGCAAACACCACAGCGTGCGGCACCTGTTCATTGTATGGAGGAAAGTTGACGATGGATAAGATCAAGTTTGTTATGACCAATACCAGCGACATCGTGACGGAAGTCTGCCGCGAAGCGCTGGAAGCCAAAGGCGTGACCGTGATGGTGTGCGACAAAAACGGCACCGCCGCCCTGGAGACCCTGCTGGCCGTCCACCCCCAGGCCTGCCTGCTGGACGCCTTCATGCCGGACCTGGACGCCATCACCGTCAAGCAGCGCTACGAGGAAAAGAACAGCAGCGGCGTACATACCACCTTCTTTGTCACCGGCGCGTTCCAGAGCGAAGAAGTCGAGCAGGACCTCTTAGATAACGGTTTCTCGTTCTTTTTCGTGAAGCCGTTCGATGAAAACGTGCTGGTCAGTCGGGTACTGCGTGCTGCCGGCGGTGCCAGCCGCCCGCAGCCGGTCTCGCTGGATTCCGATGAGCTTACCGTCACCGAAATCCTGCACCAGATCGGCGTGCCGGCCCACATCAAGGGCTACCAGTTCCTGCGGGATGCCATCCTGCTTACCACCGCCGACCACGAGTACATCAACGCCGTGACCAAGCGTCTCTACCCTGAAATCGCCAAGCGCAACGGTACCACGGCCAGCCGCGTCGAACGTGCTATCCGCCATGCCATCGAGGTCGCCTGGGACCGCGGCGATGTGGACACTCTGAACAGCTACTTCGGTTACACCATCCACAACCTCCGCGGCAAACCCACGAATAGTGAGTTCATCGCGATGATCGCCGACAAGATCCGCCTGGACAAAAAGCGGAGAGCATAAGGCCGCATAAACCCCGCCACTATCCGCAAAACCGGCATTTTGTGGCGGACGCTGCAAACCGATAAACTCGCGGATTCATCGCTACAAAAAATGTGAAATTATGAAATAAGCCTATAAATAATTTGTGTTTACACCGATAAACTTCCTGTATTCATTGGGTCCTGGACCGCGATGATGCAGGAGGTTTTATTTTTTATGGTTCAATACGATGTTGAGGCTTTTATGGCCGCTTGTGAGCGCAAAGGCCTGGCCGCAAAAACGATGGGCAGCTATGAGCAGACGCTGCGGCTGTTTGGGCAGTTCCTAAGTGTGCGTGAAATTGAGCGGACGGAAGAAGTTAAACGTGTACATATAGAAAGCTATATTGACTATCTGCAAAAGCGCGGCAAGTACACGGTCTGTGCGATAGATGCGCCTGCAAACTCCAATAACCCAGAGAATCGCTCAGATTACGCAAAGCAAATATCGCCCACGACCATCAACAACTATATGCGGAACATGAAGGTGTTCTTCAACTGGTGCGTGGAACAAGAGCTGATATACAAAAATCCTATGGAGAAGGTGAAGTACATGAAAGTGAAGCGCAAACCGTTGGAGTTTGTCTCAGATGCAGATTTCAAGCGGCTGCTGGGCTGCATGGACATCTCAAAGTTCAGCGAGTACAGAGACAGCGTTATCATGCAAACGCTGTTGGATACTGGCATGCGGTGCGGGGAGTGCCTACAGGTGTTGGCATCATGTGTTGATTTGCAGCGGAACTGTATCAGCCTGCCAGCGGATATAACCAAGGGAAAGAAAGGCCGCTATGTGTTTTTCTCTGTAAGAACAAGCAAAGTGCTGCGGCGCTGGCTGCAATACAAAGACCGTTACCGCGACAGTGAATACCTGTTCTGTACAAATGAAGGCAAGCCGCTGCAAGTATCAAATTTTGAAGCGAATATCCGTAAGTATGCGCAGCGTATTGGTCTGAAAGAAATCCATCCACATTGTTTCCGCAACAATTTCGCCAAGCGCTTTTTGATGAACGGTGGCGATATCTACACGTTGAGCCGGATATTAGGCCACAGCAGCGTGAAGGTGACAGAGCAGGCCTATCTGGATGTGACTGAAGATGACCTGCATAGCCTGTATCAGCGTTATAGTCCGCTGGAAAATATGCAATTGTGAACTGATTGTAAATACTCGAAAAAAGTCAAGATACAATTATTGGTTGTATGTTCAAATATACTTTATTTTTGATTTTGTCAAAAATATGTGAAAAAACGCTTGACAACATGTCATTTATAGTTGTACAATGGTTGTAAATCGGGGGCCGGTATGAGCGATTGGTCTCCACGGCAATAGCGGCGGCGTTTTGTAATCTACAAACGATTAGAACGCTGTGGACGATAAAAACAGAATAAGAGAAAGTCATTCCAGCTGAAATACGATGGATGTTTTAGACTGCCCGCAAGGGACGGTCTGGTTTTTTATTGCATTTTGCACGGATGGAACTTTCTTTATTTGTATACATTTAATTGATTGGAAAGGAATGAACAAGAATTGTAGTGAAAGAAACCCGAATTTGTACGATAAAATCTATAAATGAATATTATCAGGAGTGATTCAATGGCAAAAAATAATAAACCTATCCCTTTTGCGAAAGATGATATTGAGATGACCAATGCGAACATTATGGAAATGAGCGCGAACTCTGATTGCGGTATGGTACGAGTAACGCCAGAGCAGTTTTGCGAGGTATTCGATGGTCAGGTACTTAGAGTGGAACAGCAGAAATCCGCGGTAGACAATGAACTGCTGTTTCGTCAGATGCCAACTCATGTATGGCATGATGGCGATGTGATTCATATTGGTGATGACATTGTAGCTGACAGTGACAACTTGTTACTGATGATTACTTTTGGTATCAATCCGTATTCAGATGAAGAAGACAAACACTGGTGCGCGATTGAAGGCATTGCATTCAAAAGGCATGAGGGCGTAAAGTATGCGACTGACTATGACAATAGCGATGCTTTTAAGCTGTACAAGCCGGTATGCCGGTGCAAACCAATTGGGAAGTATGATGGTGTTGACTACAGGGACCTGTACTATGTTGGCGAGAACGGCGAAGTATTCAGCATGATTAAAGGAACGCGCAAGACGTATCTGACCCCGTTGCGGAAAAATCATACGGGTAGAGCCTGTGGGTATCTAAGTGTTAATATCAGAAATATGATTGAAAGTCATAGCATTAAAGTTCATAGACTGGTTGCACACGCATTTATTCCAAACCCGGAAAATCTCCCGGAAGTAAACCACCTGAATCTTGATACGGCAGACAATAGAGCTGATAATCTCGAATGGTGCACGAGTATGTACAATAATAACTATTCACCCGTATTTATGGCCTTTAAAAAGGCGTTGCCGGACGTGTCCTGTGAAGTTTATATCCCGTACTGCCAGCGTATCACGAATGAAGTCGTGAACAACGGCGCGGATAAGGCTGAACTGATTGCAATGGCGGTGGCAGAAATCAAAGACAAGCAGTAAACAAACAAACCCGCCGTGCGGCAATTTAAATTGTGTACACTAATTTTGCTATTGCCCCAGCGGGTAATTTTATAAAAAGAAAGGTTAAGTGAAAAGTATGAACGCGAACCAAGCAAAATCGAATCTATCTAAAGGGAAGGGCGGCTCAGGCAACAGCGGGTGCTTTGGCTGTAGCGGAAAGTCAAGCAATGGGTAAGAAGACCACATTTGCCCGGCTGGATATTGAGCTGACCCGGCGGTGTAACATGGCTTGCCGTCATTGCTACAATGGTGCGGCACAGGATGTGGATATGACCAGAGAACGCATGGATACACTGCTGGGCCAGACCGCAGAGATCGGGCAGCTGTACATCAAGGGCGGCGAAACGCTGCTCAATGTGCCCGCGCTGGAATATCTGATTGACCAAATCATCAAGCGCAGAATCCCGGTACACTATTTCGCTATGGTCACGAACGGTACGGTACAGAGCACGGCGGCCTGTAAGGCGGTCAATCGTATTGCAGAGTATATCGCGTGGTCAAGGCGTAGGAACACATTCCAGGCCCCAGATAGGGCAGGGAACAAGAACTGTGCCAGTGTAACAGTGAGCAACGACCGTTGGCATGCAGAATGCCAGAACAGCCAGTACGACCCGGATGCAGTGGTAAAGAGCTTCAAACAGCATGCAAACAGGTATGTGTATGTGAACTACCATGAAGATGCCCAGGCAGAACGCGGCGAGATGGCTTTGCTGCGAACAGACCAGAATTTGGGCTGTTGTGGCCGTGCGGCAGAGAATAGGCCAGCGGTGTTTCACTATGCGTTCAGTTTCCCGTATCACAGAATTTCAGTGCTGGAAGATAGCCGTGAAATCCTGTGCGGGATTCAGATTGGTGCAAATGGAAATATCGGTGTGGCGGGCAACTATTCCTATGAAGATTTTGACCGCACGGCAGCAGGCAACGTTGCAGATATGACCGTATGGCAGGCTGTAGAGCGCTGGAACCGGCTCTATCCATATAGCTGCTCAGATGCCCGGCGGACAGAGATCAATGCGGGAATGGCTGTCAACAAGGGTGCATGGCTGAGAGGTGCCAGAGAGTTTGGCAGCGCGAAGCTCATATTACTGGATGCCTGGGACAGCATATTGCAGCGCCGCCGTGTGATGGAGTTCTGCCCGCTGGAAGATGGCGAACTGGAAACCGTCATGGACAGCGTAAAGCAGGGGAAACCCCAGCAGTACGGTGAAGAACTGATCGTGCTGCACAATGATGCTGTTGACCGTGGCGTTACAGTGAAACCCATGCAGTATATTGATGTTGCACAGAAAGATACGATTGTAAACACAATCCTAAACAGCGCAGTATAAGCCCCGGCGGGAATGTGGCAGGGAAGCTATGTTCCCGCCATCTTAATAGAACACAGTTCAACATCGCAAGAAGCCGTAGGCTTTGCAGCGGGCAGCGCGCCGCCCCAAGCGGGAGCGCTGCTATGCGAGCAAGAAAAAGAAATTGAGAAGATTTATCAGAACATTAAAAATATTATATATAAATTATATTATATATAATTTTCAATGTTCTAATAAAAATCAGGATAATATTTTATTTGAACAATAAAAATCTTAATATATCTCGAACGCAGTGAGAGTAATATAGGATTTTCGATGTTCAGAAAAACGAGTCAGCTTGCTAAGAGCAAAGTTTCAAGGATGAGTTACTAAGTGGGAATGAGTGAGCGGTGAAACCGCGAGCGAACTTCTCGCTTAGTAACTCATCCCAGACAAGCGCGAGCGAAGCGAGTGCGCGTCAGCAGGCGCCGCCAGCACTCAGTAAGGATGCCGCAGGCATCCGCACGAACGGACACCACCTCTCCCACCAGAAGACCACCACCTTCCCGGCGGCGTATAGTTCACTCTATCAGCCGAATCTCCCGCCCCTCGGAGAGGGCAGGCACTACAAGTGAGGGGAACCGGGTGGGGCCCCACTGGGGGTGCCCGGTGGAGTCCTCACGCAGGGATGCGCCGTCCCATGAGATGCTGTTACCGGGATGCCTGAACCTAAATATCAATACCCTGAACCTAAATATCAATACAAAGCGAGGTTATAATTTGGATAAAGAAAAGCTATCACAATTACAGATATGGGAATACTATAAGTATTCTGAACTATGTGCTTTATTGGGTGAGCCTGAAAAGCAAGGCAATTCAAAGAAAGCGCAGGAAAAAGAATGGGCACGCTATTTTGAATTCGAGAAGATTGGGAAGAATAAGGGAACCCGGTATATAGTCGATGACATCTATGATGTTGAAAAACGTAAAGCACCCAGCGGCAATTCAAAGTATATACAGATGATAGAATCTCTGTTGTCGTATGTTCTGATTAGTTACTGTGAGTCAAAAGGAACAGATGAAGTCCGAATCGTTACGGATTGGAAAAGCATTGCCTATGTGCTTTATATGTGCAAGTACTTTTTTAAAGATAGAATATACTTAAAAGATATTCTAAAAAGTAAAAAGATTTCAGAACGGTCATTTCAAGCCTTCATGTATGCGGATGGCTGCTATATGCACACAAAGATTGACCGGGCGTTGAATGACATGGTTAAAAATAAAGAGATTGTCTGGAATGAAATCCATGTTGGCAGGGAATATGATGGAACAGAATATGGTAAAAGCCATACACTTACACAACAGGAATATCTTATATATTTGGAATTGGAAAAAGACCTGATTCGTGAATGGGCACCATTTTGCGCGGACACAGGAAAGGGAATGTGGACGATTATCAATAGGGATAAGCAAAAAGAGTTTTATAAAGAACTGGATAAAAGAGCGTTTGAAGAAATGAGGATTTGGGGTGTTTTCACCAAGTATGAAATCTGCACCAGAAAAAAGCTGATGATGTATGCAGCAGAACGTCTTACAGATTTGGAGTATAAAGAAGCGGCGAAGAAATTAAACGATGAAATCTGTGCAGGCCTACGGGCAAGCAAGACAATGTTGTGTCACCAGAAGGAATTGAACTATCAGAGAAACGGAAAGAAATTTCATATCCCAGAGAAGGATTTGGTAACAGAACAGGAACGGGATTATTTAGTAGGGCTGATTCATGGGTTGGATGGAAATGAGTTTGCAGATGATAGAAACCTGCGAACACTGCAAAACGAATTAGATGTATACATAGAAAATCAAGATTTTTTGGGGAGCCAAAAGCTGATGGCTCTTTGACTATAAGAAATAGAGTAGGCCCTGGAGAGATGTCGCTCTCCGGGGCTTTTTTAAGACTTAAAGGGTTAGGCACAACTAACATAATGCACACCTCACACTCAACTGCAAATTGGCGCAGAACAAAAAACGATAGAATATAGTGATAAAAAATTAACGACCAATACTTATGAAAGCTCGTTATATCGTTCATTCGAGAAAACAGCATTATTCAGTTATGTTCTATTGTTCGTTCTATAAAGTCTATACCTATGCGGTTCTTCATAAGTAATTGCTTTAAAACCGCTTTGGTATGCCCTGTGTCCATTGTGTTGCATAATGCAATGAACAAATTATACAAAGCGAAAAGCCAAAAATTGTCGATTCGTCAAATAGGTTGAGAGTGCCTTGAAAAGCAAGTTATAAAGGCGTAATATGATTTTATAGTTTAATGTAAAGGATGAAGTTACATGCGAAAAAAGTGTGTCAGTGCAATTGTATGCATCTCAATGCTGTTGGTTTTTTTGTGTGGCTGTGCGAGTAATGTTTCATCGAGTGTTGCAGCAGAATCAGAAAGTGCGACGGCAACGGAACCTCCTGTAGAAACAGTTAAGGTACCTGACATATCAGAAGCAGCAGAGAGCGATGGAAGGAACGTACTTAGCACGATGGGGCTCATTCCTGTTGTAGAAGAAATGTCCAGTGACGATGTAGAGAAAGGAATTATTATCAATACATCTCCTGCGGCGGGAAGCGAAGTTGAGCCCAATTCAAAAGTTAAAATTTATGTTTCCAGTGGGCCAAACAGAATAGATTCTAAAAACTCTTATGGTCATTGGCAATATGTAGGAAAAGCGGAAGACGATTGGAAATTTGCGAACCCGTATATTGAAGACGGGAACTTATATATCTATTGTGAAGTTGTTTTTGGAACAGCACAGAAATGGCAGGATGAGTATAACCAGGGATATGGTGGTGGTTTCGTTTCTATAAATGATACGTTTGACAAAACTGTCCCACTGGAAGTGTTGTATAATACACAATCGTGGAACGCAGGCGATAAACAAAAGTTTACAATTAAAATTCCCTTAAGCGATTTGGGCGTTGACAAGCCTACTGACATATATTGCAAACTTGCAATGGGAGATAATGGAAATACAGTGAAATATCTCGAAGTGAATTTCACTATGACATGGTAAAAATATAGTCCCCACCATTCCCGGCGGGGACTATTGGCATACCGTCTGGCTATGGCCTACCTCACGCCCAGCAGCGCCAGCACAACGATAACAGCGAGAATGGCGAGGAAACAGCCGGAACCATCGCCACCACTGCCGCCACCATGTCCACCGCCGTTGTTTTCATTGAAGGACTGCATATAGTGGGCGTAGCCGGAACTGCCCTTACCGAAGTAGCCGTAGTCTTTAGGCATAATGCAACCTCATTTCAGTTTGCTTTCAAGATGCTGCTATTCAACCGAACAGCCATACCGCGAACAGCACAACAGCACAGACCGCCACCAAGATACCGATAACTTCCAGGCATCCGTTATCTCCACCGCTGCCACCGTTGTTATTGGACGGTCTATGCCCACCACCGCCGCTAGAACCAGAGCCGAAGCAGCTATTGAAGGTTTGCTGGTAATGGGCGTAGCCAGAGCTGCCCTTGCCGAAGTAACCATAGTCTTTAGGCATTATAGACACCTCGCATTTCATTCAAATTCGGCCTTTAGTTCAGCCTTATACTTATAATAAGTATTCCTACTAATACCAGTCAGCTTTATGCAATCTACATCATTCAAGCTACCGCCAAATGATTTACTGTTCTTTCGGATACATTCCTTGGCCGGTGCTGCCTTTTTCACATTCAGCTTTCCGCCGGGACGTTGACCTATCTGCTTATTGTGTCTGCGTGCTGTCTCTATGCCTTCCTTAGTGCGTTGGTGCAGATCGTCTACTTCTTTCTGTGCCTGTCCAAAGGCAAGGCGTACCTGTTCCTTGGCAAGGTCGATGCTATAGCGATTCAGGGCATCCATGATGCTGTTTAGAAGCCTGTCTGTAGCGTTATTGCCTGTAGAGCTTGCCAGCTCTATGCGGCGTTCTATGGCCTGCTTATACACGTCCGTGTTGATATGCGGTTCTTTCAGAAATATCAGATTTACGCCCTGCTGGAATAGCTGCTCATACAGCGCACTGCCTTCCTCAGCATTGCGGCTCATACGGGAAACACTGTCAAAGATGACCGTATCACCGGGCTGGATGGAAGATAGAAGCCTATCGAGTTCTTTTCTGCCTTGCAGCTTTGTGCCTGTAGCGGCTTCCTTGTAGATGCGCTTCACGGCAGGGTAGGCGGCAAGGATGTTACGTTCCTGTCGTTCAATGCTTTGTGTCTTGGTGCTGATACGACAATAGCCATAAATAAAATTCATATTTTTTGACCCCATATTGTACCGCTTTTAACGGTCGTCATCTATGGTATTTTCATTGTGTGCTGTTTTGGACTACTTTGCAAGCGGTTTTGGTATATTTGCACAATACATCAATTTTGGTACAGTGTTCGTATAAGATACCGCCGGGTTTTACTATTTCCGGCGGTACAGGTCGCTTAATGCTTTGCAGGTGTAGGGTCATCTGTCAGGCCTAAGATGTAGTCCGTGGATACATCAAAAGCATAGGCCAGGGCGATGATGGAATCGAAGTTCGGCAGGCATCTGCTGCTTTCCCAGTCTCCAACAGTTTTGCGGGTAACGTTCAGTTCTTTTGCAAGTGTGTTTTGGGACAGGTTACGCTCTTTCCGCATAGCAGCGAAACGGTCACAGAAGTTGGTATAGGTCATATTCAAACACCTGCTTTCTTGAAAATATCAATCGTGATATTGCTGCCTGTTGTGTGGACTTCATATTCCACGGAATCCAGACAGGCGGTTTTCTCAATGTAGAGCAGTTCCGCTTTATCAATCGCAATGTAGGAACGGCTTTCAGCGGCAGAGATGATGCAGTCATTCTCAGACCATGTGCATTGCGCGGATACTGTGGTAAAGCCGCTTACACAATCACGGGAAACGGCACAAACGGTCAGGGCGTTGTCTTTTACAGCGGTGAACAGTTGTTCAATACTGATATATGTCATAGCATAAAACCTCTTTAGATGTGTACATATAAAATGCCTTACTCTCACTCAGGCACTTGCTCTCTGTCTGAACTGGTCTTTAGTCGGCCAGTTCCATTTTCTCCATGCAATCACCGCATATCAGGTTGACAGCTTTGCTTGCCCGGACGCTGTTCTTGCAGCAGGGGCAGATATATTTGCGAATATGCGTAGGCTTTTGGGGCGGTTTGTCGGCACCGCCATTTGCCGCGCCGGGTGTACGGCTGCCTGTGCCTGTGCCGGTCATGTCTGCCCATGTCAGGCCCTCGGTCATTTGGATGGCCTGCCAGCCTTGCAGCTCTATGAAGTCCAGCAGTTCCAGGGACGGGCTGGTAATGGTCCAGCCATAGCGGGCGGAGTGCTCTATAATAAGACCGTGGCTTTCCGCTGTCTGCTTGAACGCTTTGTTGTGGTAGGCGTTGTTACTGCCGCTTGTATCCTTTATGCCGTTCTCTAAGTTGTAAAGATGGGCCATTTCGTGCAGCAATGTGGCGGCTGTTTCTTCAATGGGCCTGTCCAGCGTGGCGGTGCTTATGTTGATCTCGTAGCGGCGCTCTGTGCCTGCCTGCCAGGTCTTGCCGCAAGTGATGTGGCCGTATGCGCCAGGTGTCTTTTTAAGCGTTATAATAGGCTCAGGCAATGCGCCTGCATAAAAATGGGCGTTCAGCGCGCGGAACATCTTTTCTAACTGCCCGGCGGCTCTGCTGGTCTTGATGGTCTGTTTCATATATGTAACCCTTCCTATACTTGATAAAATGAAGGGCGGCTGTTATACTGTTATGTAGACAGCCGCCCGGCTGTTGTGGGGCTCTTTGCAGTTGGCTTTGGTCGGCGTTGCTGCAAGGGGCCTTTTTTAGTTGACGGTCAGGCGCTTGATGGTGCTGGTCTTGCTGCACTGGTCAAACAGGGCGGGATTTAAGGTTTTGACGCTCTTGCTGTCTAACATGGTGCGGGTGAACTCTGCCAGCTTGATACGGTGTACGCCTATATCAAGGCAAGTGGTGTTGCGCTCTGCAAGTTCAAGTTTGAGCTGTTCGCGGATTTCTGCCTGCTCAGCTTCAAGGGCCTCTGCAAGTTGTGCGTTCTCTTTGTAGCGGATGATGATTGCGGTCAACTGTTCGTGCGTCATGGTGTGCGTCCTTTCTTTGTGTGGTGTGTAGATTTGTAGCGGGCGATGTAACCTGTTGTTGCCTGCCCTGTGATTGTATTATAGCATACTCGTACGAGTATGCAAGATGGAATACTGCACAAAGAAAAGCAAGAAAAACTGTTGATTTTGCATACTCGTACAGGTATGCCGACGCACTGGCTATATAGTAAAAATAGGTATATAATATCTAAATAACAAATTGTGCAAAGGTGGTACACAATGGGCGGGAAAACAAGCACGGCCAGCAAACAGAAATATAATGCAAAGACATACCAACGTATTGTGTTAGATGTTCGGGTGGACAGTCCGCAATGCAAAGAACAGATACAGAAAGCAGCACAGGAAGCAGGGGAGAGCCTGTCCGGCTATATACTGGAAGCTGTCCGCCGCCGCATGGAACAGGAAGGCTGCACGACAGAGCAGAAAGAGTAAGCGGCCAGCAAGGCAGGCCAGCACCAAACAGAAAGCCCGGCGGGTATGTTTTCATTTTGTAGAACAAACCGCCAGGCGAAAAAGGGTATAGTAGGTATAAAATACTCTCGGCAGCTCAATTTTAGGCATAGAACAGCCAGAGACACGCTAACGAGCGCTCAGAGAGGCCTACGGCGCGTTTTGCACTTTATACGTCAAACTATATTCTTGAAAGCAGAAGCCGTCACAGAGTCTTATAGCCACTTTGTAGGCGTTTGGTTTTATTGACGCAAAAGCAGACTGCTGCCGGACGGCATAGCATCCAGGACGCAAATAGTACATTACGCTGTCGTACTGTTCGGAGAGCATCAGGACGTGCTGAGAGCGCCTGTGAGCCTCTCAGAGAGCCTATAACACACAGAATCAACTACATTACAAACAAAAAGAACCGCCACAGAGCCTTACAGGGGTCTTGTGGCGGTTTGGTTTTATGAACGTGAATTGGGCAGGCGTTAGCCTTAGTCCCGAAAATCAAATAGCTGCTTGGGTGTAATATGGAGAACTTCGCACATCTTGAAAAGCACATCAAAAGACACACCAACATTGCCCAATTCAATAGCGCTGATATGGCTGCGGTCAACATCGATCAGCTCGGCAAGCTGCAACTGCGTCAGGCGTTCGCGCTTTCTGTAGTATACAACATTCAGCCCGAACTTCTCGTATTGTGATTTATATTCTGCTTTCATGTGCTCACTCCTTACTACTATTTTAGGGAAGTGAACACCATCTATAAACCTTGTACAAATAGCATAACGCTATTGACACAAGTCATTTGACGAATTAGAATGGAGTCAATATAGAACCTTCATGGAATGTGTGAAGGTGGAAGAAAGAAGGATGTATATGCGTAAGGTATTATTGGCAATGCTAGCAGCGACAATGATGCTATTAGTAGGATGCGGTAAAAAGGAAGTTTGTACTGTGGATGGATGTACACAGGAAGTGTATAAAGATGGTTTGTGCGCTGACCACTATGTTGAAGAAGCAATGGCAACGCCTGCACCGACAGCAACCCCAGAACCGACAATTGTAGATGGACTAAAAGACGGGTATCAGGATTATATCGATACGGCAATCAGAAAAACGGTTAATGTGTTAAAGAACCCGTATAGCATGGTTATAAATAACATTTATGTGTGGGATGCAACAGAAGATTATGGGCACACAACTGTTCATGTGTATCTTGATATAATGGCTGATAACAGTTATGGCGGTAGTGTAAGAAGTTGCTTTATGTATGATGTATACTCTACGTATGATTCGTTCGTTGAGTGCACCTCAAACACGGAAAAGCAATTGTTCACAAGCATCGTGGAAATCTGCACAGGACAGAGATCGGAACAGGAAGAGACCAAAATAGAAGAAGGGTACTATGAACGCCATGGTCAATATTATTTGCATGTGCCCGCAGAATGGTACGCGGACTTTGAACCGACTGTGTAATTTCAACAAGTAAAGCAAAAGAAAATAAGCTGTTGCGTTTTTTGCGCGACAGCTTATTTTTTGTGACCGTTTCCCGGCGGATACGTCCATATCCGATTTTTATTCAGTTGGCTCCTGCAAAATCAGTTCAGCATCCAAATCCAACGGCTCAGTTTGAACAAGATCAATCAGGTCATGCTGCTGACCGATATTCGTCACATCAATCTTGTTTACACATTTGCCTATCCACGGTAGTTCCTGTGTCAAGTTGTCCATCAAATCGTAAATATCGGCTGTTGCCAACTTGGAAAGCGATATGTACCCGGACCCCTGCCGGTGCTCGAAACCGTGCTTTTCAAAGAATCGGCGTAAATCGTAATAGGCGGTACGATAATTAGTGCCCGGATAATGGGCTTGCAGTTTGTGTGTATCCAAATCAAAGTTGATGGCTTTCAGATAGCGGCGCTCCACATCAGCCACCTATTTGCGGCTTGCGCTGGTAGTGCAATAGCAAGTCTTCTTCACTGCAATCGTTGAGATTGTCGGAATCATCGCTGTCATACAAACGCCAGACGGATACATTGTCCATGAACCACGATTGCTTTTTTAAGGTATTGACGACCCTGCCGAAGCGTCCATAGTCCCGTGCATTGCCGGTATCTCTGTAAAGTAAAGCGCCGGAAGCATCTTCTACTTTACGCAGCTGCATCTGAGAAAATGCGGATTCAATCGTGCGGTTGATAGAAGACAGCGTGTATCGCTTTTCTGCCTGGATTTTGTCTGCATTCATTTCAATCTTCATCATTAGCATAGCCGATGCCCCCTTTATACTTTAATAGTAGCCAAAACGCGGAAAAATTGCAAGATGTATTGATGAATTGAGAAATCAATTTTTCAGAGAGTGCCCGGCGGTTACATCCATATCCAGCTTTTCTTCTACCCAGAGGGTTTCGCCCAGTTCGTACTGGTCAAGCAGTTCTTCAATACGTTCCAGCACCCGCGCCTGTGTGATTTTGCCTGCCTTGGCCATATTCACGTTTTGGCGGATGCGTGCCATGATGTCAACCACATCAAAAGCCTGGTCAATTGCGGTCGAGTTATCCATAAAGCCTCCATAAGATGTGTACATATAAGATATGCCTGCAGAAAGTGTGGTCATAATAAATATCAGTATAGCAGATATGTAAATGAAAGAAAAGCCACCTGTAGGTGACATGCAAAAAACTCAAAAAGTATAGAAAATAAGCGAAGATATGCTATAATTATAAAGAAATAAATAATTGCAGTTCAGAGCTATGGATATTTGGAAAAGGCAACCTATTTATTGGGCAATAAGCATAATACAAACATCGAATTATAGTGATTTTGACGAATCCACAACCTCCGCGGCAAACCCACGAATAGTGAGTTCATCGCGATGATCGCCGACAAGATCCGCCTGGACAAAAAGCGGAGAGCATAAGGCCGCATAAACCCCGCCACTATCCGCAAAACCGGCATTTTGTGGCGGACGCTGCAAACCGATAAACTCGCGGATTCATCGCTACAAAAAATGTGAAATTATGAAATAAGCCTATAAATAATTTGTGTTTACACCGATAAACTTCCTGTATTCATTGGGTCCTGGACCGCGATGATGCAGGAGGTTTTATTTTTTATGGTTCAATACGATGTTGAGGCTTTTATGGCCGCTTGTGAGCGCAAAGGCCTGGCCGCAAAAACGATGGGCAGCTATGAGCAGACGCTGCGGCTGTTTGGGCAGTTCCTACAATAGACGGTACATTGGAAGCAGCGCATGCACGAAAAATGAATTTTGTGAATTTGTATGGGCAGTTTTATGATGCAACGCATAATTACACTGGAGTTGAAGGCGCAGATGATGAAGTGGTCAGAAATCGAATAGAAGCACAAACTGCACAATTTTTCCGGCAGACGTTGCTGTGGGGGCGCTGTAAATATCGGAGTAGAACTTAAAGAGAATATCCCCCTCTTGTATGCACTCGGAGTTAAAACCAGTGGATGCGTGGGGAGGGGATTTTTGTATGTATGCAGCTTTAGCGCGACTTGTCTTTCCGGCGACAAAATGCTATACTCGAAGTATGTTCTAATAAGAAAAGAGGAAGAAACATGGATTTTGTAAAGCGCTTTAATTTGACGCCTCATGTGGAGGGCGGCGCGTTCCGCGAACTGTACCGCGATGGCGAACGCGCCAAGGAGCGACCCGCGCATGGTGTGATCTACTATGAACTGGGTCAGGGCGAAGCCTCGCAGTTTCACACGCTGGATGCAGACGAGTATTGGTTCTTCCACGCCGGCTCCACCCTGGAACTGTGGAAAATCGACAACGCCAAGCTGACAAAATACAAGCTGGGCCTGGAAGACGGCGCTGAGCCATGCGTGCTGATGAAAGCTGGTACGATCTTCGGAGCGAAACACCTTTCCCCAGCGGATGAGGCGACCCTTGTATCTTGTGTCACGGTGCCAGAGTTCACCTACGACCACTATCGCATCTGCGAACGAGAAGAAGTCGTAAACCTTTGCCCTGCTGCAGGGGAGTTCTATACTAAATAAGGAAGTTGTTATCCAGCACACAATTGCTCAACAGCCCCCTCTGCGAGAAGGGAGAGGCCGTGTGTTTCCACCTCTTACCCCTACACTTGGTGCCGCATTTGCACAACACCACAATATACACCTTACCCAAAAGTACAATAAAAACTTTGTC
>ENA-UPTB01000603-UPTB01000603.1-human-gut-metagenome-genome-assembly--contig:-NODE-603-length-37313-cov-9.348561_pt1 | contig 37313 bp, 37 predicted proteins | sample MGYA00250046_ERZ773369 | MGnify/ENA primary metagenome ERZ773369 (study PRJEB29103, sample SAMN06111938) | human gut metagenome | biome: human gut; feature: ankylosing spondylitis patient; material... | reverse complement strand
TGTCCCGATGGGACAGGCTGTTTTACTGCAAAAATTACTGAAGTGCGCTTAAAATCTGCTTTGCAATGTACTGGTGGCCCTTGACGGTGGGGTGTCCGTCGGCCGCGGTCTCTGTTTTCGGGATAGTCACATAGACCAGCCCTTCCTGCTGAGCAAGAGTCTGGGCAAAGCTGTTCAGCCGCTTGAAATAGCTGTTCCACGCCGGGATCATGGGCACAGGGTTAGTGTAGCCCAGCAGGATGATCTTTGCATCCGGGTTCAGCTCGCGGATGGCGGCAACGATCTGGGGCAGGTTTTGCGTTACGGCACCGTATGCGTTGTTGCAGATCTCATCCATGCCGCGGAACAGCAGGCGGTTGGTGGCGCTGCTCTCGTCAAAGGTAAGCCACATGCGGTCCAGTGCTTCCAGAGCCATGCCGAACTTCTGGAAATTGAGATCCCGCAGCATCCCGCTCACCATCATGTTGGCCAGCTGTTCGCTTTTCCAGTTGGTGGCTTCGCCCAAGCTGACGATGCAGGGCACCAGAGCATCGTTGGAGCCGATCTGGATGGAGATCACATCGGCATTGCGCAGATATTCCTGATATTCCGGGTAGACGTAGTAGGAACCGGAAGCCTGATTCATCTGCGGCATCCCGCCGCTGCGGACCATATCCAGCAGGTCAGCGCTCATCAGCCCGGGCAGGCCGAGGTTGATGGCATGCTGACGGTCCAGCCCGAGCCCTTTGCCCACAAGGGCAGTGTAGCACCGGGAGGAGTACCCTTCAAAATTCGGCTGAAGATCAAAACCGATCTGTGCAACATTATATTGCAGATCGGAAAGGCCGACCCCGGCGGTGATGCTGTCGCCCAGAGCCACATAAGTGATCTGCGGCTTCGGCTCTTCCGGTACGGGAGTTTCGTCAGACGGGGCAGTCTCTTCCTGTGTGATCTGCGGCTGCACAGCTGCAGGATCGGCTTGTGGTGCGGCATCTGCGGCGAAAGCAGGGACGGCCAGCAGCACCAGCGCAGCGGCGGTGGCCAGCACAGCGGTGAATTTCTGTTTCAGCATAAGCTTCCTTCTTTCCATCTCTGCCGGTGCAAAACCGGCCTTTTGTATTATGATAAAATGGAAAGAAAAAATTGTCAACTGATAAAATTAAAAAACCGCAGCACAAAGCTCTGTGCTGCGGCCCTGATGCCGGGCTCAGTAATCCCGGGCAGTGATCTCTTCTTCCAGTTTGCGATAGTCCACCTTGCCGATGGGGGTAAAGGGCATCTCAGAGATGAACTTGTAGCCAACGGGCTGGACGTACTCGGGCAGCTCTTCTCTGCACAGCTGGCGCAGCTCGCGCTGGATCTGACGCTTTTTCTTGTCTGCTTCCGGTTCCAGCACTACATAGACGAACGGAAGTCGGCCCTGCACATGGTCCCTGTCGGTGCAGCCGACTACAGAGCACTGCTGCACGGCGGGGTGGCGGCTGATGACGTTTTCGATCATGGAAGGGAAGACCTTGAAGCCGTCGTGGCGGATGATGAGGCGCTTGATGCGGGAGTCGAGGAAGACGAAGCCGTCCTCGTCCAGATAGCCGATGTCGCCGGTGTGGACCCAGATGCGGCCATCGGGGTGGCGGCGGAGGATCATGTCCGTCTCGTCGGGCTTGTTGTAGTAGCCCTTCATGGTGGTGGGGCCGGAGATGCACAGCTCGCCCCGCTCGCCGATGGGCAGCTCTTTGTCCGTACCCGGCTCGAAGGCGGCGACGAGGGTGTTGACCATCGGGATGCCGACGCTGCCCAGCTTGTTGTTCGAGCCGGCGGCGACGGTGGCAGCGGAGGCCACCTCGGTCATGCCGTAGCCCTTGGCGATCGGATAGCGGACGCCATGGGCGGCGAGGAAGTCGTTGACGGTCTGCTCTGCGCCCCGGGCGATGGAGTCGCCGCCGGCGGCGTAGTTCAGAATGAAGGAGAGGTCCTTATCCCGCAGCTTGGGGTCAGCGGCCAGCTGCTGATAGTGGGCCGGCACGCCGAACATATGCTCGGGCTTGTACTTCAGCACCAGACTGCCCAGCTTGGCCGGGTCGAGGTTGGGGACGATGATGACTGTGAAGCCCAGCACCAGCGGCAGATGGACGCCGCAGGCGTAGCCGTAGGCGATGAAGGGGGGCATGATGTTCATGAGCTTCTGGCCCCGGTGGAACAGCTTATCGTAGGCGCGGAACTGCTGCGCGATGGCGTTGAAGCAGTTGTCGGTGAGCATGACGCCCTTGGGAGAGCCGGTGGTGCCGCCGGTGTGGACGACGACGCAGGCGTGGTCGGGGTCATAAGGCTCCGAAGCGGTGCTCTGGCCCTCGCCGCCCTTGATGAACTGCTTCCAGCGGATGACGTTGGAGGCATATTTGTTCTTGTCGGGGGTGGTCAGCTTGTATCCTACGGCCATCACCGGGGGCAGAGAGTCGGCCGGAGAGAGGACGATGACCTTTTCCACGTTGGTGCGCTTTGCGGCCTGACGGCAGCGCTCGTACACGACGTTCAGGCAGACCAGAAGATGGGAGTCCACCTCTTCGATGTACTCGTGGATGCCCTCGACACTGTAGCGGGGGTCTACAAGGTTCAGGGTGGCACCGATCATGTCCGCTGCATAGAACAGGGCAATGACCTCGGGGGTCATGACGCTCACTACCGTTATGATGTCGCCCTTCTGGACGCCGACGCCCCGCAGGGCGGCAGCAGTCTTCTTGACGTTGACGATAAGGTCAGCGTAGGTGAACTTCCGGCCGTAGTAATCCAACGCGGTGTCATTCAGATGGTTTTTGTTCCGCTGGCAGACATATTCGAATGCCGAGACGGTGGGAAGGGTCTGCTCAATGTACTTCTGGTCGTAATATTTGAGCCAAGGTTTGGCCTGGGATGCGTAAACAGGATTCTGCGTCGTCATCAATTTCTCATTCCTTTATGTTTGTAGACCCGCGCGGGGGCCAATGTTTTGTTTCGTTTTGTTACAAAGCCACTCCTGTTATTGTAGTAGAGCAGAGAACAAAAGTCAATAAACAGAGAGGCTGCAATGAGAAAAACGCAAGAAAAAGTTTACAATTCCCGGCACCAGTCTTCGGCCTCGGAGGCGCTGCAGAGCACCCAGTGACGGGGCCGCAGCTCCCGCCACTGGGGAGCCTCCGTGGAGTAGTCGTGCATGGAGGGGTCATAGACCAGCAGCTTTTTCTGCCGCTCGCGGCGGGGGCTGGGCATGGGGATGGCCGACAGCAGGCTGCGGGTATAGGGGTGGATGGCGTGGGTCACCAGCTCTTCGGCGTCGGCCAGCTCCACGATGTCGCCCTTGTGGATGACGGCGATGCGGTCGGAGATGTAGCGCATGACGGAGAGGTCATGGGCGATAAAGAGGTAGGTGATGCCGCGCTCTTTCTGCAAATGGCGCAGAAGGTTCAGGACCTGGGCGCGGATGGACATATCCAGTGCCGAGATGGGCTCGTCGGCGATGATGAATTCCGGCTCCACGATGAGGGCCCGGGCGATGCCGATGCGCTGGCGCTGGCCGCCCGAGAACTCGTGGGGGAAGCGGGACGCAAACTCGGGCAGCAGGCCCACATCCAGCAGCGCCTGACGGACTTTTTCGTCCCGCTCGGCGGCGGAGAGGTCGGGCCGGACGTTCATCAGGCCCTCGCCTACGATGTAGCTCACCTTGGCGCGCTCGTTCAGGGAGGACTGGGGATCCTGGAATATCATCTGAATTTCCTTGATGACCTGTTTGTCCAGCGCGTGGGAGATCTTGCCGTTTATCTTCTGGCCCTTATAGAACACCTCGCCGCCCGAGGTGGGCAGGATGCGCATGATAGCCCGGCCGATGGTGGTCTTGCCCGAACCGGACTCGCCCACCAGACCGAAGGTCTCGCCCTTATAGATGGTGAAGTTTGCGTTCTTGATGGCCTTGTAAGCCTTGCGGCCGGAGCCGTAGGTCACTTCGAGGTTTTTTACCTCGACCAGAACTTCGCGTTCGTCTGCCATGTTATTTGCCCTCCTCTTGCAGCATCCGCACAGCGGTGGGCGGTTCTATCTTGGGTGCGCGGGGGTCGAGAAGCCACGTCTTGGCCCGGTGGGTCGTGCTGACATCAAAATAAGGGGGACGCTTGACAAAGTCGATCTTCAGCGCCAAAGGGTTGCGGGGCGCGAAAGCGTCGCCGTGAATTTCCGTGAAGAGGTTCGGGGGCGTACCCTGAATGTTGAACAGGTCTTCGCCCTTCACGCCCATCTGGGGCATACTGGACAACAGCGCCCAGGTGTAGGGGTGGCGGGGGTCGTAGTAAATTTCGTCCGAAGTGCCGATCTCCACGATGTCGCCGGCATACATGACGGCCACACGGTCAGCGATGTTGGCCACGACGCCGAGGTCATGGGTGATGAGGATGATGGTGAGGTTATATTTGACCCGCATCTCCTTCAGCAGCTCGAGGATCTGGGCCTGAATGGTCACGTCCAGAGCCGTTGTGGGCTCATCGCAGATAAGGATCTGCGGGTTGCAGGCTACGGCAATGGCGATGACGACGCGCTGGCGCATACCGCCCGAGAACTCGTGGGGATACTGCTTGAAGCGCACTTCAGGGTCGGCGATGCCGACATCCCGCAGGTACTCGAGGGTCTTCTCCCTGGCGGCAGCGCCCTTGAGGCCCTGATGGAGCTCCACGGCCTCCATGATCTGGTCGCCGATGGTCTTCAGGGGGTTCAGGCTGGTCATGGGGTCCTGCATGATCATGGCGATCTCGTGGCCGCGCACTTTCAGCCAGTCCTTCTCCTTTTTCAAATCGGAGAGCCGGATGGGCTGGTGGTCGTCGGCACCGAAGTAGTCGATAGTGCCGGAAGTGATGGAGCCGTTGGAGTCCAGCAGGCCCATGAAGGACTTGGTGAACACGCTCTTGCCCGAGCCGGATTCGCCCACGATGGCGAGGACTTCGCCGTGGTAGACATCGAGGTCGATGCCCCGGATGGCGTGGAGGATCTTTCCACGCAGATTGAATTTGATGTTGAGATCCCGCACAGAGAGGATCAGTTCATTCTTTTTCATGTCTGTTCCTCCTTACTGCAGATGGTTCTTGGGGTCGGCTGCGTCAGAGAAGGCATTGCCGATGAGGTAGAACGCGATGGTGACGAAGCTGAGGATGATGGTGGGGTAGAGCAGCTGATAGCGCAGGCCAGCCTGCATCATGACCTTGCGGCCATCGTTGATGAGGTTGCCCAGCGAGGGCGTCTCCACCGACAGGCCCAGACCGATGTAGGTGATGAACACCTCGCTGCCAATGGCGGCGGGGATGGTCAGCGCCATGCGCAGCATGATGACCGACACCAGATAGGGCAGCAGGTTGCGCAGCACGATGCGGGAGGTGGGGGTGCCGATGCAGCGGGAGGCAACGTTGTAGTCGCGGTCGCGGATGATCAGGATCTGGTTGCGGATGAAGCGCGCCATGGCGATCCAGCCCGTGAGCGACATGCCCAGAATCAGCGTCTGGATGCTGGGGGAAGCCACATAGGAGATCAGGATCAGGATGATGGTGGAGGGGATGTTGTCGCAGATGTTGTACAGCTCGGTGAAGAAAAAGTCGAGCTGGCGGACATAGCCCCACAGCACACCCACGGTGATGCCCACCACGGCCTCGATCATGGCCACGAAGAAGGCGATGGTCAGGCTGGTGCGGGCACCGGCCCAGATGCGGGCCCACAGGTCCTGGCCGATGGCGTTGGAACCCCAGATGAAGCCCTGCTGGCCGGGGGCGATGTTGCGGTACTGGATTCCGGTGGCGGGGTCCACCTCACAGAGGTTGGGGTCTACCTGGCCGGGCAGATGGGGCTGCACGAAAGCAAAAGCCACCACGGCCACCAGCGCGATGAGGAGCGCCACGGCCATCTTGTTCTTGAAGAAGGCGCGGAACGTGCTGCCCCAGTAGCTGTAGTTGGAGTAGGCCGTTGCCTCGGCCTGCTCTTCGCTGAAGCCGGCAGGGGTGAACAGCTCGTCTTCCGGCAGGCTGGCCCAGACAGCGGGGCCGTCCTTTTGCAGCTTGTTCAGGTCGTTTTCCAGCACAGCTGCCTTCTGGTCTTTCATGTGGAACAGCATTATCGGCCACCTTCTTTCTTGCCAAAGTTGATGCGGGGATCGATGAGCACCATGAGCAGATCGCCCAGGATGAGGCCGATGATGCCCACACAGGCGTAGAGCAGCACGATGCCCTGCACCATGGTGTTGTCGTGCCGCTGCACACAGGTCACCAGCAGGCCGCCCATGCCGGGGATGCTGTACAGGCTCTCGATGTAGATGGAGCCGACGACGGTGTTCAGGAAGGCCGACGGGATGTACTGCACCAGCGGGACCATGGCGTTGCGGAAGATGTGGTGCAGCGCGATGTTGTTTTCGCTCACGCCCTTGGCCAGTGCCAGGCGGACGTAGTCCTTGTTGCTCTCATCCACCATGTAGCGGCGCAGCCACATGGCGTAGAAGGCCACGTTGCCCAGGCTCATGGAGCAGATGGGCAGCACCCAGTATTTCCAGTTGGAGGCATCGAACAGCAGGCCGACGCCCAGCGCGGTGGTGCCGTACATCTGGATGTACAGATAATACACGGCGGCAGGCACGGCCTGGATGAGCACGATGATGGCCGTGCCGATCTTATCCGGCCAGCGGTTCTTGAACCGGCCCATGAACAGGCCCATCGGGATGCCGACGACCAGACTCAGCAGCATGGAGAAAACACCCATCTGTACCGAGATGGGCAGCTTTTTGGCCAGGATGCCGGTCACAGGCGCATTGACCTTATAAATATGGCTGACGCCGAGGTCGCCGTGCAGTGCATTCCACCAGAACCGCCCGATCTGCACCGGCAGCGGGTCCAGCAGGCCCATGGACTGGAGGCCCGCTTGGATCTGGGCCTCGGTCATTTTTTCGTAGTTTGCAAAGTAGCCTTCCACGGGCATCAGCCGCAGCAGGCAGAAAACGAGCGTCACGATGATGAACAGGGTCAAAATCGAGCGCCCGATGCGTTTTGCCAGATATTTCAGCATATCTGTGCGCACCCCTCTTTCGTTTTTAGCGTTCCGTCTGCGTGGCAGACACACAGCGGATAGGAATAGAATACATCAAAAAACCACTTTTGGAAAGTGATTTGGAGGGATTTTGAAAAAACTTTTTGCACAGAGTGCCCATTTGACCCGTTTTGCGGAAGAAAATAAAACACCGCGCCCCAAAACAGAGCGCGGTGAAAGCGGGAAGGCGGAGGAGCTTATGCGGCCAGCGCCGTTTTGATGGCGTTCATCACGGCTTCGGGGTTCTCGCAGCAGACGAGAATCACCTCGCCGGTGGGAGCAGTGGAGATATGAGATGACGCGGCAATCTGGTACTGGTCTTCCAGATAATGCTCCATGCTCTGCATCTGGCTCTGGACGTAGGCATCCAGGGCTTCGGATACGGCCTGTTGTTTGCCCTCGGCGGGCTTGACGATGGCGATGCCGTAGCTCTGCACCATCATGCCGGAAACAGAGGCGGCAAAGTCGGTGTACATGTCCTCTTCGAGGTTCAGCAGGGGGAGCAGCATGTTGCGGATCTCTTCGTCCAGCTGGGCGGCGTCGTAACTGTCGCTGTAGCCGTACTGGGCGGTGAACTTGCCGTCTTCGCCGGGGGAGAAGATCATATAATATTCGTTGTCTTCGTCCGGGCGGGCGTCGTGGAGGATCTTCGTATAGTCTTTGGGGGCAGCGTCGGCCTTGTCGGACTTGCTGCAGCCCACCAGAGCGAACAGAGCGGCCACAGCCAGCAGGGCGGCGAGGAGGCGTTTGGTCATGGACTTCATAGGCTGGATTCCTTTCGTTGCAAAACAGTGTGCGGGGAGTCCCCGCGCGTATCATTAGGATGCCCGCCCCGCGCCGGTCTATGCGGGCGGCGGAAGGGCCTTGTACTGGATATACGAACCGCCGGGGTCAAAAATTGCATTCGGCCCCGGCGGCGGATGAAATATTTTATGGGGTGGGTGGTCTTACAGCATCATTGCTTCCAGGTCGCCGTGGTTGACGGGGGTGGAAAGGATGATCTGGGTGCTGGTGGTGCCCAGCTTCTGGAACTGTAAAATGAGGTGCTCCAGCTGGGGCATGCTGCCGCAGCTGACTTTGATGAGGAAGGTGTAGGCACCGGTGACGTGGTAGCATTGCAGCACTTCCTTGCTGTTCTGCATCAGTTCCACCAGCTCGTCCCGGTGGCTGGGCGTCACGGACAGGCTGATGAGGGCGTCCACGTAGACCCGGTCGGCCGGGCGGTTGAGCACTACGGTATAGCCGCTGATGATGCCGTCGGTCTCCAGTTTGTGGATACGGCTGGAAACGGCGGGGCTGGTCAATGCGACTTGTTCGGCGATCTCCTTGACCGGCATCCGGGCATTTTTGGCGAGCAGGGAGAGGATCTTGCGGTCTAAATCATCCATGGGGAAGGTCTCCTTTTTTTGAAATATGTTGGAATCCATAAAAATTTTTGAAAGTAAAGTTTTAATGTTGTAAAAATAGCACAAACATCGAAAAAACGCAGAAAAAATCTGACTGCGTTAATTATATAAAGTTTTGACCAAAATGTAAAGTGCAAAATTAAAGCAAACGGCAAAAAATTTGTTTGACAAGAAAAGAAAAATGGGTATAATACATATCGCAGGGGAAAAACGGCAAGAATACTGTGCTCCTGCCACTGAAAATGCGATTCCCAACTTTATATACTTTCCCACCCCTCTATACACAAAAACCCGCTGCCAGGCGGGTTTTTGTGTTTCTGGGGCTTTTTTTGCGTTCCGGGAACAAAAGAGTGCGGGTGCATTTTTTCAATGTGTCTCTTCCGGGCTGGTCAGCAGCTTCTGGAACTTGCGCGCGGCGGTGTTCAGCGGGCGGTGGTGGTCGTAGACCAGGCAGATGGAGCGCTGGGGGATGATCTCCCGCAGATGGAGCTGGACGATCTCGCCCCGCGCCAGCGGCTCGGCCGCCATGGATTCCGGCACAAAGGCAAGGCCCAGCTCGCTTTTGACCAGCGTGAGCATCTGGTCGGTGGTGGCGGCCTCGGTGTCGGGCCGGAGCACCGCGTCGTGGTCGAGGAAGAACTGCCGGTAGAAGCTGCGGGTCATGCTCTCGTCGCTCAGGGAGATGAGCGGGTAATTTTCCAGTTCCTTTAAGGAGAGGTTCTGGCTGGCCAGGGCCGTGAAGGTCCTGCCGCCCACCAGCACTTCGTAAAACGGTTTCAGCTCCACCCGCTTCAGCCCCGGTTCCACCTCGGCCGGGGTGGAGACGATGGCAAAATCCACTTCGCCGTTTTTCACGGCCTGCACCGCCTGCGGGGTGGAGTGGTTCGAGATGCGCAGCCGGATGCCGGGGTATTCGGTGTGGAAGTCCCGCAGCTTTTCGGAGAGGTAGATGTTCAGGGCCGTCTCGGTGGCGCTGATGCTGATGGCACCGTGCTCCAGCGTGGCGCTGGCGCTCAGCTCCTCCTCGGCGTCCTGGATCTGCACCGCCGCCGATGCAATGCGGGAATAGAGCATCTCGCCCTCCGGCGTCAGGGTCACGCCCCGGTTGGAACGGATGAACAGCACACAGTTCAGCTGGCTTTCCAGCCGGTTCATCGAGTGGGTGATGTTGGGCTGGTTGTTGCCCAGCACCCGCGCCGCCTTGGTGAAATTCTGGTATTTTGCAACATAATAGAAGATCTTGTAGTATTCCCAGTCCACGTACATGAGATGTTGCCCTCCTCCATGTAAAAATCATATTGCAGCCATGTGCAGGATACGTTTTACATATTCTTTCCCTGCTCGTATAATAGCACTGCGATCGAAAATTGCAAGAGGAAATCTGAAAATTGTATGGTCAGCCCATCAGGGCGCAGACCATTGGGAACAACGAAAAGAAGGGTATAACAAATCATGCTGACCGCTGTTACTGGAATCAATTGGGGCGATGAGGGCAAAGGCCGCGTCATCGACCTGCTGGCCGAAAACGCCGATGTCGTTGCCCGCTATCAGGGCGGCAACAATGCCGGGCACACCGTCGTCACCGAAAAGGGCAAGTTCATCCTGAACCTTCTGCCCTCCGGCATCCTGCACCCGGATGTCACCTGTGTGCTGGGCACCGGTATGGTCATCGACCTCGACCACCTCTCGAATGAGATGCAGGCCATCGAGGCCCGCGGCGTGGAGATCGGCCCCAAAAACCTGAAGCTCTCCGACAAGGCCACCATCTCGATGCCCTGGCACAAGGTGCAGGATGGTCTGGAAGAAGACCGCCTGGCCAAAAAGGGGAGCGCCTTCGGCTCCACCCGGCGCGGCATCGCCTACGCCTACAGCGACAAATACCGCAAAAAGACCCTGCGTCTGGGCGACCTGCTCCATCTGGACGAAGAGCGCACCCAAAACCGCCTGCACATGATCCTGGATTCCAAGAACATGGAGCTGGCAGGCTGCTATCATCAGGAAAAGATGTCCTACGACGCGCTGCTGGACTGGTGCAGGACCCAGGCCGAGCGATTCGCACCGTTCATCTGCGACGTGGGTGCCTTTTTGCAGCAGGCCCACGACAGCGGCAAGCGCATCGTGCTGGAAGCCCAGCTGGGTGCCATGCGGGACATCGACTACGGCATCTTCCCCTTCACGTCCAGCTCCAATACGCTGGCCGCTTATGCGCCGCTGGGGGCCGGCATCCCGAATTGCCGGCTCGACCATGTGGTCGGTGTGCTGAAAGCCTACTCTACCTGTGTGGGGGCAGGCCCCTTCGCCGCAGAACATGCCATGGACGAGGACTGGAATGAGCAGCTGCGGAAGGCAGGCGGCGAATACGGTGCGGCCACCGGCCGCCCCCGCCGTGTCGGTCCCTTTGACTGCGTGGCCAGCCGCTATGGTCTGGCCTGCCAGGGAGCGGACAAGATCGCTCTGACCAAGCTGGACGTCCTGAGCAGCATGAACGAGATCCCGGTCATCACCGGTTACAAGTTGGACGGTGTGGAAGTCCCCCGCTTCGACACGCTGTCTGATCTGGACCGGATGGAGCCGGTCGTCACGATGCTGCCTGGCTGGAACACCGACCTCTCCGGCTGCAAGAGCTGGGACGAGCTGCCCAAAGAGGCAAAAGACTATGTGGCGTTCCTCGAAAAGCAGCTGGATCATGAGATCCAGTTCATCTCCACCGGTGCCGAGCGTGAGAAGTTCGTGCTGAAAGGAGAATGGCTGTGAGACATTTCATTGAGCCGAACAGCTTTTCTCTGGACGAACAGCTGGCCCTCCTCGACCTTGCCGACCGGATGGAGGCAGACCCCGCACCCTATGCCCATCTCTGCGACGGGCGCATTCTGGCAACGCTGTTCTATGAGCCGTCCACCCGCACCCGGCTCTCGTTCGAGTCGGCCATGCTGCGGCTGGGCGGCAAGACGCTGGGCTTTGCCGGGGCGCAGCTGTCCAGCGCCAGCAAGGGCGAGACGGTGGCCGATACGGCCCGTGTTGTGAGCAATTACGCCGACATCATCGCGATGCGCCACCCCAAAGAGGGCGCACCCCTGCGCGCATCCCTGTATGCGCAGGTGCCCGTCATCAATGCAGGCGACGGCGGGCACGCCCACCCCTCCCAGACTATGATCGACCTGATGACCATTCGCCAGCGCAAAGGGCGGCTGGACCATCTGACCATCGGCTTCTGCGGCGACCTCAAATTCGGCCGGACGGTCCACTCCCTGACCGCTGCGCTGAGCCAGTTTGAGGGAAACCGGTTCGTCTTCATCTCGCCGGAGGAACTGCGCATCCCGCAGTACGTCAAGGACGAGACCCTGACGCCGCTCCGCCAGACCTACAAGGAGACCGCCGACCTCGAAGCCGAGCTGCCCACCCTCGATGTTCTCTATATGACCCGCATCCAGCAGGAACGCTTTTTCAACGAGGAGGATTACCTCCGGCTGAAAGGCTGCTACTCCCTGGATGCAAAGCTGCTGGAGCAGGCTCCGGCTGATATGCCGGTGCTCCACCCGCTGCCCCGCATCGACGAGATCAAGCTCGATGTGGACAACGACCCCCGCGCCGCCTACTTTGACCAGGTGCACAACGGCGTGTATATCCGCATGGCCATCATCCTGGCCCTGCTGGGCATCCCGGACCCTCTGACGGGAAAATCGGTACTGAATGCCTGACCGGGCAGCAGGAAACAAAAAAATCTCCGCGCAGCTGCGCGGAGATTTTTTTGTTGAAAGCAATGTTACAGCATCTTGGACAGGAACGCCTTCAGGCGGGGATGCTTGGGATTGGCGAACAGCTCCTGCGGGGGCTCGTCCTCCTGGACTTTGCCGTCGTCGATGAAGATGACGCGGTTGGAGACCTCGCGCGCAAAGCCCATCTCATGGGTGACGACCAGCATGGTGATGCCGGTGTGGGCCAGCTCCTTCATCAGCTCCAGGACCTCGCCGACCATTTCGGGGTCCAGCGCGGAGGTAGGCTCATCGAAGAGGATGACGTCCGGGTCCATGGCCAGGGCGCGGGCAATGGCGATGCGCTGCTGCTGGCCACCGGACAGGCTCTTGGGGTAGGCGTTGGCCTTGTCGGACAGGCCGACGCGGGCCAGCAGCTCTTCGGCGCGCTTGTCCGCTTCCTGCTGGTTCTTCAGCTTGAGCAGGGTGGGGGCCAGGCAGAGGTTCTGCTTGACCGTCAGGTGCGGGAAGAGGTTGAAGTGCTGGAACACCATCCCCATCTTCTGGCGGACGGCATCAATGTGGCTGTCATCGATCTCGACGCCCTCAAACTTGATGGAGCCGCCGGTGGGGATCTCCAGCCGGTTCAGGCAGCGCAGAAAGGTGGATTTGCCGCAGCCGGAAGGGCCGATCAGGCAGACCACGTCGCCGCGGTAGATGTCGATGTCGATGCCCTTCAGGACATCGAGGGTGGGGGTGGGCTGCTTTGCGCCCTTCTTCTTGTCGCCGCCGTAGGTCTTGGTCAGACCGCGGACTTCCAGAATCTTATCGGTCACCTTGAGCCATCCTCCTCTCAAACTTCGTCAGCAGCCAGGTAAACAGCATGACGAGGAACAAATAAACAAGTGCAACGCCGCACAACGGGAACATGGCCTCGTAGGTGCGGTTCATGATGCCCTGGGCCGCATACAGCACCTCCTTGCCGCCGATGACGGTGATGAGCGAGGTATCCTTGAGCAGGATGATGAACTCATTGCCCAGAGCCGGCAGCACGGCGCGGATGGCCTGCGGGATGATGATGACCACCATGGTGGTTATGTAGTTCAGGCCCAGGCTGCGGCCGGCTTCCATCTGGCCGGGGTCCACAGCCATCAGGCCGCCGCGGATGATCTCGGATACATAAGCGCCGGAGTTGATGCCCAGCGCCAGCGCACCGACCATGGTAAAGTTGCGGCTGTTGGCAAAGATGACCATGCTCATGATGAGCAGCTGGACCATCATGGGGGTGCCGCGGATGATGGTGGTGTACACCTTGCAGACGGCGTTGAAGAAGCCCAGCACCGGGTTCCTGCGGCCGGAGCGCTGCTGGTCGTGGGCCACACGGATCAGTGCGACCACGCTGCCCAGCACCACACCCATCGCCAGTGCGATGGCCGTGACCAGAAGCGTGGTGCCCACGCCCTGAACGTACTGCACCCAGCGGTCCTTCAGGATAAATGCCTGATAAAATTTGTAGAAGAATTCCTGCCCGAAGCTGAGCTTCGTGCCGCTGTTGAGCAGCTCTTTCAGCAGTTCATATTGTGCGGCCATTCGCATCCTCACTTTCCTGTTTTGTCAGATTTTTGTAACCTTCTTTTTCCAAAAAAGGGGAGGGGCTCCCTTAGAGCTTCCTCCCCGTGGTGCACGGTCGCGCGGATCACTCAGCGGTGATGTACTTGTCCACGATGGACTGCAGGGTGCCGTCAGCCTTCAGCTCTTCCAGAGCAGCGTTGATGGCATCTTCCAGAGCAGAACCCTTTGCCATGCCGATGGCGTAGTCTTCCTCAGCATAGCTGGTGTCCAGGATGACCAGACCGGGGTTGGCAGCAACGTACTCCTGAGCGGGTGCGTTGTCGATGACGACAGCGTCCACCTGGCCGTTGTTCAGAGCCTGCACAGCGGTCAGGCCGCTGTCGTAAGCCACGACGTTCTCATCGCCGAAATCATCGGAGCAGTAGATGTAGCCGGTGGTGCCGCGCTGGGTGCCGATCTTCTTGCCGGCCAGATCGTCGGGGGTAGCGATGTCAGAGCCTTCGGGAACGATGATGGACTGGATGCCAGTAGCATAGCTGCCGGAGAAGTCCATGACGGCCTTGCGCTCGTCGGTGACGGTGACGCCAGCCATGACGATGTCGGCCTTGCCCTGCTGGACGCTCAGCAGCGCAGCGTCGAACTCCATGTCGTCGATCTGAAGCTCCAGACCCAGCTTCTCAGCAATGGCCTGTGCGGTGTCCACGTCGATGCCCTCGAACGCACCGGTGTCGGTGGTCATCTCATACGGAGGGAAAGTAGCGTTGGTGGCCATGGTCAGCTTGCCGGCCTCAACGGTGGTCAGCTCAGCAGCAGCGCTGGAAGAAGCTGCCTCGGAGGAAGCAGCGGCAGAGCTTGCGGTAGAAGAAGCGGTGCTGGAAGAAGAACCACCGCAGGCGGTCAGAGCCAGAGCGGCAGCGGTCAGACCAGCAGCAGCCAGGAAGCTGCGACGGGTAATCTTTTTCATATTCAAACACTCCTCGATTGATTGTATAATCTTTCATCTCTCTGCGGTGATGCGATTCATCGAAACATCAGAGAACGAGTCTAGTATAGATTGCACAAATAAAAAAGTCAAGCGTTGTGCAAAAATTCGATAAAAATGAAACCGTTTTGAGAACACTTATGCAATCATACCGGGAAAATGAATGAATATATGCAAAAACCTCTCTGCGATGGCTCCGAGCCGGGTGCAGCCTGCCGGATACGCCAGAGGCTCTCCTGCAAGGAGAGCTGGCGAGCCGCAGGCTCAACGGAGAGGTTGTGCGAAGAGAGACCTTACAAATACCGTGCGATCTCCTCAGCACTCCGCTTCGGCACACAGTAGTCCTTCTGGCCGTCCAGATAATACTTCACGCCGGTCTCCCCGGTCAGGGGGACAATGTGGGCTTCGTGGGTGGGGTAGCCGAACGCCACCATAAAGGCCAGCTTTTCCGGCTCCTTGATGTGGAGCAGCTCGGTGAGGGCGGGCTTGTTGATGGCACCCATGATGCAGCTGCCCACGCCCTTGTCCCACGCGGCCAGCGTCATGTTGGCCAGCGCGATACCGGTGTCGGTGTTCAGGTCACCGGGGATGGCGGTGTCCTGCACGACGGCTACATATAAGGTGGGCAGCTCGTCGGCTTTGGGGGTGCCCTGCTCCGGGGGCAGATAGGCGGCCCATTTGACCAGCGGCTGGACGCTGGCCACATCTTCGGGTTTGTTCACGACCACCAGACGCACGGCCTGACGGTTGGCTCCGCAGGAGGAGAGGCGGACGGCTTCGATGATGTCCTCCGCCACATCCTGCGGGACGGCTTTCTGCGCAAAGCGGCGGTAGGTGCGGCGGGTGAGAAGTTTTTCCATAACAGACATGAGAGCGTCTCCTTTCGATCGTTCTGAGAACAGTATAGCGCGAACGGCCCGCCTGCGCAAGCACCGGTTAAAAAGGAACAATTGACAGCGTTTTCCACCAAATGGTATAATGAAGGCACGAAAAACAGCGTGAAAGCGAAAAAACAGACCGCATTTCACCGCGCAGCTCTGCCAGATCGGCAGGGAGAAAGGAACTGCTATGAGAAAACGAATCCTGAAAACGCTCGCCATGCTGGGGCTTTCTGTCTGCATCCTGGTGGGCGGGGCCGTATCCAGCGTTGCAGAGGAACCGGCCCGGAAGGAGTGCAAGGAGAACGAGCACGAGTGGAAGACCTTCGTGGAGTATCGTGAGGACTGTGTGCCTACCGACTTCACGCTGGAGGGAAAGACCTTCACCCTCTGCCCGCACTGCGGCAAAGAGGGCAGAAAAGACCCCGTACAGCGCCTGACCAAGGTGAAGAACACCTTCTCGAACTTCTCCAACCTCGAAATCTATGAGGGCAGCCTGCAGGACGGCCCGAAGATCATGACGGTGGCCTTCTATTATCAGACCTGCATGAACAAGGTCGTCTGCACCAAGTGCGGCAAGGTCAAGAGCAACACGGTCGTCACCGATGCCCGTGTGATGGACTCGGACGTCACGGCGAACATTGAGCTTCCGGCTTCTGCGGTGCAGGGGTACACCCTGCAGCAGGTCCATGCCGATGGAAGCAAGACCCCGGTGCAGGTCAGTTACAGTGAGAACGGCCAGAAGGCGTTCTTCCAGCTGAACATGGCAGGCGGCGCACAGCTGCTGCTGCTCTCCTGATGAACAAAAACGCTCCGGCATTGTGCCGGAGCGTTTTTTGTTCATTTCTTGGGGCGGGTCTTAAAGCGGGGCAGCGGAAGCCCCAGCACCAGCGCAATGCCGATGGCAAGGGCCACGGCGATCTTGAACGTCGAGATGCCGTTGGCCAGAGCCAGAGCGTTGTTGCCCTGGATGAAGTAGTAGGCGGTGTAGTAGATGCCGGCACCGGGCACCAGCGGAAAGATGCCGGCCAGCAGAAAGATGGTGACCGGCGTTTTGAGTACGATGGCGAAGATGCGGGCCAGCAGCGTCAGCGGGATGACGGCCAGCAGCGAGGCGGTAAAGCTTTCCAGCCCGAAGAGGACGGCCAGCTCGTAAATGAACCAGCCCATCGCGCCGACAAGGCCGCAGTAGGGCAGGGTGCGCTTAGGGGAGGCGAAGAGGACGGCAAAGCTCAGGGTGCCCGCCCCGGCGATGAAGAACTGGGCCACCAGCTGGCCGATCTGCTCACTCGTCAACAGAAGTTCCGTCATGCGGCCACCACCCCCGTCCATGCGGCATAGGCCCCCAGCACCAGACCGGTGCCGATGGCGATGCTGGCTGCGATGAGCAGCGCGTCGATCATCCGGATGGTGCCGGAAAGATAATCGCCCTGCACAAAATCCCGGATGCCCATGGTAAACGCGATGCCGGGCGTGAGGATCATCAGGGTGCCGATGATGGCATGGCTGGCCTCGGTGTGGAGCAGGTGGCAGCCCAGAATGCAGAGGATGGTGATGAGCGAAGCGGTGGAGATGGTGCGGAACCCGCCGCCTATGGGGTGCCGCCCGCAGAACAGCAGATAGGCGTTGGCCGCACAGCCCGCCACCGCAGCGACCAGCGCGGCCTGCAGGGTGCCGCCGAAGATGAGCGCGAAGCAGAACGCGCCCGAAAGCCCGGCCAGAAGCTGCACCCGGCCCTTCGGGAAGGGAATGCTCTGCGCCTGCACCAGGCGGCTCTCGGCTTCGTCGATGGTGGTCACGCTGCCCTCTGCGATCTGACGGGACAGCTGGTTCACCGCAGCCACCCGGCCCAGATGGGTCGTGCGGGTGGGCACGTTGCGCACCTCGCTGATCTCGGCCGTGCCGGCACTGGCAAAAATGCCGTTGGTCAATACATATACATGAAATTCCCGCAGATGGAAGCTGCGCGCCATGATCTCCATGGTCTGCTCCACGCGGAAGACCTCCGCGCCGTTTTCCAGCAGCGTCTGCCCGGCCGCCATAATGAAATCCATGATGCGGCGGCGCTGTTCTGCGTCGGGATACAATTCCCTGCCGTTCATTGTGTCTCTCCTTACTGTGCCGCAAAGGGCATACGTTCTTGATTTATAAGATAGCATGTCTTGCCCTCTCAGTCAACGCCTTTGGCGTTGCCAGCTCTCCCGCAGGGCGAGCCACTGGCGAACCGGTCTTGGCCGTGCTGACTGCACAGGCCCATGCTGCCGGAAGGCGACGGGCCTTGCTGCTCAGGCAAACGGCTGCTGACAATGAGGACAGGGCCCAGCCGTTCAGGAGCCGCAGGCGGTAGTGCGCAGGTCTGCCCGGCCTGCCAAGGGCTCTCCCTTTGGGAGAGCTGGCCGCAAAGCGGCCTGAGAGGGTATTCCCTACCAAAAAACTTCGTTGAAAGGGTTGACAAATGCCGAAAAGGGGATTAGAATAAAGCCAATATCACAAAAATGGCTGTGAAGAGAAGAGTAGGTTTTCGCATTGATCCTTCCAGAGAGCCCGGTCGGTGGAAAAGGGCAGGGAACAGGGAACCGAAAATGGTCTCGGAGCTGCGGGGGCGAAGTGCAAGAGTGCTAAGCCCGCGACGGGAGCGCCCGTTACAGCGTCCGGCTGTAAGCAGTGGGAGGAGAAAGCCGCTGCCGCAGCATCGAGGCCGGGCCCGTGAGGGCGCGGTGAACCAAGGTGGTACCACGGAAGTTTTATGCGCTTTCGTCCTTGTGGGCAGTTGCCCGCCGAGGACGGAGGCGCTTTTTTCGTGCTTCCGGCTGCACAAGGCGCAGAAAAATGTGCTGCGCAGTGCAAAAAAATGATGGAACAACAAGAGAGGGAAAACATTATGTCTAAGATTTCGCGTCGTGATTTTCTGAAAGTGACCGGCATCGCTGCCGCTGCAGCTGCCCTGACCGCCTGCGGCGGTTCTTCTTCCACCGCAAGCAGCACCGCTTCTTCCGCTGCCGCCTCTTCCGAGGTGGTCAAGAAGCTGGATAAGATCAGCGTGGCCGTGCCCAACGACACCACCAACGAGGCCCGCGCTCTGACTCTGCTGGAGAAGAACGGCTTCTTCAAGGTCAAGGCGGATGCCGGCCTGACCGCCACCAAGAACGACATCGAGGAGAACCCGTTCAACGTCAACATCGACGAGGTCGAGGCTGCACAGGTGCCCAGCGTTCTGCAGGATGAGGACTACGCCGTCATCAACTCCAACTACGCCATCTCTGCCGGTCTGAACCCCGTGGAGGATGCACTGGCCATCGAGGACGGCTCTTCTGCTTACGTCAACGTTCTGGTCTGCAAGGACGGCAATCAGGAGTCCCCCAAGATCAAGGCTCTGGCCGCTGCTCTGGAGAGCCAGCAGGTCAAGGACTTCATCGATGAGAAGTATGCAGGCTCCGTCGTCTTCGTCGTGGAGAACCCCACCGACGGCTACGACTCCACTGTGGACTACGATGCACTGAACGGCGAGACCGTCAGCTGCGCCGCAACGCCGGCTCCCCACTGCGAGATCCTGGAGATCTGCAAGGACATCCTGGCCCAGAAGGGCATCACCCTGGATGTTCAGGAGTTCGATGACTACATCCAGCCCAACAATGTCGTCGAGGACGGCCAGATCGACACCAACTACTTCCAGCATCAGCCCTACCTGGACGACTTCAACCAGGAACACGGCACCCATCTGGTCACCGTGGCCGGCATCCACGTCGAGCCCATGGGCATCTACGGCGGCAAGCAGAGCGACCTGTCTCCCATCGAGGGCTAAGCTCTCCGTCTGATTCAAAGGAGCATTTCTGTGATCGAGATCAAACATCTTTCCAAGACCTTCCAGATGAAGGACGGCGCGGTCAACGCGCTGAGCGATATCAACCTGACCATTCCGGATGGTTCCATCTACGGCATCATCGGCATGTCCGGTGCGGGCAAATCCACGCTGGTGCGCTGCATCAACCTGCTGGAACGCCCCACCGAGGGCAGCGTCGTCATTGACGGCGTGGAGATGGAAACGCTCTCGCCCGCCGAGCTGCGCGCCCGCCGCCGGGAGATCACGATGATCTTCCAGCAGTTCAATCTGCTGATGCAGCGCAGCTGCCTGAAGAATATCTGCTTCCCCATGGAGCTGGCCGGGGTGAAGAAGGCCGACGCCGAAAAGCGCGCCCGTGAACTTCTGGAGATGGTGGGCCTGCCCGACAAGGCCAACGCCTACCCGGCCCAGCTGTCCGGCGGCCAGAAGCAGCGCATCGCCATTGCCCGTGCACTGGCGACGAATCCCAAAGTCCTGCTCTGCGATGAGGCCACCAGTGCACTGGACCCCAACACCACCCACTCCATCCTGACCCTTATCAAGGACATCAACCGGAAGCTGGGCATCACGGTGGTGGTCATTACCCACCAGATGAGCGTTGTGGAAGAGATCTGCGATCACGTTGCCATTCTGGACGGCGGCGTGGTGGTCGAGCTGGGCGAGGTGAAGGAGATCTTCGCCAACCCCAGGACCGCTGCGGCCCGGCGTCTGGTGGCACCCAACGGCGGCAGTGCGGCCCGTGACCTGTCGAGCTTTGCGCCCGACGACCATGTGGTCCGCGTGACCTTCAACGGCTCGTCCGCCGCAAAGCCGCTGGTGGCGAGCCTCGCGGCAGAAAAGGGCATTCTGGTCAGTGTGCTCAGCGCCGATACCCGCGACCTGAGCGGCCAGTGCTACGGCAGCATGCTGCTCAAGCTGCCCAAAGACACAGAAGAAGCAAAACAGGCGGCTGCCTACATGCGCAGCCAGCCCGGTGTGACGGTGGAGGAGGTGACCGGCGAATGAGCATTGCAGATTATGGCTTTGCCATCTGGGAGACGTTCTATGTGACGGTGCTCTCCACGGCCTTTTCGCTGGTCATCGGCCTGCCGCTGGGCGTCCTGCTCGTGGCCGGGGATAAGGACGGTGTTCTGCCCCTGCCCGGCTGGCTGATGCACCTGCTGAATATCATCATCAACATCCTGCGCAGCGTCCCGTTCCTGATTTTGATGATCTGCGTCTTCCCGCTGACCCGCCTCATCGTGGGCACGACGGTCGGCACCAAGGCCACCATCGTGCCGCTGGTGGTCGCGGCCTTCCCGTTCGTGGCGCGTCTGGTGGAGACCAGCCTGCGCGAGCTGGACGAGGGCGTGGTGGAAGCGGCCCAGAGCATGGGCGCAACGCCGTTCCAGATCATCACCAAGGTCATGATCCCGGAGTGTCTGCCGGGCCTCATTTCCAGCATGACCACGGCCCTGACCACCATTCTGGGCTACTCGGCTATGTCCGGTGTCATCGGCGGCGGCGGTCTGGGCAAGATCGCGCTGTCCTATGGCTACTACCGCTACCAGACGAACATCATGATCGTCTGCGTCATCCTGCTGGTGCTGCTGGTGCAGGTCTTCCAGACCGTTGGCACCCTGTGGGCCACCCGGAGCGATAAGCGGCTGCGCAAGTAAAAAAAGCTGCCCTTCGGCAGGGAAAAATTTAACGTTTCAATTCCCCGCCGGAGGTCTGTCTTCCGGCGGGGAATTGTGCTATTCCGACCAACCCAGTAAAGGAGTATGTAACAATGAACCGTGATACCATCTGTGTGCAGGGCGGTTACACGCCCGGCAACGGCGAGCCCCGCCAGATCCCCATCATCCAGTCCACCACCTTCAAATACGCCACCAGCGAGGATATGGGCAAGCTGTTCGACCTGGAGGCCGACGGCTATTTCTATTCCCGTTTGCAGAATCCTACCTGCGACCTGGTGGCCAAGAAGATCTGCGAGCTGGAGGGCGGCACGGCCGCGATGCTGACCAGCAGCGGTCAGGCCGCCAACTTCTTCGCCCTGTTCAATCTCTGTGAGGCGGGCGACCACATCGTGGCGTCCAGCACCATCTACGGCGGCACCTTCAACCTCATCTCCGTCACCATGAAGAAGATGGGCATCACCGCGACCTTCGTAGACCCGCTGTGCAGCGAGGAAGAGCTGGACGCCGCTTTCCAGCCCAACACCAAAGTCGTCTTTGGCGAGACCATCGCCAACCCTGCCCTGACTGTGCTGGACATTGAAAAGTTTGCAAACGCCGCACACGCGCATGGGGTGCCGCTCATCGTGGACAACACCTTCCCGACCCCGGTCAACTGCCGCCCGTTCGAGTGGGGCGCGGACATCGTGACCCATTCCACCACCAAGTACATGGACGGCCACGGAGCGGTTCTGGGCGGTGCCATCGTGGACAGCGGCAGATTCGACTGGATGGCCCACGCCGAAAAGTTCCCCGGTCTGTGCACCCCGGACGACAGCTATCACGGCATCACCTACGCCGAGCGCTTCGGCAAAGAGGGAGCCTTCATCACCAAGGCCACAGCCCAGCTGATGCGCGACTTCGGCTCCATGCAGTCGCCCATGAACGCCTACATGCTGAACCTCGGTCTGGAAAGTCTGCATGTCCGGATGCAGCGCCACTGCGACAACGGCATGGCCGTGGCAAAGTTTCTGGAAGCACACCCCAAGGTGGCGTATGTGAACTACTGCGGTCTGGAGTCCAGCCCCTACCATGCGCTGGCCGAAAAGTACCTGCCCAACGGCAGCTGCGGCGTGGTGTCCTTCGGCCTGGCCGGCGGACGCGAAGCCGCCAGCATCTTTATGAAGTCCCTGCGTCTGGCCGCCATCGAGACCCATGTGGCCGACGCCCGCACCTGCTGCCTGAACCCGGCTTCCAGCACCCATCGCCAGATGACCGACGAGCAGCTGAAGGCTGCCGGTGTGCCGGCCGAGCTGGTCCGGATGAGCTGCGGTCTGGAAAGCAGCGAGGACCTGATCGCGGATATCGCACAGGCACTCGACAAAATCTGATCCCGAAGGAGAAATCGTCATGCCCCTGATCATCCCCAAAACGCTCCCCGCCTACGACGCCCTCTATGAGGAGAATGTCTTCGTCATGCACCGGGAGCGGGCGGCCTCCCAGCACATCCGCCCGCTGGAGATCCTGATCCTGAACCTGATGCCGACCAAGATCGCCACCGAGACCCAGATTGCCCGGCTGCTGGCCAACACACCGCTGCAGGTCCACATGACGCTGCTCCAGACGGCCAGCCACGCGGCCACTCATGTTTCCACGGCGCATCTGGAGGCCTTTTACAAGACCTTCGATGAAGTGAAGAACAACCGCTACGATGGCATGATCATCACCGGCGCACCGGTGGAGACGATGGCGTTTGAACAGGTGGATTACTGGCCGGAGCTGTGCGAGATCATGGACTTCAGCGAGACGAATGTCTACTCCACTTTGCATGTCTGCTGGGGCGCACAGGCGGGCCTGTACTATCACTACGGCGTCCGGAAGGAGATCCTGCCCCAGAAGATGTTCGGCGTGTTCGAGCACCGGGTCACCCGCCCGTCGAACCCGCTGGTCCGCGGCTTTGATGAGGTGTTCTACGCCCCCCACAGCCGCCACACCGGTATCTCCCGTGCGGATGTGGACCGCTGCGAAGCACTGCGCATCCTTGCCGAGAGCGACGAGGCCGGGCCGTTCCTCATGAGCACCGAAAACGGGCGGCAGATCTTCGTGACCGGCCACCCGGAGTATGATAAGTACACGCTGGATGCGGAGTACAAGCGGGATGTGGCAAAGGGCCTGCCCATCGCCATCCCGAAGAACTACTACCCCGGCGATGATCCGGAGCAGCCGCCCCTCTTCCGCTGGCGCGCCCATGCGCACCTGCTGTATGAGAACTGGCTGAACTATTATGTCTACCAGAACACGCCGTATGACCTGGGGGCCATGGAGCGGGTGAAACACGAAAAATAAGAGCACTGGTCCAAAGGAGGATGCTGCAATGGGAATCGAAACGAACAAATGGGGCTTCCGGGTCGGCAGACTGCCGCACGGCCCCCGGAACAAGATCAGCGATGTGCCGGGCGTGACGGTGGGGCACTGCACACTGGCGGACGGCAATGTCCAGACCGGCGTGACGGCTCTGCTGCCGCATCCGGGCGATGTGTTCCACGATAAGGTGCTGGCGGCCAGCCATGTCATCAACGGCTTCGGCAAGACGACCGGCCTGGTCCAGATCGACGAGCTGGGGACGCTGGAAACGCCGATCCTGTTCACCAATACCCTCAGTGTGGGCACCGTGGAGACGGCACTGGTGAAGTATATGCTGCAGCGTAATCCGGATATTTGCGAGACTACCGGCAGCGTGAACCCGGTCGTCTGCGAGTGCAACGACAGCGGCCTGAACGACATCCGGGGCCTGCATGTGACCGAAGAGCATGTCTTTGCCGCGTTGGCCGACTGCCGGGCCGATTTTGCCGAGGGTGCCGTCGGAGCCGGGCGCGGGATGCGCTGCCACGGCCTGAAAGGCGGCATCGGGTCGGCATCCCGGCAGGTGGAGCTGGACGGGAAGACCTACACCATCGGTGCGCTCGTCCTCTCGAACCATGCCGTTTTCGACGACCTCGTCGTGGCGGGGACGCCCATCCAGACGCTGCTGGATGCGAAGATCCCGCCCCATGAGGACAAAGGCTCCATCATCACGGTGCTGGCTACGGACATCCCGCTCAGCGAGCGCCAGCTGCGGCGGCTCTGCCACCGGGCGCTGGTGGGCCTGTCCCGCACCGGCTCCTACTGCGGCAACGGCAGCGGCGAGATCGTGATCGCCTTTACCACGGCCAACCGGATGCCGCATTACGCCGACACGGCCATCCTGCCCATGGCCATCCTCCACGATGACGCCATCAACCCGCTCTTCCGTGCGGTGGCGGAGTGCGTGGAGGAAAGCGTTCTGAGCAGCCTGCTCCACGCCGAGACCGTGACCGGAAATCATGGCCGGACGGTGCGCTGCCTGACGGAATTGCTGGAACAATAAACAAAAGCGGGAAACGCTTCTGTGTTTCCCGCTTTTGTTGCATCTTGTCGAAATCTATGCTATACTGAATCTGCTGCTTAGGTAGCAAGGCACTGCACATACGGCAGGCGGTTGGCCTACACTTCCCGAAAGGGGGTGAGGCAATGCGTATTACATTCCATATTGGTGAATTTACGATCACCATTATCGTGAAAAAACGCTGAACCGCCACCTCGGCAAAGGCGACGGTTCAATTTTTGAACTAACCTGATAGCAAGAGGTCAACCGCTTGTCGCAGTGCCTTCTTTGGTTTTAGTATAGTGCGTTTTATCGTTTTTGTCAAGTGCGGCGGGAGTCATTTCCGCCGCGTTTTCTTTTTCCGCACACTGTAGCCGAAGGTGCCCAGCTTTTTGCCGAGGCTCAGGTACTCGCCGTGGCTGTAGACGATGAGCCGGGCCTTGTCGAGGCAGAGCTTGCCGTTCTCGTCCAGCAGGCTCTCGTCCACATCGCAGGCTACGACCTCTGCCAGAAAGAGGTCATGGCTGCCCAGTGGAATGACCTGCGTGACCCGGCATTCGAGGTTGACCGGGCTTTCTTCGAGGATAGGGCAGTCGGTCAGAACTGTGCTGGGGGCTGCATGGAGCCCGCAGGCGGCGAATTTGTCCACATCCCGGCCGCTTTTGACGCCGCACCAGTCCACCGAGCGGACCAGTGCCTCCGTGGGCAGATTGATGGCGAACTGCCCGCTCTCCCGGATGAGGTGGTGACTGAACCGCTCCGGCCGGACGCTGATGGATACCATGCTGGGCTGGGTGCAGATGGTGCCCGTCCAGCCGATGGTGATGAGGTTGGGGGCCTCCAGCCCGCCGCAGGAGACCAGCACCGGCGGCTCCGGGTTCAGCAGGGTGCTGCCTTTCCAGCTCTGTTTGCTCATCCGTGATACTTCCTTTCATACGGGGCCCAGGTGCGCTCGCTGATGATGTAGCGGGGGCGCGCCTTGGTCTCCATGTAGATTTTGCCGATGTATTCGCCGATGACGCCCAGGCAGATGAGCTGGACGCCGCCCACGAAGCAGACGATGCAGATGGTGGAGGCCCAGCCCGCCACCACGCTGCCCAGCGCCGCCTGCACGATGGCCCAGATGACGCCGATGAAGCTGATGAGGCTGACGACGATGCCTGCGCCGGTGATGAGCCGGATGGGCTTGTTGGACAGGCTGGTGATGCCGTCAAAGGCCAGTGCCAGCATCTTGCGCAGGGGGTAGTGGCTCTCGCCGGCCAGACGCTCGTGGCGCTCGTAGCTTACGGTCGCACTGGGAAAGCCCACTAGCGGTACCATACCGCGCAGGAAGATGTTGACCTCTTTATAGTCCGCAAAGCTCTCCAGCACGCGGGCGCTGATGAGCCGGTAGTCGGCATGGTTGAAGACGATGTCGGCCCCCAGAGCGTTCATCAGGTGGTAGAACCCCTCGGCGGTGAACCGCTTGAAGAAGGTGTCGGTGTCGCGGCGGCTGCGCACACCGTAGACCACCTCGGCACCGTCCAGATACTTCTGCACCATCTCGTCCATGGCGTTGATGTCGTCCTGCCCGTCGCAGTCGATGGAGATGGTGATGTCGCAGTCGCTGGCTTTCGCCTCCATCAGCCCGGCCAGCACGGCGTTCTGGTGGCCGCGGTTCCGGCTCTGGGAGATGCCGATGAAGTGTTCATCTTCCTTTGCGAACCGGCAGATGAGCTCCCAGGTGGAATCGCGGGAGCCGTCGTTGACGAAGAGCACCCGGCTCTTGTCGCTGACAAGGCCCTTTTCGGCCAGCGACTGGAGCTTCTGCAAAAACATCGGGGCCGTGATGGGCAGGACCTTTTCCTCGTTGTAACAGGGAATGACGATCCAGAGAATGGGTTTGGACATGAAATATTACCTCGTGTTATGGATTGTACGCAGGAACGGGCCGTCAGAGCACCATCTGCCGCAGCGCATCCGGCTGCAGCAGCTTGAAGCTGGAACGGTAGGTGTCCAGCAGGCCGTCGCGCTGCATCAGGCTCAGCTCCCGCGAGAGGGCGCTGCGGTCGCAGTTGAGGTAGTCGGCCAGCTGGATGCGGGAGAAGGGGATGGAAAAGGTCAGGCTGCCCTGCTGCTCAGCTTCGCTGAGCAGGTAGGCGCAGACCTTGGCCCGCAGGCTTTTCAGCACCAGCAGGTCCACCCGGCGGGAGAGCAGGAAATACTTGTCGCTGATGGTGCGCACAAGGTTCTGCAGCGCCTGCTGGTGGGCGGCGCTGCCGTCCGAGAGGAGCAGCCGCTCATAGGGGAAGAGCAGCACCTCGCAGCTGGAAGCTGCCACCGCGGTGACGGGGCTGTCCAGACTGGAGCCGCCCAGCACATCGCCGAAGACGCCGCCCGGCCCCATCCGGGTGATGGGCACACGGGCCCCGCCCGGCGCAGGGCGGTAAGCTTCGATGCTGCCGGTGAGCACGACGCCCACCCGGCGGCTGGGCATCCCCGCCTGCACCAGGGCTTCGCCCTTGCCGTAGCTGCGGATCACCGCACCCAGCTCGCTCAGCAAAACGCGGAGCGCGTCGTCTTCGATGCCGGTGAAAAGAGAGGTCGATCGTAACAAAGGAAGAATGTTTTCCATAGCCGTCCTGTGAGGTTTTCTCCGGGCCCTCACCGCCCACTGGCGATTCCGTTGCGCGTGCAACGGTATTTTTGGCTCTATTATAGTAAACTTGAGCCTGTAAAGCAAATGTTTTTCGAAAAATTTGCAAATTTGTTCACGATTGGAACAGATCAAGAGAGGAAGGAACAACACAATGATGAAAAAACTGACATCCCTGCTGCTGTCGGCAGCGCTGCTCGTCGGGATGCTGGCCTGCGGGGCATCGGCCAAGACGAACACCACCGTCCGGGTGGCCGGCCTGAAAGGCCCCACCACCATGGGTCTGGTGAATCTGCTGGCCATGGAACAGAACGGTACGGCTTCCCAGAACTACGACCTGCAGCTCTACGGTGCCGCCGATGAGGTCGTGCCCAAGCTCATCAAGGGCGAAGTGGACATCGCCGCCATCCCGGCCAACCTCGCCGCCACCCTCTACCAGAAGACCAGCGGCGGCATCCAGGTCATGGCCGTGAACACGCTGGGCGTGCTGTATGTGGTGGAAAAGGGCGACACCGTCCACAGCTTTGCAGACCTGAAGGGCCGCACCATCCTGTCCACCGGCAAGGGGACTACCCCGGAGTACGTGCTGCGCTATCTGCTCCGGAAGAACGGCATCGACCCCGACAAGGATGTGAAGATCGAATATTACAGCGAGGCATCTGAGGTGACTGCCCAGATGGCTGCCACGAAGAAGGACGCCATCGCCGTGCTGCCCCAGCCCTATGTGACTGCCGCCCAGATGAAGGACAGCAGCCTGCGCGTCGTGCTGGACCTGACCAAGGAGTGGAACAAGGTCTGCGACACCCAGCTCATCACCGGCGTGACGGTGGTGCGCACCGCCTACGCAGAGGAGCACCCGGAGGAGGTCATCAACTTCCTGAAGGACTACCAGAAGAGCGTGGATGCCGCCAACGACGACCTGAACGGCACCGCCGCACTCTGCGAGGAGGTCGGCGTGGTGGCCAAGGCAGCCATCGCGAAGAAGGCTCTGCCCAAGTGCAACATCGTCTACCGCATCGGCGACGAGATGAAGGCAGACGTCAACGCTTATCTGCAGGTGCTCTATGACGCTTCGCCCGCCGCCGTGGGCGGCAAGCTGCCGGATGCAAACTTCTACTACACCGAGGCCACGGTGGCCAAACGTGTGCAGAAGGCATTCCAGCGCCTGGTCAACTCGCTGAAGTAAACAGGACTTCCATAAAAAAGTGCCGTGCAGCTGCACGGCACTTTTTTATGGGAACAGGAAACCGACCAGCAGCCCCGCCGCTGCCGGGACGACCCAGCCGAAGCCATAGGCCCCCAGCGGCAGGGCGGTGACGAAGGCGGCGGTGAACGGCAGGGCCGCAAGGACGCTCTGCACGGCGGTCAGTGCGACGGTGCAGACGTAGACGCTCCGCTTCTGGAACGCTTTGGGCAGGAACGACAGCGCGATGAGCACGATGGCTGCCGGATACAGTGCGCCCAGAACCGGGGTGGACAGCCGGATGATGCCCGCCAGCCCGATGTTGGAGATGAGCATACTGGCGGCGGCGAAAAAGCCCGCGAGAGCCGGGTAGGGGATGCGGGGGAGCAGGGTGTGGAAATACTGCCCCACGCAGGAGATGAGCCCCACACAGGTGTTGAAGCAGGCGATGAGGAAGATGGCCGCTAAGAGCAGCTGCCCGGCCCGGCCGAACAGGGCGCTGGCAAGGGCAGAGAGGACCTCGGCGCCAGTGGTGCAGCCCGGCGCGGCGGCACCGGTCAGCGCGCCCACATGGCCCAGCATGGCATAGATGACCAGCAGCAGCCCACCCGCGAGGAAGCCCGCCCGGATGGTGTTCTGACGGATGGCGTTTTCCTCGGTGACGCCGAGGGCCTGGATGTTGAGCGCGAGGACGGCCCCGAAGTTCAGCCCCGCGAGGGCGTCCATGGTCTGGTAGCCGCCCAGGATGCCTTCGAATGCGGGCAGACGGGCATAGGCGGCGGCAGGGGAGCCGTACTGTGCGGCCACCGGGTGGAGCAGACAGCCCGCGAACAGGACGAAGATCAGCGCGATGAGGGCCGGGCAGAGGACGCGGCCCAGCCGATCGGTGAGCTTTTCCGGATGGAGCGCCACGAGGAACGCCGCCGCAAAGAAAACGATGGAGTAGCTCAGCTGCAGGCCGCGCCCGCCGCCCACCAGAGGCACCAGCATCTCGAACGAGGTGCTGGCTGTGCGGGGGATGGCGAGGCATGGCCCGATGGAGAGATAGACCAGAATGGTGAACACGAGGGAAAACTTCGGGTGGACCCGGCTGGCCAGCTGGTCGAACCCGCCCGCTCTGGCCACGGCCACCACGCCTGCGATGGGCAGGCCGATGGCGCTGACGGCGAACCCGGCAAAGGCAAACCAGAAGTTGGAACCGGCCTGTGCGCCGAGATGGGGCGGAAAGATCAGATTTCCGGCTCCGAAGAACATCGAAAACAGCGTAAAACCGAGGAGCAGGCGCTGCCTGACGGGGAGCTTCTGCATGGGGGAGGGTCTCCTTTCCGGGCGGGATGCCCGATGAACTACTTTACAGTATAGAAGCGAAAACTCCTCACGTCAAGAAAAAGAAAGGTGAAGAATTGTATTCTATCACATGATATGCTATCTTATAAAAGAAAAAACAGGGAATGGGAAGGAGCGGACGAGCGGAATGAAACAAACGAAAAAAAGCCGCCTGGCAAAGTGGGCGGCGGCGGGGTTCTGGCTGGCGGTCTGGCAGGCTGCGGCCATGGCCGTGGGACAGGAGGTCTTTCTGGTGTCGCCGGTGCAGACGCTGGGCACCCTGCTGGAGCTGCTGCCCCAGGCAGAATTCTGGCAGCGCATTGGCTTCAGTGCCGGGCGCATCCTGCTGGGCTTCGGGCTGGGGGCGGTGTCCAGCGTGGTGCTGGCCGTGGCCGCCGGGCGCTGGGCGTGGGTGGAAGCCCTGCTCGCGCCGGTGATGCAGCTGGTGAAGGCGACGCCGGTGGCGAGCTTCATCATTCTGGCACTGGTGTGGGTCAGCGGAAGCTCGCTGTCGGTCCTCATCAGCTTTCTGATGGTGCTGCCGGTGCTCTACGGCGCGGTGCGCACCGGCATCGGGAGCGCAGATGTGCAGCTGCTGGAAATGGCAAAGGTGTTCCGGCTCCCGCTGGGGCGTCGGCTGCAGGCCATCTGGCTCCCGGCTGTGCTGCCGGCGTTCCGGCAGGGGTGCAGCGTGGCACTGGGCATCTGCTGGAAGAGCGGCGTAGCGGCGGAAGTCATCGGCCTGCCCGACGGCAGCATCGGCGATGCGCTGTACCGGGCCAAGATCACCCTGTCCACCGGGGAGCTGTTCGCCTGGACTTTTGTCATCATCCTGCTGAGCGCGGTGTTCGAAAAGCTGTTCCTGGCCCTGCTGGACAGAGCTGTGGCCCGTGTGCTGGGGGAAGAGGGTGTGTAAAATGCAATACAAACTGGAAATTTCGAATCTGACAAAACGCTTCGGAGAAAAAACGCTCTTCGAAGCGCTGGACCTGACCGTTACCGGCCCGGCCATCCTCTGGGCGCCCAGCGGGTGGGGCAAAACGACCCTGCTCCGCATCCTCATGGGGCTGGAAGTGCCTACCTCCGGCACCGTGACCGGCGTGGGGAAGGTGGGGGCTGTCTTTCAGGAAGACCGGCTCTGCCCCCAGCTGAACGCCATCCAGAACGTGGAACTGGTGCTCCCGGAGGGAAAAACGAAATACAGAGAGCAGATCCACAACGACTTTTTACAGATCGGATTGGATGAAGCCGCCCTCTCGCTCCCGGCACGAAAGCTGTCCGGCGGGCAGAAACGCCGTGCGGCCCTGCTGCGGGCACTCTGGGCCGAGAGCGACACCCTGCTGCTGGACGAGCCGTTCACCGGCATGGACCCCGACACCATGAAAAAAGCCGCAGCGCTGCTGAAGGAGCGCTGCGGCGAAAAGGTCGTTCTGCTGGCCACCCACGATCAGGAAGCCATTCAGGAGCTGGGGTGGCGGGTGATGGAATTATAACAATTCTGCCAGGATGCTGTTCTGCACGATCAGCCCGGCGGGGGTCAGCGCGAGGGTGCGGCCGTCGAAGGACGCATAGCCGTTCTTGACGCAGTTTTTGACAAAGGCCAGCTGCGACGTGGAAAATTCCTTCCCGAAGCGGGCCTTGTACTCCGCCAGGTCCAGCCCCTTGCGCAGGCGCAATTGCAGAATCAGATAATCTTCTGCGCCGCAGCCGCCGTCCAGAATGGGGGCGGCGGTGTCGTGGAGGAAGGCTTCGGTGTCGGCGGGGTAATAGAACCGCCTGCCGCCCATGCAGGAGTGCGCCGCTGGGCCGAGGCCGAGGTAGTCCCCGCAGTCCCAATAGATGAGGTTGTGCTTCCCCTCATAGCCGGGCTTTGCAAAGTTGGAGATCTCGTACTGCTGGTAGCCATGGTGTTCCAGCTGCTCGACGGCGTAGAGATAAAAGTCCGCCGCTTCGTCCGGGGAGGGCAGCCCCTCCGGCGGATGCCGGCCAAACGCGGAGTCCGGCTCGATCTTGAGCAGATAAGCTGAGATGTGGGTGGCACCGCCGCTTTCGATCAGCTCCAGCGTCTCGTCGAACTCCGCCTGCGTATAATGGGGCAGGGCCAGCATGATGTCGCCGCTGATGTTCTCGAAGCCTGCCCGCCGCGCGGCTGCGAATGCCGCCCGCGCCTGCCGGGCTGTGTGGGGGCGGCCCAGCGTTTTCAGCTGGCTATCCCGTGCGGACTGGACGCCGAAGGAGATGCGGTTGATGCCGGCTTCCCGGAAGGCGCAGAGCGATGCCTCGGTGACCGTTTCCGGGTTGGCTTCCAGCGTGACCTCGGCACCGGGGAGGGGAGACGCTGCCGCGATCAGCCGGGCGGCATCCTCCGGGGCCAGCAGGCTGGGGGTGCCGCCGCCGAAATAGAGGGTGTCCGGGCGGAGCGGGGCATCCGGCGAAAAGCGGTGCAGTTCCCGCAGCAGGGCGTCCACGTATGCCGAGGGGACGCCCCGCTGGCCGGGTGCGGAATAGAAATCGCAGTACCGGCATTTGGAAAAACAGTAGGGAATGTGGAGATAAAGTCCAAGAGACACGAAATATCACAGCCTTTTTCATGAAACGTTCATTTCTATGCAGTATACTATATTTCGTAGACCGGGGCAAGGCTCCGGAACAAGATGGGAGGACCTTACCATGGATTACAGAAATTATAACCGCGGCTATGCGGAGCCTATGATGAGCGCATCGGACTATATGACCCGCACCTACCGCTGGATGGCCAGCGGGCTGCTCATCACCTTTGCAATGGCCTATATCACCGCGACAACGCCGCTGCTGTATCTGGTCGATTCGCTTTACCTTGTGCTCACCATCGCTGAGCTGGCCCTCGTGTTCGTGCTCAGCTCCCGTGTACAGACCATGTCGGTGCAGGGGGCAAGGGCGACCTTCTTCGGGTACGCGCTGCTCAACGGCATGGTGCTCAGCTACTACTTCCTCGCCTTCTCGGTGGGGGAGCTGATCTTAGCCTTCCTTTCCACGGCGCTGTACTTCGGCCTGATGGCCGTCTACGGCACCACTACCCACAAAGACCTGACCGGCTGGGGCCCCCGCCTGATGATGGCACTGGTGGCCATGCTCATCACCGGCTTTGTCGGGATGCTGTTCGGCTTTGGCTTTGGCGGCTCGGTGCTCTACTGCGGCATCGGCTTGGTGGTCTTTATGCTGCTGACCGCCTACGATACCCAGAAGCTGCAGCAGATGTACAGCTATTACGCTGCCGACGCCGAAATGGCGGAAAAGGCTTCCATCTACGGTGCGCTGACCCTGTATCTGGACTTCATCAACATTTTCCTGTATGTCGTCCGCCTGCTGGGCAACAACCGCCGCCGCAGCTGACGATCTTAAAAAATAAGGGATGTGCCCGCCGGGCACATCCCTTATTTTTTATAGGAACAACTGAATAAACCCTGCGCAGCCATCGCACACTACAATCAGAATTTGGACCGTACACAAACGATGATTGGAGTAACGAACCATGGAACAACTCAAAAGATTTCTGCGGGACAAGGGGTTTGCGCTGGCGCTGCTGGCCTGTCTGGTGGCCGCGGCTGCGGCGGGCGTCTGGGCCGTGCGCACCGTCCGGGACGAGCTGAAAGAGAACCTTGACGGCCTGAACGAGCCGGACAGCACTTCGACCTTGCCCGGCATCGACGAAGACCTGACGATCATCCCGGAGGAGGAATATCCCGAATGGCAGCAGCCTACTACGCCCGCCGCAAACAGTGTGGCCAATGTCCCCAAGGCCGACCCGGCCCCCAAAGCCGGGTCTTCAGCGTCGTCTGCTGCCTCGTCTGGGCAGGCGTCTGGCTCTGGTTCGGTGCGCGAACCCTCCGCCTTGCAAGGCGCATCCTCGCCTGCCAGCAGTTCGGCAGCGCCTGCTTCCACGCAGCCCATCTTTGGCAGAGTGTTGAACGCCTACAGCGGCGATGAGCTGGTGTACAACAAGACGCTGGGCGACTGGCGCACCCACAACGGCATCGACTATGCAGCCCACGAAGGCGAAGCAGTTCCTTCCCCGGTGGACGGCAGCGTGGTGCTCGCTGGTGCCGATGGCAGCTGGGGGCCGGTCGTGGCCGTGAAGGACAGCGCGGGCCGTGTCTGGCGGCTCTGCGGTGTGGCCAGCCCCAAGGTGAAGGAAGGCGACACCGTGTCGGCCGGGCAGGTGCTCGGCACCGTGGGCAGCGTGAGCTGCGAGTGCGCCGAGGAGAGCCACCTGCATCTGGAAGTGAAGCAGGGCGACAGCTATCTGGACCCCGCAGCGTGCAGGAACTGAATCAGCGGCCCGCCGGAGGGAAAAAGCCCCCGGCGGGCTTTTTTGTGTGGGGATTTCCAGCAGTTCCGGGCCGGGAAGCGATTGCATTTGGAAGCCGATTCTGGTATGATACAATAGAACAAGTTTCGACAGAGCGTGAACACAGGAGGAAGCAGGATGGCAAAGGTGTTAATCGTGGGCGGCGGTGCGGCCGGGCTGATGGCGGCGGGTGCCGCGGTGCGGCAGGGGCACGAGGTGACGGTGCTGGAGCACATGGAAAAGCCCGGCCAGAAGATCCTCGTCACCGGCAAGGGCCGCTGCAACGTGACCAACGACTGCACGGCGGAGGAATTCCTGCGCCATGTGCGGACCAATCCGCGCTTCCTGTTCTCCTCGCTGGGGGCGTTCCCGCCAGCCAGAACGATGGAGCTGTTTGAGGGGCTGGGCGTGGAACTGAAGGTCGAGCGGGGCCGCCGGGTGTTCCCGGTGTCAGACCGGGCCGAGGAGATCCGTCAGGCGCTGCTGCGCTACGCCGAGGAGGCCCGCATCGTCCGCGACGGGGCCCAAAAACTGCTGCTGGAGCCGCTGGCCCCGGCTGAGGAGGCTGCCTCTGCGGTGCCGGAGAACCCGCGCCACCCCAAAAAGAAAAAGCCCGGTGCGGCCTGCCGCTGCGTCGGGGTGCGGGGAACCTCCGGCAGAGAGTACCGCGCCGACGCCGTGCTGGTGGCCACGGGCGGCCTGAGCTACCCGACGACCGGCTCCACCGGCGACGGCTACAAACTGGCCGAGCAGGCCGGGCACACCATCGTGGAGCCGGTGCCCAGCCTGGTGAGTCTGGTCAGCCATGACCCGGACTGCAAGAAGATGATGGGGCTGGCCCTGAAAAATGTGACGCTGACCCTGTTTGAGGACGGCAAGGCCATCTTCGACGAGCAGGGCGAGATGCTGTTTACCCACTTCGGCATCAGCGGCCCGCTGACGCTGAGCGCATCCAGCCACCTCGGCGACATGAAAAAGCACCGCTACCATGCGGAGATCGACCTGAAGCCCGCCCTGAGCGAGGAGCAGCTCTACGACCGCATCACCCGCGATTTTGCCCTGTTGGCGAACCACGCGGCGCAGGGGGCACTGGTCAAGCTGCTGCCGTCCAGTATGCAGCCGGTCATGGTGGCCCGCTGGGGCATCGACCCGGCCACCAGAGCAAACCAGATCACCCGCGAGCAGAAGCGGGAGCTGGTGCAGCTGTGCAAGCACTGGAAGGTGCCCATTGATGCCCGCGGCGACCTGGCCCATGCGGTCATCACGTCGGGCGGCGTGTCGGTGCGGGAGGTTGACCCCAAGACCATGCAGAGCAAGAAGGCGCTGGGCCTCTATTTTGCAGGCGAGGTGCTGGACGTGGATGCCTACACCGGCGGCTACAATTTGCAGATCGCGTTCTGTACCGCACAGAGTTTTGCAAATAATTTATAATTTATAGATAAGGAGACATACACATGATTTCTGTTGCGATCGATGGGCCTGCAGGTGCGGGCAAATCCACGCTGGCGCGCCGTCTGGCGGCTGAGCTGGGCTACATTTATGTAGATACCGGTGCGATGTTCCGCACCATCGGCCTGTATGCACTGCGCGCGGGCAAAGACCCCAAGGACAACGAGGCCGTCAATGCACTGCTGCCGGAGATCTCGCTGCGGCTGGATTCGGTGGACGGCGAACAGCACATCTACCTGAACGGGGAGGACGTCAGCCGGCTCATCCGCACTGATGAGGTGGGCATGGCGGCTTCGGCTGTGGGGGCCAACCCGGCAGTCCGCGCCTTTTTGCTGGATCAGCAGCGCGATATGACCCGGACCCAGAACGTTCTGATGGACGGCCGCGACATCGGCACGGTGGTGCTGCCCCATGCGACCGTGAAGATCTTCCTGACCGCTGCCCCGGAGGCCCGCGCCAGACGCCGCTGGAAGGAGTATCAGGAGAAGGGCGTGGACATCTCCTTTGAAAAGGTGCTGGAAGATGTGAAGCAGCGCGATTATCAGGACACCCACCGTGAGGCTGCCCCGCTGAAGCAGGCCGACGACGCCGTTCTGCTGGACACCTCTGAGCTCAACTTTGAGCAGAGCCTGGATGCCATGAAACAGATCATCGCATCCAAGGTCTGAGAGGAGCGCAATGGTACTCTATTATATTTTGCTCCCGCTGGCGTGGATCGTGTTCCACATCGGGTTCCGGGTGGAGTGCATCGGTCGGGAGAATCTGAAGAAAGTCCGGACGAGCGGCTGCATCATCGCACCGAACCATGTTTCCGCCATCGACCCGGTGTTCGTGGTCATCACCCGGTTCTGGGGGCGGCGGATGGTGGTCTTTGCCAAGAAGGAACTGTTTGAGATCAACGTGTTGCTGACCTGGTTTTTCCGCTGGATGGGGGCGCTGTGTGTGCGCGGCACTCGCGAAGAGCTGGACGTGATCGACCAGACGGTGGAGGCCTGCCGGAACGGCGGCACACTGCTCATCTTCCCGGAGGGCACCCGCGAAAAAGAGGGGAAGCTCCTGCAGCCCAAGAGCGGCCTGTTCGTCATTGCGGCGCAGGCGGCGGTGGATGTGGTGCCGGTGCGCATCCTTTACGACACACCGGACGGCAGGATGAAGCTGTTCTGCAAGGTGAAGGTCGTCTACGGCGAGCCGATGCCCGCCGCGCAGTTCGCCATGGAGAGCCGCCGCGACCTGAAGACCCTGCGGGCCAACAAGCAGGCGCTTCTGGACGCATGGGAAGATTTGGGTCGACAGTGAGTGAAGCCAATCAAGACAGGAGGATAACATGGAGATTCGTTTGGCGAAGACGGCGGGCTTCTGCTTCGGTGTGAACCGGGCGGTGGAGCTGACGTATAACCTGCTGGATGAGGGCCACAAGGTGGCAACGCTGGGGCCGCTCATCCACAACCCGCAGGCTGTGGCCGATATGGAGCGCCGGGGGGCGCTGGTGGCCGACACGGTGGACGACATCCCCGCCGGGTACGAAGTCATCATCCGCAGCCACGGTGTGCCCCGCAGCATCTACGACACGCTGGAGCAGCGTGCCCTGGTCTACCACGACGCGACCTGCCCCTTTGTGAAGAAGATCCAGAACATCGCCGCCAGGGCCGAGGCCGAGGGCGCAGTGCTGCTGGTGGCAGGCGACAAGACCCATCCGGAGGTGCAGGGCATCGTCGGACATACCGGGGGAGAGGTATTTGTGTTCAGTGATCTGGACGAGTTGAAGGCCTGGAAAGGCCCTTCGGACCCCTCAAAACCCATTTTTGCGGTTGCACAGACCACATTTCAGGTAACAAAATGGCAAGAAAGTTCGGAGTTTCTCAAAAAAGCCTATACAAACGCCCGAATTTTTGATACAATATGTAATGC
>ENA-UPTB01000599-UPTB01000599.1-human-gut-metagenome-genome-assembly--contig:-NODE-599-length-37380-cov-12.455459_pt1 | contig 37380 bp, 25 predicted proteins | sample MGYA00250046_ERZ773369 | MGnify/ENA primary metagenome ERZ773369 (study PRJEB29103, sample SAMN06111938) | human gut metagenome | biome: human gut; feature: ankylosing spondylitis patient; material... | reverse complement strand
GTGGCGAGAGTCGAACTCACGGCCTCTTGAACCCCATTCAAGCGCGCTACCAAACTGCGCTACACCCGGTCAACCGGACTGTCTCGAATCAGCTTGATTATTATAACTGACTGCACCGAGAATGTCAATAGAAATGTACGAATTTTATAAATATATTTTGCTTTGTGACTGATAAAGGAAGGAAAGAAGGGATAAATCATGCCGAATAGCCTGGAATTGAACGTCTCCCCTGCGCAGCTGCACACCTTTGCCAACCATCCGTTCCATGTCCGCAAGGATATGGAGATGAATGAGTTGGTGGACAGCATCCGGGAAAGCGGCGTTATTGTTCCGCTGATCGTGCGCAGCAGGCCCGAGGGCGGCTATGAAATTATCAGCGGACACCGCAGATGTGAGGCCTGCCGGGAGCTGGGCATTGAGAAGGTGCCGGTCCGTGTGCAGGATCTGACGGATGATGAAGCTACCATTTTAATGGTAAACAGCAATATCCAGCGTGAGCATGTGCTGCCGAGTGAGAAGGCGTTTGCGTACAGGATGAAGATGGAAGCCGTAAAAAGAACCGCAGGACGGCCAAGTAAAAATTCGTGCCAAGTTGGCACGAATTTCCGCGCAGACAAAAGTATCGCTGCAACGTCATTCGAGAGTGCACGGACAATACAGCGCTACATCCGCCTGACCTATCTCATCTCACCCATTCTGCAAATGGTCGATGAATCCCGGATGGCGTTCAACCCCGCGGTAGAGATCTCCTACATGACGCCCGAGCACCAGCGTTGGTTGAAAGCTGAAATGGAGCTTTGCGAGGCCACGCCATCTCTTGTACAGTCCCGCCGACTTAAAGAGATGAGCCAGAGCGGCACACTGACGGAGCACTACCTGCATACCCTGCTCACCGAGCAGAAGCCCAATCAACGTCAGAAGTTTTTCTTGAATCAATCTGACGTGCAGCGGTTCTTCCCTCCCGGCTATACGCCCGAGCAGATGCAGAACACGATTTTTTCTCTGCTGAAAACCTGGGGCCATGCCCACGAGCATACCCAGGGCCAGCAGGAACTGGAACGGTAAAATGCCACACACAACCTTATTTATAAGGCCCGGTTAGGATACCAAAAGCACGGTATTCTGTCAGGCTTATTCGAGTGCGCGCTTTTTGGAGAAGCAACCATGCAATTTGACTACTTTTACGGCAGTCAGGCCGAGCAGTTCTCATTCTATCGCATCCCCAAGGTGCTGTTCACAGACCCGCAGTTCAAGCCGCTGTCCACCGACGCCAAGGTCCTGTACGGTATCCTGCTGGACCGCATGAGCCTGTCGGTCAAGAATCACTGGCTGGATGAACAGAGCAGGGTCTACATCATCTTCACCACCGAGGAAATCATGGAGGCCCTGAGCTGTGCCAACCAGAAGGCTTGCCGCCTGATGCTCGAGCTGGAAAAGGATGCTGGTCTGATTGAGCGCAAGCGCCAGGGACTGGGAAAGCCTAGCTTGATTTACGTGAAAAACTTTGCTGTTTCGTCATAAATCAAGAAATGTGAAAATCACATTTCTTGAAGTGTGATTTTCACACTTCTGGAGATGTGATTATCACACGCAAATAAGACTGATAGTAATTAGACTGATTAGAACGATACAGAAAACAGATTGAAAAACAGAATACGGGGTGTAGAGTATGGCCGGGGTGACGAAAGAAGAAATCGCACGGGCGAAGGAACTGGACCTGCTGACCTACTTCAAACTCGTTGAGCCAGGCAACCTGAAGCTCGTGGGTAAGGAATACCGCCACAAGGTACACAGCTCGCTAACAATCAGCAAAGACAGCCTTTGGTGCTGGCACTGCATCGGCCTGCGCGGACGCACGGCGCTGAAGTATCTGATCGACGTCGAGAAGGTGCCCTATGTTGAGGCTGTGCGGGAGATCAACCGCATCCAAGGTGGCGTGGTTCATTCTTCCCAACCTGTAAGCCTGCCGCAGCCGCGCGCTGAACCGGAAGCACCGCGAGATTTCAAGCTGCCCAAGCCAGACGCAAACAGTTATGCAGCTATGGCGTATCTGCGCGGGCGCTGTATCCACCCCAATGTACTGGCGTTCTGCCGCAGGGAGGGCATTTTGTACCAGACGAGCTTCAAAAATCACCCGAACTGCGTATTTGTCGGGCGCGACGGTGAGGGTGTTGCGAAAGGCGGCAGTTTACGTGGCTGTACGCAGCTGCAATTCCGGCGTGATATTCCCGGAAGCAAGAAGATTTACCCGTTCTACATACAGGCCAGCACTAAGGCCGACACGGTTGAGGTCTACGAGGCCCCCATTGACGCTATGTCCGGTGCGTCTCTAAAGCTTATGCAGCACACCGGGCCGTGGCGAAGCGTCCACTATCTGGCGCTGGGCGGCACAGACTATGCCGCGCTGGATGCGTTTTTGAAGTATTTCCCGGCAGTCCGCAAAATCGTCCTCTGTCTGGACAACGACAACGCAGGGCGGACCCGAACGCAGGATATTATTGCGCACCTTGCCGGCAGCGGCAAAGCCGTGGAGGACCGCCCGCCGTCGGTGGGCAAGGATTACAACGACACGCTGGTGCAATACATGCAGGAATACCGTGCACACTGTATCAGCATGGATGATATTTTGGAGGAAACAAGATGAAAACAATCGCAATCGCAAACCAGAAGGGCGGCACGGGGAAAACGACCACAACGTATAACCTCGGCATTGCCCTGACCCAGCAGGGCTACCGCGTCCTGATGGTGGACTTTGACCCGCAGGGCAATCTTTCCTGCTACTGCGGTATCCCACCAGAAAAGGACCTTGACCAAACCATTACGGAGCTGCTGATGAAGACCTCCTGCGAAAAGCCGATAGGAAATCGGGAGTGTGTCTACCAGACCGGACGCAAGGAGGCTGCCGCACGGGTGGATTTTATCCCGTCCAATCTGCGGCTGGCGGGCTTTGAGCTGGCCATGGGCACGATGATGTGCCGCGAGGTACTTCTGAAATCCTGCCTGGAGCAGTACAACAATCAGTACGACTACTGTTTGATCGACTGCTCCCCCTCTGTTGGCCTGCTGCTGACCAATGCGCTGGCCGCCGCGAATGAGATCATTATTCCGATGCAGGCACAGCCATTCTCCGTTGTGGGCATGTCGCAGCTGACGTCTTCCATTGCCAATGTGCAGCGTAAGATCAACCCAGAGCTGCGCGTGAAGGGCATCCTTCTGACGATGACCGAGCACACGAACGTTTCCGACCACTACTGCGGGCAGGTCCGCAGCACCTACGGCAATAAGATTCACGTTTTCACAACTGAGATTCCCAGAAACGTGAAGGTACAGGAGAGCCAGGCCAACGCAGAGCCGACGATTCTGTACGACCCAAAAAGCAACAGTGCAAAGGCCTATATTGAATTTGCGAAGGAGGTATCCGGCTATGGCCGCGAAGAACAAGTTTTTGAACGCGATGAAGATGCCCTCAATCGATGATATGTTTTCCTCAGAAGCCGACAGGCAGCGGGAAAGCGGCGATTTGGTCACAGAGGTGCCGCTTTCCGAGCTGCATCCGTTCGTCGGGCATCCGTTTGAGGTGCGTGACGATGAGGATATGCAGAAGCTGGTGGACAGCATCCGGGAGAACGGTGTGCTTACCAACCTGACCGTGCGCCGCCGCGCCGAGGGTGGGTATGAGATCATCAGTGGGCACAGACGGTTCCACGCAGCACAGCGGGCCGGGCTGGATAGCGTTAAGGTTCAGGTGCGGGATATTGATGATGACCAGGCAATTATTGATATGGTCGATTCCAATATTCAGAGAGAGCATATCAGCCCGATGGAGAAGGCTAGGGCGTATGCGATGAAACTGGAAGCTATCAGCCGTCAGGGCGCACGACGAGATTTAACTTCCCGACAACTTGTCGGGAAGTTGGAAGCAGCAGACGAAGTAGGGCTGAAAACAGGAGAAAGCGGCAGACAGGTGCAACGTTTCGTTCGATTGAACAGTCTCGTCCCCGACCTGCAAAAGAAAGTCGACGACGGCAGTTTGAAATTCAACCCCGCCGTAGAGCTATCTTACCTTACCTCCACCGAGCAGAATGATTTCCTCGATTACATTGAATCCCAGTCCTGCTCACCGTCGCTGTCACAGGCGCAGAAGCTCAAGGCGGCCAGCAAGGACGGTGCGCTGAATCACGGCAAGCTGCTGGAAATCATGGACACCAAAAAGCCCAGTGTACCACCCCGTGATCCGATGTTGACCATAAGCATCAGCAAAATTGCCCGCTACTTTCCCGCCGGTTACACACAAGAACAAATGGTAGGAATCATCATGCAGCTTCTGGAACGAAACTCCCGCCATCTTATGCCGGAAAAACAAACCAGTCTGGAGCGTTGAAATGGCAGAGTACAGATATTACCTGATCCCCGATTTTATGTCGCACGTCTTTCCGCAGCAGTTTAAAGAACAAGCTCCCACGGAGTTCTTTTCAAATACTGCTGATTTGATGAAGCGCTACAAGCAGTTGAGAGAAATGCCCTACAACAACGAGTACACCTGGAACGAGCGCACCAATCTTCCCTACCCGCGCCTGACTGTTGGAATTGACCGCCGTGACCCGGATGGCGCAGTAACCATCATGCAGGTGCGGAACGGCGTCAATTACCTGTGTGATGATTACCGTGGTCCCTTTTCAGATTGCAATGACAAGCCGCTCATTGAAATGGCAAAGCAGCTTGTGACGACAGTTGGCGCAGATCGTATTCGGCCTCACTACTACACGGAAGAAAATGGTCACACAAAGGTACATGTTGGTAAAGACATCCACATAACCGAGTGGGCCAATGCACCGGAGCTTTGCAGCGCACTTCGATTTTCACGGTTTCTGAACCGTGATGGGCAGCAGTTGTTTCAGGTGCGCAACGGTCAGCGCATTATTGAAAACTACGCGGATGGTTCACAGCTGGTGAAAGATGTGCAGACAGTTGACGATACGCACTTTTACGTAGGTAGTCGTTTCTGCTACATCCAGCAGTATGCAAGTCAATGCTTCAAAAGAGGCTGTTATGTTGAACCGGAGCATCCGCAGCCGGGTGATAAGTTGGAAAGACTGCTGATATATCAAATTCCACATTACACCTGCGAATATCGCTTTACGGATTATGACTACGCCCAAAACAAGCTGAAGGCCACCGATTACCGCTGTGCCTATGTGGCCAACATGCCCCGGGACTACACACCGGACAAGTGCTTCCGGGATTTTAATTATGATGACCGCCCCTGCGCCAGCAGCATGCCGTCCCTGTCCGTCAGTGATCTGATCGTCATGGATCGTGGCGACAAGGCCGAAGCCCTGTATGTGGATGCAGTTGGCTTTAAGGATGTAAGCCGACTGCTGCCCGAGCTTCATGATATGGAAGTTGATCGACAGGAGCACAATTTAAATGAATTAGAAAGGTAGGTGTCAAGATGCCGAAACCGCAGGATATATTTCAGCTGGCCCGGCAGGAGGCCGTGCGGGTCACAGCATCGCCGCAGGCGTGGCAGAGCTTTTTGTACACTGCCGCCCACAACTATCACACTACCTATCTGAACCAGCTTTTGATTCACACTCAGCGCCCTGACGCCGCAGCCTGTGCCAGCATGGTGTACTGGAACAAGCAGGCAAACCGGCTGGTCATGCGCGGCAGCAGAAGCATCACCGTGCTGCAGCGCCGACAGGGCGTGGCGGTGACAAAGCCTGTTTTTGCCATCGGTGATACCACACCATTGAGCCAGACGCGCACCGGCGGGCCGTGGGAAGTCACCGACACAACGCGCCCGCTGCTTCTGAAAGATAAATCTGATGATTGGCTGGCGGCGGTGGCGCAGGACGGCGTAGCCAGCGAGGCAGACCGTGCCCGCCGTATGCTGGAACGCAATGTGGCAGACAGTACGCTGCAATGGGCGCAGCCTGACGAGCAGATGTCGCTTCTGCAGGAACTAGTCACACAAAGCGCTGTCTACATGGCACGGCTGCGAATCGGGCTGCCGGTGCGAGACGAGGATTACCCAGCATTTCAAAGTGTCAGCCAGTTCGACACCTATCAGATTTCACTGTGTCTGGGCGGCTATCTGCAGGCCGCCGCAGAACCGATGCTGGACGCCATTGGGCGCGAGGTGCTGCGATTAAACCGCGACAGCATTGCAATATCATACGAACCAGTTCATAATGAAAGCACACCAACACAATTGAACAGCCGAGAGGAGGCCGTTACTTATGACGTACACGAAGAACCGCGAGGACTACCTGATTCCGAGCCTTTTCCTGCCGAACCAGCCGAACCCGTACCTGAACCGCTACGCGAGGCTGCGTCTGGAATATCTGGAGCAGAACGAGCCGACGCTCTGCGACCAGCTGATGCTGGAGGGCACGCTGCTGACGAGCTGCAATCGAATCGGACGGACAGCACAGCAGATGGTGGACAAGACCCTACGCGAGCTGATGCAGACCACCCCGATGCCGGACTGCAGGACGAACCCGCTGGGCTGGGCACAGCTGACCAACAGCCTGAAGAAGCAGGCGGAGGAAGCAGTCCTTCCGATGCTGTACGAAATCTGACAGAATCTCCCGCACAGGCGGAGAGCGAGTTATCGCCCTCCGCTTTTTCTTTGCCCGAATTTTCGCCCACGCTGCTGCCGCAGCTGTTGGCTGCAGAGACTTCTTCCCGAGCATCCAACGCCGAATATCTTACCTTTTATAATAAAAATTCCCTGCTCATTGACCGGCTGCGCTTTGTGCGGGAAAGCTACAAGGATATTTTTACAGAGCTTTTGCTGGCCGATGATACCCGCGTGGGCTTTCACAGGCAGGATAACGGCCTGCTTGTCTGGCAGGGCGCGTATCTGACCCGCAGCGCGGAAACGCTGTTGTCGTGGCGTGCCGTGGCCAATGCGCTGAACGACTTGATTGAACAACATGAGCTGATTGCGGCCATCGACCCGAAGAAACTGCCGCAGGCAGAGGAACAGCTTTCCTTTGATCTGCCTGACGGTTCGCCGACGAGCGCGGAAGATGACAGGTTGGAAAAGGATGATTTTCTAACCCCGGAAAAACAGGAAACCGTCATTCGCTCTGCCCTGCCTGTTGCAGAGTACAATGCCCCGCAGATGGATGACGGCAGCGTTATCACAGACGAGGAAATTAACCTAGCCCTGGCAGTCGGAAGCAATTTTGAGAACAGCAAATTCCGTATTTATCAGCAGTTCACAACCACGCAGGGCGACTACGCTGCTTTTTTGAAGAAGGAATACGGCAGTGGTGGCCGGTCATGGGACTACCAAAGCGGTGCCCACGGCTGGGTGGACCATGGCCCTGCCGGATTGAAGCTGATTTTGACAAATGAAGAAGGCCGCTTTGAGCGCAGGCTGCCATGGCGGGCCGCAGCCAAGCGCATTGCCTATCTGATCGAGATGCAGCGCTTTTTGACGCCGCAGGAGTTGGAGCAGTATCCCGCATGGGCTGCCGAGCACCGAAAACCCGCCAGTGCGGTGCGCGATGAACCCAGTACCGTGCCTGAAAACAGGCCCATATGCGCCGAGGGCAGCGTTGTCTATCTGGAGGATGACCACCGGTTCACGGTGGAGCGCATCGGGCAGTTTGACGTGCATCTGCGGGACGAGGAAGTCCCCCTGATCGGACGCGCCATCAGCCGGGAGGAGTTTCAGCGGCAGCTGGACGCCAACCCGCGCAACGGCGGCATGATGCTCTCCGAGCAGCAACACGAAGCCCTTGTGCAAGCGCAGACGGAACAAGCACTCTCCTACATTGAGGATTATCTCAAGGACGAATTTGAAATCACCGAGCCGGACTTTTCCGACCTGACACGAATCGATTTGGGCTATACCACTACCGAGGATGAGAAGCACGTCATTCAGGTGTATGCCGACTTGGAGCACTGCACCGTCACTAAGCTGGTGGACGATATTCTCTACGCGCAGGAACGGTATGGCTCGCTCGATGATCTGAACCAGGCGTTGCTCTCCAATCTCGATTTTGACAGCCTCATGGAAATAGACCTCGACGAGGTGGAAGAACATGAGCCGCTGGAAAATGTCTTTCTCACCGACGAGTCCGCCGCGCATGACCACACTAACTACCTTGCACCCTATGAGCCGGAGGTTCCCACAGGGGCAAAGACCAAGTTTGCTGCGAACCTAAATGCAATTCGGACACTAAAGCAAATCGAACAGCGCGGCACACCGGCCACGGAAGCCGAGCAGGATGTTCTGGCCGGGTATCTCGGGTGGGGCGGTCTGGCCGATGCCTTTGACTCGAGCAAAGACAACTGGCACAGTGAGTACACGCAGCTGAAAGAACTGCTGACGCTGGAGGAATACGCTGCCGCGCAGGAATCCACGCTGACAGCGTTTTATACCCCGCCTGCTGTCATCCATGCCATGTACCGCGCGCTGACCCGCATGGGCTGCGTGGGCGGCAATGTTCTGGAGCCCAGCATGGGTGTGGGTGCATTCTTTGGGCACCGCAGCGGCAGCTTTGATACGAACAATGCAAAGCTCTACGGCGTCGAGTTGGACAGTGTATCGGGCCGCATCGCGCAGCAGTTATACCGGAAAGCAAAAATTCAAATCTGCGGCTACGAAAAGGCCGACCTGCCGAACAGCTTCTTTGACCTGGCTATCGGAAATGTGCCGTTTGGACAGTATCAGGTTACGGACCGCCAATATGGCAAGCTGCATTTTCAAATTCACGATTACTTTCTAGCCAAGACGGTAGACAAGCTCCGCGTCGGCGGCATTATGGCATTTATAACGACCTCCGGCACGATGGATAAAAAGTCCGAAAGCGTGCGCCGGTATCTGGCTGCCCGCTGTGATTTGATCGGCGCGGTGCGGCTGCCCAACAATACCTTTACCGCGCAGGCAGGAACAACCGTCACATCGGACATTCTGTTTCTGCAAAAGCGCGGGCGGGTCTTGAAGCAGGACGCGCCATGGATTCATGTGGGCGAGACTGCCGATGGCATTCCGCTGAACCGGTATTTCATCGATCATCCCGAGATGATCTGCGGCGAGATGCAGATGGTCAGCGGCCCCTACGGGCAGCGCCCCACCTGCGCACCGCTGGAAAATGGTGCATCACTGGAAGGTCAGCTTGACGCGGCCCTTGCCAATTTACAGGCCGAGTACACGCTGGCAGATGACCGGGAGGACGCGCAGGAGGAAAGCAACACGCTCGACGCTGACCCCGGCACGCGAAATTTCAGCTATGTTGTTAAAGACGCCACAGTTTATTACCGCGAAAATTCCAAAATGCGTGCTGTGAAGGCCAGCACCTCCGCGTTAGCCCGCATCAAGGCGCTGGTTCCTCTGCGGGATACCTGCCGGGAGCTGATTCGGGCACAGCTGGACAATCTGCCCGATGAAACGGTTGCGGCTTTGCAAGCGCAGCTGACCGCCCAGTATGATTCCTACCACGATACGTATGGGCTAATCAACAGCCGCGGCACGGCTTCGGCGTTCCGTGAGGATTCAGGATATTTCCTGCTCTGCTCGCTGGAGGACATCGACAGCGAGGGCCATTACAGGGGCAAGACGGATATGTTCACGAAGCGGACCATCCGCCCGGCCCAGGTGGTGGACCATGTGGACACCGCCGATGAAGCGCTGGTGCTGAGCCTGACGGAGAAGGCCCATGTGGACCTTGCCTACATGGCACAGGTCACGGGAAAATCGCATGGCGAAATCATTCGCGATTTGACCGGCGTTATCTTCCGTGACCCGGAGCAATCCGAGCCGGTTTATCTGCCGGCTGACGAATATCTTTCCGGCAATGTGCGGCAAAAGCTGGCCGTTGCCCGGCTGGCCGCTACGTCCGACCCGGACTATCAGGTCAATGTGAAGGCGCTGGAGCAGGTACAGCCGAAGGACCTCGACGCCAGCGAGATTGCGGTGCGGCTGGGTGCTACCTGGATACCGCCTGAATATATTCAGGATTTCCTCATGGAGCTACTGGAGCCGCCATTGTCTACAAGACTTTCCGTGAAGGTTCTGTTTGCGTCGTTCACCGGTGAGTGGAATATCACGAACAAGCGCTACGGAAACGGCAGCATCAAGGCAACCGTCACCTACGGCACGAACCGCAAGAATGCCTATGAGATCACAGAGGCTGCGCTGAACCTGCGGCCTGTGCAGGTGTTTGATACAGTTACCGACGCAGAGGGAAACAAAAAAAGCGTGCTGAACCACGCCGCCACCGAGGATGCCTACGCCAAGCAGTGTTTGATAAAAGATAAGTTTGAAGAATGGATTTTCAAGGAGCCGCAGCGGCGGCAGGCGTTGGTAAGCCTGTACAACAGCAAGTTCAACTGCATTCGCCCGCGTGAGTACGACGGCAGCAACCTGCGTTTTCCCGGCATGAACCCGGAAATTACGCTGCGGCCCCACCAGCGCAACGCCATTGCCCATGCGCTGTACGGCAACAATGTACTGCTGGCACACGAGGTGGGGGCTGGGAAAACGTTCGAGATGGTCGCCAGCGCCATGGAGAAAAAGCGTTTGGGTCTTTGCAATAAAACCTTGATCGTAGTACCCAACCATTTGACCGAACAGATGGCGTCCGAGGCGCTGTTGCTTTACCCCAACGCGGAAATTCTGGTAGCGCGCAAAACAGATTTTGAAAAAGCCAATCGCAAAAAGTTCTGTGCCCGTATTGCTACCGGCAACTTTGACATCATCGTGATTGGGCACAGTCAGTTTGAAAAGATACCGCTTTCCGATGAACGGCAGAAAATGTACCTGCAAAAGCAAATCGACGATGTAGTGGCACAGACCGCTGCACTGAAGGCCCAGCGCGCCGAGAATTTCACCATCAAGCAGATGGAGCGCATGAAAAAGCAGCTGCAACGGAAGTTGGACAAGCTCAACGACCAGAGCCGTAAGGATGACGTCATCACCTTTGAAGAGCTGGGCGTGGACAGCCTGATGGTTGACGAGGCGCACTATTTTAAAAATGCGATGGTCACCACCAAAATGACCCGCGTGGCCGGTATCTCCCAGACCGAAAGCCAAAAGGCCAGCGACATGTATATGAAGTGCATGTACATGGACGAGCTGACCGGCGGGCACGGCATTGTCTTTGCTACCGGCACGCCGATTTCCAACTCGATGACCGAGATGTACATCATGATGAAGTATCTGCAATACGGGCTTTTGGAGCAGGAAGGCCTGCTGAACTTTGATGCATGGGCGTCGACCTTTGGCGAGAGCGTTACCGCGATTGAGCTGGCCCCCGAGGGCAACGGCTACCGTTCTAAAACGCGGTTTGCAAAGTTTTACAATCTGCCCGAGCTTATGAATATGTTCAAGCAGTGTGCCGACATTCAGACCGCCGACATGCTGAAGTTGCCGGTCCCCGAAATCACAGGCGGCAAGCCCACGATTGTGAAGCTGCCGCCCAGTGAGCTGCAGCGGCAGATGGTGGCGGCGCTGGGTGAGCGGGCCGAGGCGGTGCGCAACCGCCTGGTAGCCCCGAACGAGGACAACATGCTGCGCATCACGAATGATGGCCGCAAGCTGGCGCTGGACCAACGGTTGATGAACCCACTTCTGCCTGATGACCCCGACAGCAAGGCGAATGCCTGCGTGGAGCGGGTCTTTACCATTTGGGAAAAGACAAAGGCGCAGCGCTCCACGCAGATGATCTTCTGCGATTTGAGCACGCCCCGCGCGGACGGCTTTGATGTGTATAACGATATTCGGGACAAACTGGTGGCGCGTGGCATTCCCAAAGAGGAGGTACAGTTCATCCATGATGCCGATACGGAAGCCAAGAAGGCCGAGCTGTTCGGCAAAGTCCGCAGCGGTGCGGTTCGCGTGCTGATGGGCAGCACCCAGAAAATGGGCGCAGGCACCAACGTACAGACGCGGCTGTGCGCACTCCACCACCTAGATTGTCCGTGGCGGCCTGCCGACATTGCCCAGCGCAACGGACGTATGGTACGTCAGGGCAATATGAATAAGGAGGTTTCGATTTTTATTTACATAACGGAGGCCACGTTTGACGCCTACAGCTATCAGTTGGTCGAAAACAAACAGAAGTTTATTTCGCAAATCATGACGTCAAAATCTCCTGCCCGCAGCTGTGAGGACCTGGACGAGGCTGCGCTCTCCTACGCTGAGGTAAAGGCGCTGGCTGCCGGAAACCCGATGATCAAAGAAAAGATGGACCTTGATATTCAGGTTGCGCGGCTCCGCACGCTGAAGGCCGCCTACAATAGCCAGCACTACCGACTGGAGGACGCCGTGACCGGCACCTTTCCGCGGGAGATTTGCGGCACCGAATGCCGGATTCAGGCGTTTGAGAAGGATATGCAGACAGCCAAGGACAGTCAGAGCTATGACAAGGACGGCAAGCTGGTTTTCAGCATTGAGCTGGACGGCACGTCCTACGACAAGCGCGAGGATGCCGGTAAGGCACTGCTCGGGCTGGTGGGTGCTGCCGTGCGGGCCGACCATCCTGTTTTGGTGGGGCACTATGTGGGCTTTGAAGTCACGGTTGCCTATGTGCCGCTTTCCAAGGTGTTTGTGGCACATCTGGTCGGGCAGGCCACCCATACCACAGAGCTGGGCAGCGACGCTGCCGGCAATATGGTCCGCCTGCAAAACGTTGTTGCTGCCCTGCCGCAGGAGGTCAGCGGTCTGCGCAACAATCTACAGCAGCTGCGCGTCCAGCTGGACAGCGCCAAAGAGGAACTGCAACAGCCTTTTCTGCAGGAACAGGAACTGAACGACAAGAGCGCGCGCCTGGCCGAGCTGGATGCCCTGCTGAATGTGGGCAATGATGCCCCGGTTTTGGAGGGTGAGGCCGAGGTCGTAAACGAGGACGATTCTGTGCGAACTCCTAGAGAGGAAAACGAACTGGAACGCTGAAATCGACAGCCTTGCATTATTTCGCCGACCATGTATCATAGAGGTAGGAGGTGGCCATTATGCCCATTCAACGTAAAAATCTGTTCCTTACCTGGGGTATCCGCATTAGTCTCGTGCCTGTCATTCTGGTACTTCTTGCACTGGGCCTGATTGCAATCGTGCTGTTTGCTATCTGCGGAGTTTGCGGCAGGTTTTTGGCGGCACTGGGCGGTCTGGCTGCTCTGTTGGCGCTATTCGATAAGTGCTACCAAGAGGCGGCAGTATCCGCCATCGTGGCATTTTTGCTCAGTCCTTACGGCGCGCCGCAGGTGCTGTTCTGGCTGGGCAGAAAGCTGCTCGAGTTTGCTGGTAGTCTGTATGATTTATACTACTGATTGGAGAAATTTATAATATGAAGAAATGTCTGTTATCCATTCTTTTAGCTACGGTGTTACTCTGCGCCTGCGCACAGCAGACAGATAACACCTTGCAAACGCCTGAAAGCAGTACGCTGGTAGAACTTACCGTTGCTACTGAAGAGACTGCCATTGAGACACCTGCGCCGCTTGCCACGGAAAGCCCGGCACCAACGTCTACACAGACTCCAGAACCGACTGCCACACCGGCACCGACCGAAATTCCCATACCGGAGCCTACTGCAGCGCCTACCGAAGCGCCCGCTACGGAACCCGCTGCCGCGGAGAGTCAGCCTGCACAGGTCAGCATGAGCTACGGTGCTGTCCCCTTTGACCTGGCGGCGGGCAGTGAGGAGTGGTGGAGCATCGACAGCTCGGACAGTGCCTACTGGGCTGTGCAGGAAAACATCAATGCTATGCGCGCAGCAGCTGGTCTGTCCCCTTTGACGATGGACAGTGGCCTGAGTGCTGCCGCCGATGCACGCTGTGAGAGCTTTGTGGCGGGCGGGCCGTTCGACCACAGCGGCATGACGACCCGCAGTGAGATCTGCGCCGCAGGTCCGATTGGCTCGGCCAGCAGCGTTTGCACCTACTGGCAGGGCAGCCCTGCCCACTATGCCAATATTATGGAGCCCAGCTTTACCAGCATGGGTGTGGGCTGCTGGTTCTGCAGCACAGCCGAAGGCCAGTACACTTACTGGAGCGTAACCTTTCAGTGATTGGAGAATGGATATGAAAAAGCAAAACTCCCTGTATCGGATGACTACATCCGAAATGCAGATCATGACCTACCTTTGGAATTCCAAGGAGCCAGCCATCGCCAGCCAGATCGTTTCCGATTTGATCCCGACCCAAAACTGCACCTGGAAGCCGCGTTCGGTCTTTACCATCCTGAAAAGCCTTTCGGAAAAGGACCTGATCCACGATGTTGGGTACGTGAGAACCGGCAAGACCTACTCCCGCAAGTTTGCCCCCAAGGTGAGCCGCGCAGAATACCTGGCCATGCAGGTCATGAACGAACTGCCGGACCAGGAGCTGCCGGAGTTTTTGAAATATTTTTCGAGATAAAATATTATTCGATAGTACAAAAATAAGGTGCAATTGGCAAAACCAACTGCACCTTATTCTGTTTATTACATGATGCTATACAACGCACGCAGGAAATATCCAGCAGCCATTGCAAGATCCGCAATAAACAGAATCAATTCGCGGTCAGACATAGTATTCAACTCCTTTCTGCTACTCATTAGCCGTTCTATGCACTCTTTTCGTGATGTTTCACGAATTAGTGCTCCCCAGTTTCAAAGGGTAAATAGGCGGGTATAAGAGTAGTTAAGAAAGGTTTTTGCTGATCCGCGGAGCTAAGTATAACAGAAACATCCAATTAATTCAATTTGCAATATTGACAAATCGATTTATGAAATTTCGTCTTTTTGCATTTTCCAGCATCGAACGCCTGGTCGGTGCTGTTTAATATAGATAAATCAATACAAAATTGGAGGTAATAAGCACAATGAATCGAAATTTCAAGCTCAAGCAGCGCGTGGCGGCCTTGTGTATGGCGGCTATGATGTGCTGCTCCCTGTTCCCAGCTGGGGCGTTTGCGGAGGCTCCGAGGGCTGATGCAGACGGCACGCTCATCTTGGAGCAGGACAAAGAGGCCGTCACAGATGACAGCCATCTGACTGAGGCAAGCGACCCGGACCCGGGTGAAGAAGGCACGCCCAAAAGCAGCGAAGCTGCCGCAACATCCCAAAGCGCCGACGAGGATGCGTCGGTGGAGACATCCACCGGCTACACCTTCGACGGCGCTGTTTTGTACACAGACTTACCGGATGCGCCGACTGGTTCCTATTTGGGCAGCCAGGGCTTGCCGGTTGCCACGGGTGAAACAAAAATCGGCATTTCTGCCTGGCCGAATGACCAGTTGGAAGAAAGCACGGACAGTTACCTGAGTGCGGACACCCTGAACAGCGACGACCTGACGCTGACGGCTCCGTTGCTGGAGGGTACCGACTATGCCGTTGCGTCCATTCTGGCACAGGTGGAATACCCTGCAGACGGCAGTAGTTTGGATGTGGTGCTTCCCAACGAGGTGACTGTGCTGGACTTCTACAGTGTTCCTGCCGATGAGACTACGCGCAGCAGCCTTATGCACAGCGAGTATACGGAAACATCCGCCGCGGTCATGGGGCTGTATGTTCAGGCTGATGCCGACTTTTCCGCACAGCTTGTCTACACTGCCCCGGATGGCAGTACGCTGACGAAAGCGCTGCACGTTGTAATTGACCGCAGCCGCACCATGGCCGCACCGTTCGCAGAAACTACAGACGTTGCCGCCTACGCCGAGCGTCCCACGCCTGCCGTTACCAGCGGTAAAATCACCAAGGTCGAGAAGGTCAATGGCACATGGCTGATCTGGTTCAATGGCGAGGAAGCCTACTGCTGCACTCACGGTGCCAACGGCCAGCCCAAAGGCTGTCCGCCGTACACTTATACGAACACTTCACTGGTCAGTGCGGATCAGTGCATTCCCGGTGACCACTATGGCAACCAATACCGTATCTGGGGCGGTCTGGACCAGCTTTCTATGGACTTGCTGCCCGATACGCCCGTCGCTTTTTCCGCAGAAGATGCTGAAAGTATCTCTCTTTTGGATTTTTGCCGCACGATTTATGATGATACCCAGCTGTGGCTGATTGAAAATTATCCCGAGAGCACTGCTGCAAAAATCTATCTGGAATCCGCGCAGGCCCTGCTGGACGGCGCTGTTGCTTATGCAAAGCCCCGCGGCTACTACACTTACATTTATACCCCTGCGCGCAGCGGTTGGCAGACCGTTGCCCTGATTGGCCCTGAAATCAGTGAGGAGGAAACGGAAGAGCCGAAGCCTGTAGTACAGGAGTATTATGCCAATTGGGAAGCCCCTGCACAGTCCGCCAGCGGCACCGTAGATCTGACCTATGGTATCACCACAGATAAGATCCAGCTGAAAACGCTGGAAAAGGTGGACGGTGCCACGATTGAAATCGAGCCTATCACCAAATCCGGCACGATTGACGGCGGCAGCTGGAGCATTTCCCCTGCCGGTGTGCAGACCGTCACTACAGGCGGCCACACCAACGACGACAATTACCAGAATAGCGGCGGTGCAGCATCTGCCAGCTGGTCTGTGCATTACACTGTATCCAAGACCGTAGATGGCCGCAGTGGCAGCGTCGGCCCCTACACTACGAAAGAAGCTGCAGACGCAGCCGCCAACAGCGAGCGTGATTCTGCGGTTGCCGCCATTCAGGCAGAAGCACAGAGCGCTGTAAATAATGCTATTGCAAGCGCGCAGGCACAGCTTTCATCTTTACAGTTCCGTTATGACGAAATCACCATCCCCTACGGTTTTGAATCCTACTGGGGCAGCAACGGCAGCCACCAGACCATTACAGTACCGGCTAACTCCAACAACGCCTACAAGATGCGCAATGCTGAGTGGTCACTGCAGATCAACGTCAAAAAGACGGACAGTGAAACCGGCAACCAGATTGCAGGTGATGCCCGGTATGAAATCTACCAGTGGGACGTTGTGACCGGCAAATACCAGCCCACGGGTGGGTACAATACCTACAGTGTCCAGCGCCAGGGTGACGGCACCTATGCCGTCATCAACAACGCCGCCTATGCCAACAATGACACGATGCGCCATACACTGTACTATACGCAGCGCAATGAGGGCAGGTTCATCCTTGTGGAGACGAAGGCCCCCGCGGGGTATTTCGGCGACTGGACAGACGTGGACCATCCCGGCACTGCGGGCACGCCGCTGGGCAAACGCGCCTACTATGTGGAAATTACCGCGGACAACAACAATTCCGTCCTGTGGCTGGGCAATGGTGACTACAATGCCAACATTGCCACTGGCGATAAGGGCGGCACAAAGCTGGTGACCAGCGGCAGCGTAGAAACCACAGTCACCATCTATGACTCCCCCAAGGATGCCTCCCGGAGCTATACCACCGATGCCAGCGGCAAGGCTGCCAATGAGGACGGCTACACCACCACGGCGGCGGACGGTATCATGAAAAATGACCGCACGCTGGGCGAAATCAGTATCTCTAAGGTTGATTTGGATGCACAGCGGTATGTGACCGGCGATGCTGCTCACGGCAATGCCGTGTTGGACGGCGCGGTCTACGACCTGTACGCCGCCGAGGATATTACCCACCCCGACGGTGTGACCGGCGTCGTGGACTATTCCAAAATCGTAGATGCCAATGGCAATCCCATCTGGCACACTACGATTCGTGACAACAGCGGGCAGTGGATCAGCGATTATCTGCCCGTGCTGAAAAAGGACAATCTCGTAGCCAGTGCAAAAATCGAGGACGGCTGGCTGACCTTCTCCAACCTGTACCTCGGTAAATATTATGTAGTAGAGCGCTCCACCGGCACGGTCATTCCGCTGCGTGAGGGCGCTCTTGCTGTTTCCGGCACCTACCCCACGGTGGACAGCCGCACCAAGACAGCTACCGGACAGGTTGCCGCGCTGGCAGCCAGCAACGGGCAGTATACAGATTGGGTATACAAGAACCAGTTCAGCACCATCTCTAAGAGCAAGGCTCTGGACGGCACCTGGACCTACGATGCCTATTACCTGTCCTATGCGCCCGGGTATCTCTGCGATGAGCACAACTACTACATCACGCCCAGCTATGCAGACGAGGGCTGGTATGTGGAGAAAACCACCTTTGCCAATGACACAGCCGCCTACAACGACAACTACCATATCCACAAGGATAACTGCCTGACCGAAAGTCAGGATCAGGTCGCCAAGGGCAACGTGGAGATCAGCAAGGTCGTTTCCTCCAGCGGTCAGTCCAATGGGCTGGAGCTGGAGGGCGCTGGGTTCACCTTCTATCTTGTGTCCGACTTGTCCAAGGTCGACCAGTTTGACCAGACCCGCACCGGAAGCTACACTCTGCAAAGCATTCTGGATGCCTATATCAATAAGGAATACGACAACGAGCACCCCAAGTGGGATTTCTCCGGTGAGACACAGGCCATTGCCAAGACCTACGAGGTCAACGCCGATGAAATTGCCGCCTATAACAGGACGCTGACTGCTGCGGGCGACAACAAGAACGGAAAGGGTGATGGCTGGCAGCCCACGGGGCGTGCCAATGAGTATCAGCTGGCCGAAATCTTCAGCAATGATTCCGGCAACATTCGCGTGCAGGGGCTTTCCTACGGCACCTATCTGGTTGTGGAGACGACCACCCCGCACGATTTGTTCCAAGCAGAGCCGTTCCTGGTCAGCATCGATCCCGAGCAGGACAACAACCCTTGGGGCGCGATGGCCACGCCGAAGGACAGTGTGATGAAAGCATCGGATTCCTATCAGAAATTTACGGTACTGGATGAGGAGATTGAAGTGTATTTAAAAATCACGAAACTCGATACGGAAACCGGCAAACCGGTCCTGCTGCCGAACACAGCCTTCCAGATTTACTGGCTGGATGACAACGGCAACTATCGGCTGGAAAACGGGAAGCCCAAGCTGGTCACGATGACGGACACGGTAAACGGGCATCTGACCAAGAACGTGGATACCTTCTACACCAACGAGGAAGGTATCCTGACCCTGCCTGAAAAGCTGCCGCTGGGCAAATACCGCATTGTGGAGACTGTCGGCCCGGACGGCTTCTACAACGAATGGGCTGACAGCGGCAACTACTATGTGGATTTCGATATTTCCACGGACCGCATCTACAAGGCCACCGGCGACGACAATGAAAACGGCATGGACACGCTGGTCATTGGTGAGGACTACTGGAATGAGGAAACGCTGGGCAAGCTGACCATCCGTAAGACCGGCAATGCCTTGACAGGAATGATCGAAACCAACGATTTGATCGACCCCTGGATGACCGGCGAGGCCGATTCCGACTTTGCCTATACGCTGCGCCCGCTGGCCGGTGCGGAATACACCATTACGGCTGCCGAGGACGTCTACACGCAGGACCGCCAGCTGGATGCCAACGGCAGCCGCACGCTCTGGTATGCCAAGGGCGACGTGGTAGCGGTTGTTACCACCGGTGATGGCAGTGTAGACACTGCTGTGTTTGCGCCGTCCCGTACCAAGGCAACCTATGATTTTCTGTCGGTCATCCATGACGGTACGCTCGGCGAGGTCAGTATTACCCTGCCGCTGGGCAGCTACCATGTGGAGGAAACCAAGACGCCCTATGGCTATGTTGGTACTACGGACAGCTATGATGTAACTTTTTCTTGGGATAATCAGCTGAACGATGTAGTCATGGCAAAGAGCATCGTCAAAAATGGCGACAGTGAACAGCATTTTGATGTTGTACGCGCATCGGAAGCCTCTGCGGAGCTGGCCGGGCAGCAGACTCTTGGTTTCTACAATGACCGTGAGCATGCCCGCGTGGGTGTGTACAAGATCAATCAGGAAACCGGCAAATATCTTGCCGGTGCCGTGTTCAACCTGTACACCCGTGATGACATCTACGACGTGGACGGCCGCAAGCTGTTCTCTGCCGGTGATTTGATTTCCACCAGTCCCGAGACTGTTGCGGACGGCTACACCTATTTCAACTGCGATGTTCCCATCCGCGGCGAGTGGTATGGCCAGAGTGACCGGCTGGATGCATCGACAAACAGCGGCAATTACTTTATCCGAGAACTGCGCGCCCCGCTGGGATATTATCTCAATGACGCAGAAATGGATGTCACCTTCACCTATGACGGCGAAATCCTGCAGGTGCTGGACAGCACCTGCGCCAACAAGCCTACTGAAATGTGGGTGAGTAAACGAGATTTGACCAACGATGAAGAACTGCCCGGTGCTACGCTGATCATCAAGGATACGAAGGACAACGTTGTGGACACCTGGGTATCCACCGACACGCCGCACCGTGTGACGGGGCTGCATTTTGACGAAGAATACACGTTGACAGAAAAGCGTCCTGCTGATGGTTATACCGTTGCAGACGATATTGTGTTCCGACTGGAGCGCAAAGCAGATGCCGACGGCCATGAACTGGACGAGGCAGACGTCTACTATCTGAAGGATAAAAAGAAGCTCTGGATCATTCCCTGGGAGGAATGGGAGCTGCTGGACGATGCCACGGTGATCATGCGTGATGATATTACCAGGGTACAAATCTCCAAGGTTGACATTGCCACAGGTAAAGAGCTGCCCGGCGCGGAGCTGGTCATCAAGGATAAGGACGGCAACACGGTTACACAGTGGGTTTCCGAGGACAAGCCCCACTATATCGAAAAGTTGCCTGCCGGAGAGTACACGCTGACCGAGATCACCGCCCCCAATGGCTATCAGCTTGCGGAAAGCATTGCCTTTACTGTGCTGCCCACCGGTGAGCTTCAGACTGTCGTAATGAAGGATGCACGCATCCCCGAGGAAACACCGCATGAGGACACGCCGAGCAATACGCCGACACCGAACAGCACGCCTGTACCTACCCCTGCACCGGCAAGCGCACCCACGGCAACGTCTGCGCCGATGCCGGTCATTCCCCAAACGGGCGATGGGTTCCCGTTTGCCCTGCTTTCGGCAGCGGTATTTGGGTCTATCGTCGGTTTCGGAATTTTTGCATACAAGCGCCGCAAATCCAAAATGGATGAGAGCGAGCACTAAAAGCCTATGAAACACGTACATGGTATGGGCGACTCTCGCGGGCCGCCCTATTTTTATTGGTGAATGACATGAAACATATCATCTGTTCGAGCTTCGGCAAAGACAGCAATGCAACAGCACTGCTGGCCCTGCAGCATGGCGAACCGCTGGACGAAATCATATACACAGAGGTCATGTTCAGCAGGGAGATATCCGGAGAGCTGCCCGAGCATACCCAGTTTATCTATAAAACGGCAATTCCGTACTTTGAAAAGCGCGGCATCCCCACAAGGGTTTTGCACGCTGAAAAGACGTATCTGGATTGCTTTTACCATGTGGTGAGCCGTGGCAACGCACAGGGAAAGCTTGCCGCTTTTCCGCTGGCTGGGCGCTGTGCAATTCAACGAGATTGCAAGGTCCCGCCACTGGAAGCCTATAAAAAGAGTTTGCCGCCGGGTACAGTTTCCTATTTAGGGATTGCCGCGGATGAACCGATCAGACTGGAGCGGCTAAAGCCTGACCAGGTTTCCCTTATGGCAAAGTACGGCGTGACAGAGCAGGATGCATTTGCCATGTGCAGACAGGAGGGGCTGCTGTCGCCGCTGTATGAGTACAGCCACCGCGGTGGGTGCTGGTTCTGTCCCAACGCATCCATGACGGAGCTGCGGCATCTGTACCATGCACATCCTGATTTATGGCAGCTGATGCTGGAATTGCAGGATGCACCGAATAAGGCGACGGAACGCTTCAATCGGAATTTCACATTTGCCGAGCTGGACCTGCGGTTCCGCTTAGAAGGCGAGCAATTGAGCTTTTATGACCAAGAACTGGAGGTAGAGAGATAATGCCAAATCAAGAAAAATTGCCCCATGCATGGGTGTATGCGCGCATTCCCGGTGATTGCGCAGCGACCCGCGCGAGCTACGATGCCTGCTGCATGCAGGCCGGTGACGACGGCTGCACGGTAGTCGGCGGCAGCATCGATTATAAAGGGCACGGCCCGCTGCGCGATGGGTATCAGAGTATGCTGCGCAGTATCAGAGACAGCAAGGTCAACTGCGTGTATGTCTGCCGTATGCGGCAGATCAGCGGCAAGGAGCGGTACCTGTATGCCTTTTTCAAGTGTGCAATGAAGCACCATGTAAAAGTCCGCACACTGGAATACAGCCTGCCGGACCGCTTGCAGCAATACAGGTTGGGAAAAAGAATCGAAGCATACGCCCGACGCACCGGCTCTCCGCTGCCGTGGTGAGGCTGAAATTTTATTGCGGAGAAAGCAAAGGTGATACCGTATGGTAGAAGAAACGGCCATTCGGGTGCAAATCAACGCAGCCAAGCTTGCCGGGCAGGGCATCTTTGGGATATTGCAGGCGGTTGCCAGTATGCTGCAAGCGCGGCAGTACGGGCAGCAATCAATTCAATCACTGAACCGGCAGTCGCAGGCTCTCGCTTCGGTGGAGCTGAACGACAAAACGCTGCCCTATGTCAGGCGGCAGCTCAAGGAATACTCGGTGGACTTTGCCATCACCAAGGACAAGGACACCGGACAGTTGAACCTGTGGTTCAAGGGGCAGGACGTGGACCGCATCCAGACTGCTATTGAAAACTGCATTGCAGCGCGCGGCAAGGATCGGCCCACCAGTCTGCTGCAAGAGTTGTCCGAACGGGCTATGCAGCGCACGAAGGAGCTGAACCAGCACCGCCCGCCGCCGGCGCAGGAGCGAGGTGAGCGGCTATGAAGGAACAGCGCACAAAGCAAATTCTGATCTGTCTTGCTGCAAGTCTGGGCTGCTTTTGGCTGGGTAACCGGGTGGGACTTCTCTATGTATCAGCTGTCGGAACGGTCACGCAAAGGCTGGCCGCTGCGGTAAATCTTAGCAAAATTGTACTGCATCCCTTGCAACTATCCACTGCGCCGATTCCTGTGGGCTGTGGTGTTGGGGCTATTCTGCTGGCGGGTCTTGCTTATTTCTGCATAAAGTACAGCGGTCATCGTTTGGTGCCGCAGAAGGAGTACGGCAGTGCCCGCTGGGGCACCACGGCAGATATAGCGCCGTTTCTCCATGAAAAGGCAAGCGAGAACATTCCCCTTACGGCCACAGAATCGCTAAGCCTTGCCATGAAGATTCCGGTAACATCGGAGAACAACTACAACCGCAACAAGAACGTCATTGTGTTCGGTCCGTCCGGCTCCGGCAAAAGCTACAGCGTAGCCGGCCCGCAGCTGCTGCAGTTTAACAGCAATTATGTACTCAGTGATCCGAAGGGCGAACTGCTTGACACCTACGGAAATGTTCTAGTATCGCAAGGCTATGATGTGAAAGTGTTCAACCTGAAGGACCGCGACAAGTCCGACCACTACAATCCGTTTGCGTACATCCATGATACGGATGACATTGTGGTTGTTGCCAAGAATCTTATCAAAAATATGAAAGAGGACCCGCGGCAGAAAAACACAGCCGACCCGATATGGGAAGAAGGCTCTACTTCATTACTGGAAGCGCTGCTTGCTTATGTGTATTTTGAGCAGCCACCTGAGATGCACAATATGAACAGCGTGATGGAGCTTTTTGTGCTGATGCAGCATCGTTACGGACCGCAGGGGCGCAGCCAGTTGGACGATATATTCGAAGATCTGGCTATGGAAAAGCCTGCGTCATTCGCAGCGCGCCAATATGGACTGTACCACATGGCACCGGACAAAACCGCACAGAGTATTGATGTATCCCTCGGTATGCGTATGAGTGCGTTCAATATTCCTTCCATCATGAAGATCTGCGAAGATGATACCATTCATCTGGAAGAGCTGGCCAGCGACAAAAAGGTGGCGCTGTTCGTTGTCACGCCAGACACCACCACAGCCTATAACTTTCTGGCAGCGGTCATGTTCCAGCAATGCTTTCAGATTCTTGTGCATACCGCAGACAATCGTGAAGATCACTGCCTGCCTCGCCATGTGCGGTTTCTCTTAGATGAGTTTCCGAACATCGGCATGATTCCGGACTTCCAGATTCTGATCAGCACCATCCGCAGCCGAAATATCGGATGTACCCTGATTTACCAGTCAATCGCACAGCTGAAATCTCAGTACGGTGATGACTGGGGCACGATTCTGGAAAACTGTGATTCAGAACTTGTGCTGGGTGGCGGCAATAACCCGGAGTCACTAGAGTTTTTCGGCAAACAGTTGGGCAAACGGACCATCGAGGTGCTGAACACCACAGAGAACCTCGGCGCACAGGGCTCCTTTTCCAAGAACTATCAGGTGGCCAGCCGTGATCTGATGACACCGGAAGAAATACGCACCATGCCGCGAAATCGTTGTTTATTGATGATTTCCGGTGTTGTGCCATTTTACTCTTACAAGTTTGATCTTAAAAAGCACCCTAATTACGCATTGGTAGAAAAAGAGGGGCATCACCCCTTCGACTACGAGAGGCGCGCAGAAAATAGCTTTGCAGCCTTTATGAAAAATGTGCAGGAAATCAACAACATCGAACTCGACGATGACGAGTCTGACACATAAACAGAAAGAAGGAAACTCACATGGAAATGGTATCTACAATCACTTCTCTTATCACGAATGTTGTTAATTTTGCAGGTGGCCTGCTGCTGCTCTTCGGCGCAGTCACACTGGGCACGAACCTCAAGGACCACAACGGCCCCGGCATCAGCAGCGGTGCCTGGTCGATTGCAGGCGGCGTGCTGATCATTGCCGTTGCCACCTACTTTGGCACGCTGACGGTCAGCTGATGGGGGGTATGCGCTATTTTTGAGGATACGATACGAAGCCAACTGGCGGGTATTTCGGCCACCGTAAATGCTATGGGGCAGAACTCTGGTCTGCTGAGCAGTCTGACCGATTGGAACAGCACACTGGCCGGCTATGCAGATTCTATCAGCTCCGGCGTAGTCATGCCGATTGCACTCACCGTTCTGGCACTTTTTATGGTTTTGGAACTGTACAATTTCACCCAGACCATTGCCATGAACGGCGGCAGTACAGCTTTTACGATCCAGCAGGTGGCGCTGGTCATGCTGAAAATCACGCTTTGCCGCTGGGCTGTTCTACACTCCACGGAAATTCTAAACGCCATGTTTGAGGTAGCGGCCACGGTGACAAACGGCATAGCCGGTTATGTGGGCAGCGGACAGGTCAACACCGAGGTCGACATCGAAAACGCAATCAGCGCACTGCCGGGCGGCATCGGTAATATGCCTGTGGCCATGGAGCTTATGGTCGTAAGCTGGATGCTGCGTCTTGTCAACATTGTGGTCAATACCATTGTTGCGGCCCGCTTCATAGAGCTGTACGTTTATAATGCCCTGGCTTGCCTGCCAATTGCCACGCTCTGCTATCGGGAACTGCACGGTATTGCTGTAAACTTCCTGAAAAACTACATGGCGGTGGCGCTGCAAGGGGCCGTTCTCTATCTTGTCATTGGCTTCTACCCTGCCCTGACAGCTTCATTGGGCAGTGGCGGTGACATTACCGAGCAGGCCTGGGCCATGCTGGGCAAATCCGTTATTCTGCTGGTGGCCGTGTTTATGAGCGGACGATTCACCAAAGCCATCACCAGCGCCATTTAATGGAGGAGTTCACCTATGCTCTCAACAAAAACCAATCTCGAAATCACGGAATATCACGAGAAATTCTTTCTGGGACTGTCGTTGCGTCAGCTGGCCTGCTTTGGTGTCGCTGCCGTGCTGGCCATAGCGACCTGCTTCGTTTGTCTGCAATGGCTTCAGCTGGATATTCAGCTGGTTTCCTACATCGTAATGGTAGAAGTTCTCCCCTTTCTTGGGCTGGGCTTTATCAGCCATAACGGGTATCCGTTTGAAAAGCTTGTAAAAATCTACTGGGCATGGTACTGCGGCCCCGCCGAGGTCGCAGTCTGCCCCCGTCAGGAGAAAAATTATGTTTTTACCAAAAAAGCACGCCGACTTGCCCATCGAACCGAGTGTGTTAGAGTCTTTGCGCGCACAGGAGAAATCGTTAAAACGAGAAAAAAGGAAAGCCGCCAAAGAACGGCGGCAGCACGCAAAGCAGTTAAAGAAAGACGAAAAGCATGCAAAAAAGCGCATTGCCGCACGCAAAGCGCCACAGAAAGCCAGTGACTGCCTGCAATACCTGAGTATGTCGCAGGATGGCATCTGCGAGGTGGAGCCGGGACTTTTCTCGATGACGATGGCTTTCACCGATGTGAACTTCCAAATCGCTATGTTGGAAGAGCAAAAGAACATTTTTACGAAATACAGTGAGTTTTTGAACTACTTCGACCCCTCGCTGCATCTGGAAATCAACCTTGTCACCCGCAGCATGGACGAGGAGCAATTCCGCCGCGACACCTTCCTGCCGCTGCGTGGGAATGACCGTGACCGCTATGCCGAGGAGATGAACCAAGTCGTGGCGGAAAAAGCACTGCGCGGTCAAAATGGCCTGATTCGTGAAAAGTACGTCACCTTCAGCCTGCACGCCGAAAATTACCAGCAGGCGAAAGAGCAGCTGGAGAACCGTGCTGCAGATATTGCCGATCACTTCAAGCGCATGGGAAGCAGTACACGCATCTTGTCCGGCATTGAGCGTCTGAGCCTGTTACAAGGCATCATGCGGCCCAATGAGGAAATGAGCTTTTCTTATGACTGGCTGCTGGCTGAGGATGACCTTACTACGAAGGATTTTATTTCACCCAGCTCTTACAACTGGCATCCGGAGCACGACGATTCGCGCGCCGTTTACCGTGACCGTTATCAGTTTGGCGATAAAATCGGCAAGACAATGTATCTGCGGGGCATAGCACCGGAAATGAAGAACGGTTTGTTCTCTATGCTGTCCGAACTTCCTTTTGACCACGTCATCACAATGCATGTTGACGCTATGGACCAGGCAGAAGCTGTCCAGGAAATTGAGAAAAAGCTTGCCTATATGCACAAGGAAGAATACGATGCCATTGCCAAAGCACGCGAGCGAAATATGCCTGCCAGCATAGCTGTGAGCTATGATCTGAAATCCAAAATGCACCACACAGAGCAGATGATGGATGACATTACAACCAAAAACCAAAAAATCTTCAAAGTCTGCATCCTCATTCACACCTATGGCGATTCCAATGCGCAGTTGGACGAGCGCGTGCGGCGCATTTGCAGCACCGTACAGCAGCAGACCTGCCGCTTCGACAGCATTTTGTATGAGCAGCGCAATGCCATGAACAGTATGCTGCCGCTTGGCAAGAAATGGCTCGGGTTGGAGCGCACGCTGGAAACCGTCAGCACGGCCATCTATGTGCCGTTCACCACACAGGAACTGTTCCAGCCGGGCGGACTGTACGAGGGCATCAACGCCCGCAGTAAGAATCTGATACTGTGTAACCGCAAGCTGCTGCCCGCCCCTGCCGGTATGGTGCTGGGCATGACGGGCTACGGCAAGTCTTTCTCCGTAATGCAGATGGTCACCAATATCATGCTTCGCTGGCCAGATGATGATATTGTTCTCATCGACCCAGAACAGGAGTACACGCATCTCGTTACAGCCATGGGTGGCGTAGTGATTGACATTTCCGCGTCCAGCCCCTCCCATATCAATCCCATGGACATTACCGAGGACTACGGCGACGATGAGGACCCCATCCGACTGAAAAGCCAGTTCTTGCAGAATTTCTGCCAGCTCATTCTACACAGCTCCGAATTGTCGCCCCAGGAGCGAACCTTTATTGATGTAGCTGCCGGCCTGACCTATCAGCGCTATATGGCAAATCCCAAGCGCGAGGAAATGCCAACGCTGCACGACTTTTATAGAAATCTTGCGCTGCAGGGAGAGGAAGTCAAGCCACTGCTTACGGCGTTGAAGCTATATGTAAGTGGCTCCATGGACCTGTTTGCCCACCAGACAAATGTGAACGTGCAGAATCATTGCATCTGCTTCAACACGGTCAAGCTGGGCAAGTCGATGCAGTCCATCGGCATGCTGACAGTGCTGGATCAGGTTTGGAACCGCATTACCCGCAACCGCGTGTTGGGTCGCCGTACCTGGGTGTTTACCGACGAATTTCAGCAATTGCTGGGCAACAAGGACTGCACTGACTTTTATTTTCAGCTGTCCAGCCGCGCCCGCAAGTGGGGTGCGATTCTGACCTCCATCACCCAGCACGTGCGTTCGGTTCTGGACAACGAGGACGCGCGCCGCATGCTGTCCGACTGCGGATATATCAAGCTGCTGAACCAGTCCCCCGACGATGCCAACGATCTGGCGCGGCTGCTGCACATTTCCAACGAGGAAAAGCGGTACATCGAGAATGCAGAGGTCGGCAGCGGACTGCTGATCGTGTCTAAGACGGTGGTGCCCTTCAACAACGATTTTCCGAAGGATACCGAGCTGTTCAGGCTGATGGATACATCTCCTAATCAAAAGTCTTAATGCGTTATGCTTACACCAGCACATCTCTAAAAACAACCTCACGGAGTCTGCCATGTCAGAACTATTCACGCAAAATTATAGTGACAAACCTTTATTCCATACCGATACTGACATATCGGAAAGCCTGCACAATCAGGTAGATGAAGCATCAAACGGCGAGGAACTGCTGGATAATACTGAAAAGCAAGCCGAGTCGCTACTGTCGAATGACGATTATGTAAGTGAAACGAAAAATAGTATTTCAGACGATAAAGATGATGCAGCAGAAAGCTTATCACCTCCCGCCGAAGGCAACCGGAAATATATCACCGGTACCAACACGCCCCGGGCCAGCCGCAGCAATGCCTACTACGAACTGCTGCGCGACCAGCAGACAAGCGGCCACCGCTCCCCTGCCATGCGCGGCACAACAGCCGCAGCGCACGGCATCACGAGTGCAAGCGGGCTGGTCAGCTATCAAGAGGACTTTGCCACCGATGCCGCGCAGGATCTCGGTGTGCACGGCGCGGCGGCGGAACTAATTATGCAGGAGACGTTTCTCGGGACTGCTGCGGAGGACGTCGGCATACTGGGCAGCTACGCCGTGAAGGGCATCAAGGATGTGCGGGACGGCACGCGCACCGCCGAGGAGGTCCTACACACAGGCGGCGACATGCTGCGGATGGAGTTGGGAAGTTCTGCGGTACAAATCGGCTCTGCCGGTGCACGTACCGCTCTGCACTATGCTGAGACCTTCTCGACCAGTGCGGATGATTTTGCTGACCGTGCGCCGGGTATCATCAGTAATACAGGCTTTCAAGCCGGTCATAGCGTTATCAAGGTTGCACGGTTCTTTGCCCATCCTGTCAAAGCGCTTGCTTCTATCGGCAGGACGGCGCTTATTTGTGGCGCAATCGTTCTATTGTTGCTGATTATTGGGCTGCTAGGCCAGATGGGCGGTACTACAACGACCAGCGTGCTGTGTGCCGACAGGCCGGAGGATATTCAGCAGCTTATCGAAAGCATCAATACATACCGCAATGAAGCTGCCACTGATGAGCTTCGCAGGGCTTTTTGCAACGATGTTGACCCCAACGGCAACCCTTACGGCTACGACACGCTGACCGGCCAGCGCAGCAACAATATGCAGCATGGCGTCACATGGAGCTACGCCAACGGCATCTACAATGATACTGCAGAGATCATCTCGATGGCCGCGGTCTACTATCAGCAGGACTGGCCCAGTTCACGGGAGCTTGCGGCTTTTACAGACGACGTACCTTTCACTCAATATTGCCGCGCCCTGACAGCCTACGGCATGGAAATCACCGCACGCGAGTCCGCGCCCTACTCCTGCATCAGCTATGGCGGCTGCGTCAATGGCTACCGCAGCGAGGGCGAGACCGTGACCATCACAGAGTACCGATGCGAAACGCACACCTGTGCCCAAGGCAACGAAGAATGCGGGCACTACCACAACGGAATATGGGAATGGAGCGATGACCACGCGGAAGGCAGCAGTCGCCCCGAATGGATCGAGGACGGCACACACGATGTGACCGTCTTTTTTCCTGTCATTTTCCCGGATGGGGCCACGCAGTCAGAGCTGTGTACCCTGCCGGATGACTACACCCAAGTTGTCGACGGTAAAATTGCCGCAGAGGATTGCACCGGCAGCATCGTGTTGGATGAAAGTGCGAATCTCTACAATGGCGAGCCGAACGATTGGTTCTATGCCCCGAGTGAGCGCACCGCTACCATTACAGTCGAAACCACTGACGGCGACGAAGTCATGACGCAGGACTATACCGTGACCTTTGCCAACGCAACCGCTATCCCATGGTGTCCCGGAGAGCTGCACGACGGCCAGTACGGCCATTATGACCTAAACTGCACCATTTACCTGACCGGCTATGACCGCTATGGCGACCCGGAAACCGAAGCCCCCAATGGTGCGGACGGCGGCACGGGTAATCTGGAGGCGCTGGCCGCAAGCAGCAACGACGGTACGCTGACACGTACCGTCATCAAGCAGGACCAGTACGGCAATGCGTATGCGGGCAATGCGGTCACTGCCCGCTTTACGAAAACTGTAACGCTGCCGCCCGGCGCGGCGGGCTTCAAGGGCTGGTACGAGAACGGCGCGGACGCTTATGGCAACGTGGAATGGGCGTCCTTTCTGTATCGTATGGACTGGGAGGCGCTTTACGGCGTTGCGGACGGTATCAAGTGCCGTTCCATAGGCTCCGCTTTGACTTCTGACGAGCTGCAGGCATTGCTGGCCGGACTGAACATTGACCCCGACACTGCGCGCGGACAGGTCGTAGCCTTTGCCATTAGCTGCCAAGGTCATTTTGTGTACGGGCAGCCCTCGTCGCTGCGTGGTGGCCCCGGCAATGCCAGCGTCGGGATGAATTTGGACTGCTCCAGCTTTGTGCAGTACTGTTATTGGGCGCAGGGGCTTCCGTTTGCAGCAGGTAATACAGCCTCCTACGGGCGCACCAACGATTTGCGGGCAATCTCCCTCGCCGAGGTCGAGCCGGGCGATCTGCGGGTCGTCTATGCCGCTGGCGGTGAGCAAGGCCATGTGCAGATGGCGCTTGGCGGCGGCGCGTGGATCGAATGCTGTTATGGCTACGGCGTCTGCGTAAACATGTCCAACGCATGGATGGAGAGCCGCGGCTGCCATTACTTTACCTATGCCGGATTTTAAGGAGGCGCTTTTCATGAAAAGAGTTCTGGCAATTTTGCTTTTTGTTCCGTTTGTCATGGCGCTGGCACCGCCCTGCCATGCGGCAGGAAACGGAGAAGTTGCAGTATCCTTTGTAGATGTTCCCGCGGAGCTGCAGAAACGTTCCGTGCTGGTCACGCTGGGCAGCGGTCCCAACGACACGGACGCTGTTCTTGTAACGCTGAACGGCTTGAACCGGTATAGCCAAGCTGTAACGTTGCCGGAGGGCACCTATTACTGCAATGCCGCTGTGCAATACGACGCCCTAAACGATTGGCCGCTGCGCGAGGTTGACGACATCACTTTTTTGCAGGTCGAGGCTGGTGGTCAGTATGAGCTGCAATATGAGTTTGCTGGTGAGAGCTGGTTCACGGAAGGAACCGGGCAGACACGCTATTATTCGCCGCTGCCGCTGCGCCAACCACCCGCTGATTATCTGCCAGAGGCAGCCCAGATCAGTGCGTACCTGACAGCGCCCGCTGGCTTTTCCCAACACTGTATCGTCTACCTGCAGAACCTGTACAGCGGTACAGTATACGCGCTGGACGTATACGAATCCAATCAGCTGGCCGCCGTTTGCACGGAGGCTAACAGCGGACTGTATACATTTCTATCTGCCCGTGTTGCAGGCGATGCAGCGGAGCGCTACCAGTTCGAGTGCGAGCAGAAGGAACTGAATACCGATGACGGCGCGAGCTTTCACCTGACAGTAACGGACACAAAAAATCCAGACGCCGAGCTGGGCACGCCAAGCCATGACGAGAACACCACTGTACAGCGAGCGGCAGCCTATAATGCACCAGCTGCCGCTGCGCCGTCCGCAACACCGACACCGGAGCCAACCTCTTCTCAACCTGTACAGAAGAGCAAAAAGTCAGCAAATCCGTTCTGGAATGTGCTGGACTTTTTGCCCATCGTTTTTATCGGAGCCGGGCTGTTCTGGTTTCGCCAGAAGAACCGCCGGGGCGGCCCGAAGGGGTAACGTGAGCGAAAGCGAACGTTAGCAAGCATTGCATCTGTAAAACAGATGCGCATTTAGGGACACCCTAAAACCCGTTTGAGTACAGATTTTCAAAAGAGTACTTTGAAAATCAAGAGGATATTATATGGACAAACGTGAACGACCAATTTATAAAGGCATCTTTTTTTCTGAGCAAGAATGGCAACAGGTAGCAGCAAAGATGGCAGAAAGTGATATGCCTAATTTTTCGGCTTTTTGTCGGGAAATGCTGCTTACCGGTAAAGTCAAGCATTATGATTTTTCTGTTATAAAAGAAATCTCATCTAGCTTGAGTCATATCTCAGGTAACATTAACCAAGTGGCTAAACGCTGCAACACGAATCAATCTGTGACCACTAATGATGTTGAGCAATTGCGACGTGAATATTTACAGCTGAAATCGCTCTATCAGGAACGATTGGTGAAAGCTCTGCGAAAACTAGTCTAATATGTATGCAGCGGAATATTATGCAAAATCCAATCATATTTTTAGCAAGTGGGCATGTGAAAATAGCTATTCGTTTTTGTCTGTTATTGATGATTTTCACCCAGCCCTGAGTGGCACTCTTCACCTGTTTCTTATATAGAAGGAATCTACTATGGCTATCACCAAAATTCATGCGGTAAAAGTTCGGCTTGGCGATGCAATCAACTACATAGAAAATCCTGACAAAACCGATGGGCAGGAATTGATTTCAGGTTACAATACTGCTCCACAGACTGCAGTGCTTGATTTTTCCGTTACTGCAGCAATGGCACGCAAAGCACGAAATCCAAGTGCGAAAACGCAAGGAAATCTTGCCTACCACATGATTCAATCCTTTTCCCCGGACGATGCTATCACGCCGGAACAAGCCCATGAATTAGGTCGTAAACTTGCAATGGAATTTACCGATGGGAAATTCGAGTTTGTTGTTGCTACCCATATCAATAAAGATTCTATCCATAACCACATTATTATCAACGCCGTTTCTTTTTATGATTACAAAAAGCTTCGCACTGTTCCCTACCGCACCGCGCAGCAAATCCGTAGTATCTCGGATCGGCTCTGTATGGAATCACAGCTATCTGTCATAAAAGATCCGCAACAGCTAGGCCAACTCTACCCCACTTACATACAGAAAAAACGCACAACCAGCAAACGCACTGAAGTCCGCAAGAAGCTCAACTTCTGCCTGGAGCGTGCCACCAATTATGCCCAGTTCCTGCAAATGGCACAGGAACTGGGCATTTCTGTTTGCCAGCGTGGTAAGCATATGACCTACCTACCGGAAGGTGCGGGGCGTGCGATCAGAGATACATCACTGGCCGATACCGACAAGTTTACGTATACCGGCCTCGTGGAGCGCTTAGAGGATAACGCTGCCGAACAGCTATTTATTCGTGAGCGCATAGCTAAGATACTTCCAAATGTCTCAACCTTTGCTGACTTTGCAAAACTGCTGCAATCCGCGGGGGTTAAGATACGGGTAAAGAAGCAGACCGGCCAACTAATGTATAAAGCAGTCGATTTGGATGGCACATGGGTGCCTGCTGACGCTTTAGGAGATGGATTTACACTTGCGGGCTTGGAAAACACAATAAAGAATAAATCGGAAGACCTTGATACAAATCATAGTACACCGATTGCAGAGCTATATCAAGAATTGACTACAAACTATCCGCAGAGTTGTGATACATCTGTCAGACTCACGTCCCGTCAGATATGTTCTGCCGGCAAGCGCGGTGTTCTGCTGCAAATCCATGACTCAAGTGGCAATCCGGCAAAGCTGATGATTGATAACAGCCATATTCATACGGCTCCTGATGGGTCTGTATCTGCCGACATCGGCGCTGCCTTTTCGTATGACATAACCTACGATGACGGCACACATGGCACAATTCGGGGCGCAGATTTGATTCGACAAATTGATGAAGCGAATCTGACGCAGCCCCTGACCGTGAGCTTGACTGCTGATCAGATCATGGCCATGAGCCTGCGCGGCGTAACGGTGCATTTGCCGCAATATCACATTGAGCGGTTATTCATTCCGGAACGCCATGTACAGCGAAACGTCGAGCAAGGAAGCTGTGCAATCAGTCTATATCCCGGTTGGCAGTACAGCTATGTGCCAATTGGCAGCGAGAAGACGCGAAAATCAATCAGTGGCGCTGAACTAGCGCAGTCGCTAGGAGGTGTGGTGCAGGTTGGCACTTCTGAAAGCAGTTTGGCCCGTCGAGTCGCTAATGTGGAACGCCGTACAGGAATTGCAAATGCCCAAGAGCTTGGAAAACTCTTGGGCAGCATGGCTGATAATGGTCTGCATTCAGCTGCTGACTTTGATAAACAAATCAGTGCATATCAACGCGAAGAAATAAAGCTCCGCAACGAGATTACAGAGCTTCGTTCCAAAAGTAAAACGTATGCAGCCGCAGCCCATAGCCTTCAGGTGTGCCATACCTATAAATCTGTTTGGTTAGAGTTTACATCCAAACCATTGGCCCTAAAAGATACCTTCTACAAGCAAAATGAAGCCGCCCTGCAGACATACAGCAGAGCGGCTTCACAGCTTGATGGAATGGGAATTTCGCAACTTGTTGAGCCGGAGAAAATTCAGCGGTTGATCTCTGAAACAGAAAATCGCATTACTGAACTCGTTGCTGAATTGGAAAAAGTGCAAAATGCTGATAATGGCATCCAAGAAGATAAAGAAAGGGTTAAGCAAATTCAAAGCAACGAAATTAATGGGACGTATAGCGCTTTTTCTCGTGCATAAAGGATTTAATATTCCTTGGCAAAATATGTGTTCAAATCATTGCTGCTATCACAAAATCAGTCTCTGCGGAACAAATCGCGGGTGTATACTTTTTCCTGCACATCATCAAGGCAGCTATCATAGCGGTTGGCTATGATTGCCTGGCTGCGCTTTTTGAATTCCGCAAGGTCATTTACAACCTCACTGCCAAAGAATGTACTGCCATTTTCAAGCGTTGGCTCATAAATAATGACCGTTGCCCCTTTTGCTTTAATGCGCTTCATAACGCCTTGAATCGAGGATTGCCGGAAGTTATCCGAGTTCGATTTCATCGTCAGGCGGAAAACGCCAACCACAACGTTGTGTTCCCTGCTCGGATCGTAATTTTCGTTAGCCTCGTATGCGCCAGCAATTTCAAGGACACGGTCTGCTATGTAATCCTTGCGTGTTCTGTTACTTTCAACAATAGCCTGAATCAGATTTTCGGGCACGTCGGCATAGTTGGCCAGCAGCTGCTTGGTGTCCTTGGGCAGACAGTAGCCACCATAGCCGAAGCTGGGATTGTTGTAATGGCTGCCAATGCGTGGGTCCAGGCAAACGCCGTCGATGATCTGCTGGGTGTTCAGACCCTTGCTCTCGGCGTAGGTGTCCAGCTCATTGAAGTAGGCCACGCGCAGCGCCAGATAAGTGTTAGCAAACAGCTTGACGGCCTCGGCCTCGGTGAAGCCCATAAATAGCGTGTCAATGTTTTCCTTGATGGCACTCTCCTGCAGCAGTGCCGCAAACGTATGCGCAGCCTCCACCAAGCGCGGGTCGTTCAGGTCGGTACCGACGATGATGCGGCTTGGGTAGAGATTGTCGTAGAGCGCCTTCGACTCGCGCAGGAACTCAGGGCTGAAGATGATATTGTCGCAATGATACTTTTCGCGGACAGCTGCCGTGAATCCGACAGGAATCGTTGATTTGATAACCATGATGGCGTTGGGGTTATACTGCATGACCAATTTAATAACCGCTTCGACTGCAGAAGTATCAAAGAAGTTCTTCTTGCTGTCATAGTTGGTCGGAGCCGCGATAACAACAAAATCAGCATTCCTGTAAGCTGCTTCTGCATCTAATGTAGCAGTCAGTTCCAAGTCTTTTTCAGCAAGATATTTTTCAATATACTCGTCCTGAATCGGAGACCTTCTGCGGTTTATAAGGTCCACTTTTTCTGGGATAATGTCTACCGCCATCACCTCATGGTGTTGCGACAGCAGCGTCGCAATGGACAGGCCAACATAACCTGTTCCTGCAACCGCAATTTTTATATCATCATTTTTCACTCTATTTCCTCCTCGAGCTAACAAATTTTCGTATGCCAGACTTATTTACACAAGTCAGCACCTTATCAACGATTGATTGTCTTGATAATCTAAATGTACGCCAGACAATCTGATCATCTGGAACGATGCCATGTGAAATGTATCGGCCATACATTTTCAGCATACCATGGTCCTTCTCTGCAGGCATATGCAAAACTGTAACACGATTATACTCATAGCACGTAGAAACCAATCTAAAGCTAGCACCAGTCCAAAATCTACATACATATGGGGATGCATTTTTTATGATAGCTTTGAGTTTGTCAGCAGCTAACGACAGTATAAATTCATCACCCTTACTGGTAACAAAATTCTTATCATACATTCCCTGATAAATTTCTTCGCAGACAGAACTAAATCCTTTCGCCTTTTCTATACTTGCCGCAAAGAATTCACCGCCATAATGTGTTATGAGTTTTCTTCTTCCCTCAAATTTTTCTACCTCATCACACAGCAGAACATAGTTCGTCGTATTAAGCCCATGATTTATGTCATAGAGAAGAATATTTTGGTTGCATTCCTTCCATATGCCGTCAAAGCTAGCCTGTATAAACACATCTGTATCCATATAACACACTTTATCGTATGTCATTTCGCACAGATGTTTTAGTACACACAGCTTGTAAAACGCCAAGCACCATGGATAAGCCGCATCAAAGCGAAAGGAGTCAAAGGGAATATGTATTATCTGCACGTCCCAGTCATGGAACAATTTCAAAATATCTGTCGGTATCTCTGCATCGTCAAAATTGGTAGCAACTGCAACATCACAATTGGGATTAAACTTTTTTGCAGAAATCGCTGCAACACATATATTCTTTAAATATACTTTTTCCTTATTTACCCCCCCCCCAGATTTACGCCAGAGCTCATGCCAGGGGTATAAGCAAAAGGAATACAAATAAGATTTTTCTCCATCATAATCGTTCCTTTATTTTAGCTCCAGCTGTTTGCGAACATAGTCGGTGGTCAGAATCTTCTTGACCGTACCCTCGACGTCAAGGCGGTTCGTGTTGTGGCTCGTGTAGGAGTCATCAGCCATCGTGTGGACCTCACCCTTGACGACGAACTTGTCGTAGTTCAGGTCGCGGTTATCGGCGGCCACGCGGTAGTAACCGCCCATGTCCTCACTGCGCAGGCGCTCCTCGCGGGTCATCAGGGTCTCGAACAGCTTCTCGCCGTGGCGGGTGCCGATGATGTT
>ENA-UPTB01000598-UPTB01000598.1-human-gut-metagenome-genome-assembly--contig:-NODE-598-length-37397-cov-15.543194_pt1 | contig 37397 bp, 30 predicted proteins | sample MGYA00250046_ERZ773369 | MGnify/ENA primary metagenome ERZ773369 (study PRJEB29103, sample SAMN06111938) | human gut metagenome | biome: human gut; feature: ankylosing spondylitis patient; material... | reverse complement strand
CAGCCTTTTGGGGTGAAGTCATTCCCGGCAATGTGGGGCTTTCGATGCGCATTGGGGTGGTGATACTTGTGGCAGCGCGTTGTTCGGCTTGCTTTTGGAAGTGTCTGCGCACAGCCTCCCGAATAAAATGCTGGCGTTTCAGACTTTGCTGCCCTGTCTTTATCAGCTGGCTTTGGGAGATTTGTTCCTGCGGTAACGCACTGTCTGCCTTGGGCGTTTGGGGCTTGGCTTTTTCTATGGCAATCGCCCGAAAGCGCCCGCGCTTAAACTGCTCCCGGCGCTCCTGCGGGGGAAGGACATCCACCGTGGACTGTGGAGTTTTCTGGCTATCGGCAGATGGTGCGGCTTTTTCCGTGCTTTTCTGCTGCTCTCGTCTGGCTTGCATAACGCGAAATTGCTTATAGCTGATTCTGGCAGCGCTTACGGCTGTGTTTTCTGCTGTGCTAACCGCTTGTTCGGCTCTATTCTGGATAGTCTGTTCCCCGTAGTCGGTGGTATCGGTATCCGGCGCTGTGGCCGCTTGCTTGGCCCTTTGAGCACTGCCGCGCACAGCGGATTGCATTATTGCCCGCCGCATCAGATTGCGGCGGCGATTGTCAGCGCTCATCGTGATTGTCCCGGTTGTGGCGGACCTGTTTGCGAGCTTGCATATCGTTCATCACGCGAGTATACTGCTCCGGCGTGGCTTTCATAGGGTAGATTCCCAGCGGAGTATCCGTAAAAATGATAGGATCATGGTACAGCTTTTCATAGCGCTTGAACTGTTCGTCCGTCAGGCTTATGAAGTTTCCGTTGCGTAAGCCGCAGATGAAAAAGCTGCCCGTGAGAATATCGTAATCTCCGAGCAGACGATTCAGCGGCATACCATTTAATTTGCCCTCTTGATTGCACACGACACGAACATTCTCTCTCCAAGGAGCCACAGATTCAATATCGCCGCCGATAAGTTTTTGCATGGATTTCAAGTCGTTTTCAACAATGCGCTCTTCCGGGTACTTTCCCGGCTGAACATATAAAACGCGGATTTTGGCTTCTTTGGGCATAGTAAAACTCCTTTGTAAATAAAAATCCCGCTATGCCTTGTCGCACAGCGGGTTGTGGGTGTAAAATGGGTATCAGTAAGAATAAGGGGATTGAATGATGACGCTTTTTATCAGTGCAGCCGAGTACGACTATCACACCTTGGTCAAGGTGGCAGAGATGGCCGGACTACACGGCATTATAGGCTTTCACGAAACCGAGGACGGGTATTTGTTGAGCTTTCCTGACGGTGAGAAAACGCCAACGCTTATTGACCTATACAAGTCCTACCTGAGGGATTTGGAAAATAACATTTGGGTACATTAAGATAGTTTAGCAATGTCGTGCAGAAACGGACTGGGACAACTTCCAGTTTGCCGAATAAGTAGGGGGCTTAAACAAAATGAATCCGATAGATATTATCCGACGCCCGGCTGCGTATGCAAGCGGTTACGAAAACCTCCCCCAAGAGGCGCAGCTGAAAGCAAAACAGCTGTGCTGGGAGTATAACAAAACTGGCCCGATGGAGGCTGACAAGCGGCAGAAAATTTTGAAACAGCTTTTCGGAACATATTCCCCGATGGTTGGCATTGAGCCGGACTTCCATTGCGATTACGGCTTTAACATCCATTTTCATGGGTTTGCCGTTCTCAACTATAATTGCGTGATTCTGGACACCTCTCCTGTCAACATTGGTGCAGGCGCTTTTATTGCGCCGGGCGTATGCATTGCCTGCTCTGGTCACGCAGTAGATGCGCAACAGCGTAGTCAAGGTATCGGCACTTCTGCGCCCATCACGCTGGAGGATAATGTTTGGATTGGGGCAAATTCAACGGTTTGCGGCGGGGTAACAATCGGTGCAGGCTCTGTAATTGGCGCAGGGAGCGTCGTTACGCACGATATTCCTGCCGGGGTCGTTGCAGCAGGTGTTCCCTGTAAAGTAATTCGCAAGGTGACAGAAATCGATAAAATCCCTGAGGGTAAAATTCTTTTTTGAGGATTTATCGGCGGGCCTCGGCCCGCCGTTTTTGTTTTGCGCATAGTTACTCTACCTCTCCCGGCTTTGTACTTATCAGCTTATACACCTTACCTGTTGTCGGCTGCTTATTTTCAAACGGGATTATGTTATTGCCCATCTTCAGAATCCCCTGCCCGGCAGTGGCCAGTTTCAGGTATTCCTGCTGCGGCTCTGACAGACCGTACAGTTTCCGCAGCGGCAGAATGTCCTTTGTCTGGCGCAGCATTACCACAAATTCACTGTTGGACAATACCGCGCAGGCGGTATCGTTGGTCAGGCAATCCTGCGCGTTCTGGGTAATGCCGGTGGCATAGGCGTTATATTTGCGGAATCGCTTCCAGCTCTGGTACAGAAACTTTGCACTTTCCTCATCGCGGAGCAACAGATAGATTTCATCAAAGTATACCCAAGTGGCTGCGGTTGCGTCCTTGCGGTTGCTGTTCATAACCGCAGTGTTAATAAATTCCAGCATGGAAATCATCGCCACCGGTTTCAGCTGCTCACCCAAACGATTGATGTTAAAGCAAATCAGACGGTTGGACATATCCACATTCGTGGGCTGCGCAAAAGCTTTCATGCTGCCTTTTGCGAAAATCTCAATTGCCAAGGCAAGTTGCTCGGCTCTGGGGTGATGCTGTGCAAGTAAGTCTTTCCATAAATCCACCAGTGTGGGGCAAGGTATGGTATAGTGTGAATCCACAAGCGGCTTGTAGATATTTTTCAAGCTGCGATCAATCAGGCTTTTGTCGCCCGGAATCATGTTTCCCTCCATCACCTTTTCGAACAGAGAAAGCACAAATTCCGACTTCGCATTTTGCGGCAGAATCTTACTCTTTCCATCGGGGTAGAAATCCAGCGGATTGAAGTGCGTTTCGCTGATTGGCGAAATATCTACTACCTCGCCGCCCATAGCGTGTACCAAAGGGGCGTATTCGTTTTCGGGGTCTACGATATAGAATTTTGCATTCGGAAAACGAAGATACAACATCAGAATTTCGAGCTTTACGAACAGCGATTTGCCGCTGCCGGAGGTACCCAGCACCATACCATTTCCGTTCGGCAGTTCGGAACGCAGGCCGACAATCAAGTTGCCGGATACAGCATTGACACCATAGAACATACCGCCCGCGTCCATCACCTCCTGTACATTGAACGGCACCAGTGCGCACAACCCCTTGGTAAGCATAGTGCGCACACTGGCAATACGCCGCAGACCATACGGCATGGCCGTGTTAAAGGCACGTTCCTGCTGAAAGCGCAGTTCGGTAAAACGGCAGTTGAAGTTGGCTGCCGTGGTTTTGAGTGCGGCGGTTTCTGCTTTGAGTTCGTCCAGTGTATCGGCAAAATATGCCGCGGATAACAACACCAAGAACATCTGCTGGTCATGCTCGGCCATTTCGGTGCGAATATATTCGATATTCTTTTCCTGTGCCTGTGTCTTGTACGGCACCGTTGCCACAAAGTCAAGATTTTCCACGGTTTTGCGGTTAAACCGCACCTTTTCGGCATCGGTTTTCATCCGGGAATCCTCGATTTCGCGGTAAGCGTCCTCGGTTTCGACCGGCTGAATGGCAATGGACAAAACGATGTACGGCACCTGCTGGAGCAGTGTCGCAATAAACTTATCGTCCAACTGCTGCGGATACTGGGCAATCGTCATGCACTTGGCATAGGAATCGTCAATCTCGATGTGGTCTTTGCAAAAGCGCATTGCATCCGGCGCAATGGCATCCCGAAAATCCTGTCCCAATCGGGTGCAGTTGTCAAAATCAAACTGGAAGTGCGTTTCCTCTCCGATGCGGAAAAAGTTGTGCAGCACTTCCAGCCGGGCGTTGTTATCCAGCGCACAGACTTTGCAGCCAATGTTGGACAACTCGCCCAGCATATTCCGCTGCACCTGATTCAGCCGTTCGCGGGCATCCTTGCTGTTCTGCTTGTTGGTGGAGAGAATCAGGTACTTTTGCTGCTTCACATTGCCGATTTCTTTCGCATAGGCTTTCATCAGACGATTGCGTTCGACGCGGTATGCGTCGAGACCATCATTGGCGCGGTGGTACAGAACATCTCGCTCAAAGGAAATCTCGTCCATGCGCTGGCTGACAATGCAAAGCTGCGCCCAGCAGTCGGTAGGAATATTAGAATAAATCCTGCCCATCTTTGCCAAAATGTCCTGCTTTTTATCGTCGCTCTGCATGGCATAGTTGATGTCGGAGACACTCCACATCTGGCTGTACACCTCGCCGGAGCGCCAAGTGCCGTCCGCATAGATTTCATCAATCGGGATGGACTTTTGCACAGAAGTCGGGATTTTGTAGCTGCCCCGCGTTCTGCGTGTGGAGGCATATTCATTTAATCGCAACCTTTTTCACCTTCTTTTTGTGTTTTGGTTTGGACAAATCATACTCGGTTTTCCATAACCGCCAACTGCTGCCAAGGATTACACTTTCCACTACAGCAACCAGAAATTGTTCAAAATTCAAATCGTCATAGTGGAAGAACCCTGCGGCGGCAATCGGCACGGCAGCCACGATGCAAACCCAGCTGGCGGTTTCCCGCCCCAACACCGGTTCCAACGTCAGATACGCTAAGACGGCTGCGCCGATGGCGATGACGGAGCAGATCAGCTGGCGCAATGTTAGGCCCATAAAGATTTCTTCTTGATAGTGGCGTATTTCTTTGTTGATTGGATTCTGCATAGCTTATAACCCCATCATTTCATGAATAATGCGGTCGGAGCCTTTCACAAGCCCGACCAGAACCAGCATATTAAATACCGTTTCGGCAAGATAGCTCCACACCATTGTGGTCGGCTCACCACCAGTCACCGTGGGTGTGCTGACAAACGCCGAATAAATGATGCAGGCCAGCACGATGACAGCGCCCTCCAAGCACACGCCGATATAGCTTTTTACAAAAGAAATACCCACAGACTGTGTGCTTTCCCCGGCAAAGCTCGCCAGCGGCAAGGGAGCCAGCGCCGTGTACATATACAAGCGAAAGAACCGCCCGTACACGGTGAGGATCATCACGAACGACAGCACGGTAATGAACAGACTTCCAAGAATCGTGACGAGCCACAAGGGGATGCTGGCTAAGAAACCGACATTTTCAATGGCAGACTGCATCTCACCGGGCAGTGTGACCATCGCCTGCGAGATGCCGCCCATACCGGCAGCCATATCGCTGACCACGCCGTTGCAGATGGAAAAGATGTTGAGCATGATGTCCATGCCGTATCCCACCAAGGCTTTGGCGGCCACAAAGCGGATGAGATAATGCAATGTCGCTTCGGGGCGCTTGAGTTCGTGAAAGTTCATGGTATTCTTGAACAACGATATAGCGAAGAACAGCACGATCAGCGCATAGCCTATGCCGACCATGGCGCTGTGCAGGCTTTGCATAACGCCCCACACAGCCCCGCCCTTAAAAGATTGGGGGCTGGTTGTCACCAGCCCCCAAAGCTCTGTTAGTTTGCCATTCCAAGTGGAAAAGGCGTTGTTTAGATTTTCTACGATCCAGTTTTGGTTCAAAGTTCCACCCTCTTTCGGATAAAAGAAACGACCGCCTTGCTGAAAAGCAAAACGGTCATGATTTCTTAATTAAGTTGCATTGTGATTTGCGTAAAGAATTCCTTGCACCAAATATCTAAAGCGGATGTATCGCGTATAAATGGAATCACATCCTGCTTTGCTTGATTATAGTCTATGGAAGCAAAGCGGTCGCATAGCATAGAGCGAATTACCGAGATGTCAAAAGCATCATTTTCTGTAATAACACCACTTTGCATCAGGCGAGCCTGTAAATGTTTCTGGTTGACGGTAGCTCCTTTAGAGAGATAAAACACATAATCATAGAGATCGCGCCCTTTTATGCGGTTCTGCCATGCACGGCATAGTACTGCATGAATTTTCCCTGCAAAAAGAGATGGTTCATCATAGAGATTTATTTCATACGGCATTGGCGCAAGACAGAACCGCCTCTCAAATGTTGCAAATGCTGGCGGCATGGTATCAATTTCAAATTTGATTTTAAGAGCCTCGTTTTTGGTGATACTGTTTGCCGTTACTTCATCCGCGTAAAAAAGCAAGAAATGCTCTTTGGTGTTTCCCTTTAAGAATGCAGAACGAATGGCGGATTCTTTGTTTTTCTCTTTCTCAGAAATGACAACATTTAATCCGAAAGAGCGAACGGTTTTCTCAAGTTCGGGAAAATAAGCTTTCAAATCAAAGCTCGGATTACTTGTCATAAGTGAAAAATCCAAATCTTCTGAAAAACGGTCAAGCCCATAAAAAATACGCAGTGCTGTTCCGCCGTAGAATGCAGCTTCCCTGAAGAACCCAGCACGGCTCAACCCATACAGAACGATTTCCTGCATGACCTCTTTCATAGCATTTTTCTGGTCATAGATATTTTTGCTGTCATATTTGCGCAGCATTTGTTCTATTACTGTGTTCATGCGATTTTCTCCACAATCTTTTGTAATTTCTGAATATTAGTGCAATGGTACTTCCCGCTGAGGAAAGCGACGTCCTCCACGCTGAGTTTGCGAAAAGCATCCCAATCTATGCGCAATCCATCAAACATCAATTCCTTTAGTTCGCCTTGACTTGCTACAGGTGATTGGATGTAGAGTTCGTCACACAACGCCTTTTCCGGGCTTGCAATCTGAATTGCGTACCCCTGCTCTGTGAAACAAGTAATACCATAAGGATATACAGCAGATGGAACATCCCGATAGGTAAATATACCAAAAGGAGTTTTATAAATTTTTTTCTTTTTCTTCTCAAAAGTGGCCGAAGTAAAGTTGTACACTGCTTCCGGAATAAGGCCATGATACGACAGTGCAAATTCAAAGGACAGGTACGACGGGGTGCAGATACAGTTTGCAAGCCTATATCCGGGTGTAGAGGAATCTGTTTCGTACAGTCCTTGAATAATCGGAATGCATTCTTTGTTCTGCACCATGCGGGCCAGCTTATCGCGCGGATTTCTGTAGCTTTGCAATTCTTGCAACAACATCGCAGTAGTTTTTATCATATTTTCACCACCATATCCAATAATATCAGATACGCTGGAGAAAATCAAGTATTTTTCATTTCAGAATCATATCCAGAATATCCTTTGCAAAGTAAATCACCACGCCGCCGAAAAAGGTCATAAAACCCTGCGCACGCTGGCTGGCATCGTGGCCTTTCAGGGCAAGTCCAATCTGCACGATACCAAACCCCAGCAGAATCGCCCCGATTGCCTTGATGGCGCTGAACACAAAATCGCTAAGGGCATTGATGGTGGCCAGCGGGTCATTGGCCGCAAAAGCAGGCATGGCCAGCGTGCAGGCCAGTGCAATGGTTGTGGCTGTAACAAGATAAATCTGTTTGATTTTGCGCTGGCTGGCATCGTTTTGGTCGGGCGTATTATAGGTTTCTTTCTTGTTCATCGTGAATTTCCTCCATGATTTTTTGAATTTCATCGTACATTACATCGGTGATCGCGGGCTCGGTCAGCCCGGTCACAACATCGGGCGATATGGTCTGTGCGGTTTGCGCATAGTCGTCCGGCATACGGTAGGGGGCGGCTCCGCCGTCCGGGGTGAGCTTTACATTGGGATGGCGCATCAAATCAAACTTGCGATCTATGACCGGCGGTTCGCTGCGCAGCAGTACCAGAGAATCCCCATCATCCATGCGGCGGATTTCATCCGGGCTGCAAAGGTCGCGGGCGGTAAGCTGATAGCTGTCACTGCTGGAACCGCGGCTGCCGCGCCCGATGCTTTGGCTTTTGGTGCGTTCGGTCATCTTGCCGATGTACTTGGACAGCCATTCAAAGGTGGCATATTCGTTACCGCCAAGGTATATCAGGCTGTCGCAGTTGCCGATCATGCCCTCCCAATCATCCTTGTACAGGCTTTGGATCTGGCTTTTGCTTTGCAAAATAATATCGCAACTGATATTGCGGCTGCGGCATACGGCCAGAATATTCTTGAAATTGGCAGGCAAGGCGACATTGGCAAACTCGTCCATCATAAATCGGACATGAACCGGCAGCGCGCCGTCAAACTTCGGCTCGGAATCCGCCAGCCGGAAAAGCTGGTCAAAAAGCTGGGTGTACAGCATCGTGATGAGGAAGTTATAGGTTTTGTCATTGTCCGGGATGACACAGAAAATCACACGCTTTTCCAGCCCCAGACGCGGCAGGAACATGGTGTCGGTGTTGGTCATTTCGGCAAACTGCGCGGTGTTGAACATATACAGGTTGGCAGAAGCGGTGATCAGCACAGATTGCAGCGTTTTGGTGGAGCCCAGCTTAAAGCTGTTGAACTGCAGCACTGCCGGATGCAGCGGGTCGCGCTTCTGCAGCTCATTAAACAGCATTTCCAAGGGATTCGGCCCCATGTCGCCCTCTTCCATCTGACAGTTCTGGATCATGTACATCAGGGTGGAAAAGTTCTGCTCAGATACCGGCGCTTCGTAAATGAGATACAGGATCAGCGCGGAAATCAGCAGCACCGAGGCATCGTCCCAGAATTTGTCGCCGCCGCTGGCCGGGGCATCCTTGGGCTTAGTGTTGTTGACGATGGCATACGCCAGTTTAACGGCATCTTCATCCGAGTCGATGTAGTGCATGGGGTTGTAGTGCCCTTTGAAATGCACAAGATCGATCACTGTGACCGGAATTCCCAGCGATTCATAAAACCCGCCAAGAGAGCGTACAAGCTCGCCCTTAGGGTCCAGAAATAGATAAGAGCCACTGGCCTGCATGGCATTCGGCTTCACATAAAAGCGGGTCTTGCCGCTGCCGGAGCCGCCGATGACCACCACATTCAAATTGTGCCGGTGGGCATGACTGTCTGTGCTGAATCGGATATTCTGCGAGAAGATATAGTTCTGCACCTTATCCTTGCGGTTTTGGTATTTTGCATTGAGCCAACGCACACTGCCCCAATGGGCAGAGCCGTGTTCCTCACCAGGGCGGCGGTCAGCCTGATCCAGCTTGTAGCAGTAAACAGCCAATGGATAAATGACAAGCACCGCCAGCAGAAATTTCGGGGTATTTTGGCACCAGTGCAATGCGGCAGGATTCTGCATTAGTTCTGACAGCAGCGCTGTGATTTCTGCAAGACCGTGCGCCTGTTCTGCCGCCTGTGCAAGTGCAGCCGCAAACCAGAGCAAAGGTAGCAACAGCAGCGCCCATAAAATCAGCTCGGTTTTATCGGTGCGGTTGGAGTGCATACGGTATCACCGTTCTTCCCGCTGCGGGGCAGGCTGACCGCGCTCCAGTTTCAGGCGCTTGCACACAGCATCCCCAAAGGCGACCGCCATTTCCCGTACTTTTTCCAGAGCTCTGCGTTCCTCGCCGTCCGGGATGTGTTCTTTCATGCCCTCCAGTGTTTGAAACGCATCCGGCGGCATCGGCAAGCCCAACCGTCCGCAGACTTCTACTGCCACTGCGGCGGCGGTCTGGCGCAGCAACTCGTTTTCCGAGATACTGGCATAGGCGGATTCGGCAGCTGCCATCACGATCTCCGCGGGCAGCCGCTGCAAAAGTTCTTGCGGGGGTATGGCGGCGCAGAATACCAGCTCCTGACGCTCGGCATCATAGCAAAACCCTTCGACTTCGTTTTTCGGAAGAACCGGGATCGGTGAGATCTCGCGCATCACATCAATGGCTTTCTCGATTTGTTTCGTGCTTTCCACTGCGGCAATCGGGTACGGCTTGTTGCCGTAGGTCTGGGAAATATCAAACACCTTGGCAACGGAATAATATCCGTTGCTGCGCACGATCTGCGCGATCCCTGTGCAGCCCTTGCTGACGCGCCGTCCGTACTTGCTCCACTCGTCTGCCGACATAACCGCGCAGGCCAGCGGATGGGCACGCAGAATCAGCGCTGTATTCCCGGCAGTGATGTGGCTGCCCAGCCTGCCGCGCTGGTAAAAATAGTTGGCAAGGGTCTGCCCACTGGCAAATACATCCTTCAGTGCTTCTTCCTGTGCAGCAAAGGTTTCCTGTCGTTCTGCCAGCTTTTTGGCTTTCCATTCCTCGATATTGAAACCATCTTCGTACATCATCGGGCCTCCTTTGTGACTGCTTCTTTGATTCCTTTTTGCAGTGCCTTTTGCGTTTCGGATATTGCTTTGGCGACCGCACGGTAATGGTCGATCTTCATCCGCACCGAGGGGCGCTTATCATAAGTCATAGAGCCTTTCTCTGGCACCCGCAATTCTGGCCCTTGCGGACTGCGGGCGGGCGCTTTTTTTCGGTCGGTCTGTCCCTGCGCTTTCGGAATGTTGTAACCCATCTGCTCATAGATGCGGTTGAGCTTGCTGACATCCTCCGCCTTGAACATAATATCAACCTTTTCCCCTTGGGCAGATTTATCCTTGATAACAGCAAAGAGTACGCCGTATTGCTTGGCGTACTCTTTGAATTGGGATACATCTTCGGTTTTGATGGGAATGACCTTCAGCTCCTTGTTTTCACGCAAAAGCCGGTCTAAGCTGGTTTTTCCTCGAACCTTCGGATTCTCTTTGGCATAGGCCAAGGCCAGTGCCAGAGAATTCTTAAAGCCGAGAGCCGTCAGCTTAATAGCCACCTCGGAAAACTGAAGCGCCTCTCGCGCCATCTGGTCGGCTGCTTCGCCGCTTGTACTCATCTTCCTTCACCTCGTTCCTTTCCTGTTGTGCGGCAAGCTCTGCCTGCCGCAGTTTCTCCTGCACCATGGCGGCATCTGCTTCAATGTCGGCGCAGATATAAAACTCATGGCGCAGGGCTTTGATTTGTTTGGTCAGCTTTTGGATCTGTTCCTCCCGCGCGGCGCGTTCCGGCTCTTGCTTTTGCCGGTACAAACCCTTGCGCTGGCGGGCAAGCTGTTCGATTTGATTCTCTAAATTGCTCTTGTGGGCCTGCACCTCGGCAAGAGTTTGCAGGCGGTGTTCCCACAAAAGATGTGTCTGCTGCTGATAGCGGTTGAATTTTTTGAAGTCCTCGCGCAGCAGAAAATAGCAACGTTTCGTGGCTTTGCCGTGGTAGGCTTTGCGCAGCAAAGCGCAGTAGCGATAATAGCAAGCCATAAACCCGGATACCTTGCGGTGCGGTTTGGATAGGCTGCTGCGGTACCGCATTCGTTTGCCCACAGGCGCAAGCTCCGGGGACAGCCACTGGGCAGGCTCCGGGGCGTGCTGCGCTTTATATTCCCGGCACATATCTGCGGGCAGGTGGCGGAGCTGCCGGTAATAATCGCGCAGCGCCGATTCGGAATACCGTGCATCCAGCCGATCAATGCGCACACTGCGCTGCGCGCTTTGGTGCCGAACCGCCATGTGCTCTACGCGCGGACCATATTTGACCGTGTAGCCCATAGCCTGCAATTCGGCAATAAAACCGTCAAAGGTGTCCGCAGCAGCTATAGCAAGCTCCACATCCTTGCGCACCATGCTGCGGATGGTCGGCTTGCCGGTTTTGCCGCTGAGCCAATCGGCATAGCCTTGCCCTTTGCCGTCCGTTTCAATAACGGAGAGCCGGTTTTCCCGGCAGAGTTCATCCGAGATTTTTCGGATGCCATTATAATAGGTGTCAAAGTCATTCCGAAACATTCTGCCGTCTATAAAGGAAACCGAATTGGTTACGATGTGGTTATGCAGATGTCCCTTGTCCAGATGGGTTGAAACGGTGCATTCAAATCTGTCTGCCAGAAAGCGGCGGGCAAACTCGCAGCCGATTTGATGCACCTGCTCCGGCGTAGCCTCACCGGGTGAAAAGCTCTGGATAATGTGGTAGGCCAGAATGCCCTTGTCAGTTGGCATGAACCAAACGCGCTTGGTTTCTTCCATGCTTTGACAGGCGGTGTCCGGGTCACATTGAAATCCCGACACATACAGCTGGTGTTCGGTTTTGTCCTGATTTTGCGTATAGGATAACAGGCGCTTCAAATCGCTCTCGGTAAAGATTTCGGTTTTATTGGGATTGCTGGTGTAATCCAGACACCTTTGCAGATGATGCCTGACAGGTATGATTTTGGTATAGGCTATGGCACACCGCCTCCTTTGATATACATCCAAACTTTTTCCATGATCTGCCTTGCAATCAGAAGGTCCGTGTTGCTTGCGTTTCCACTGGCATTTGCCACATGGGCAAGCTGATTCAGATTGTTGCCAAGAGCAGATATTTGATAAGACATTTTTAAGTAGTCCGCTGTCGGGCGTTCCAAAAGCGGTGCATTCATCAGTGCCTTGCGCAGTATCTGCTCTTGATTGAGTCCGGTGCTTTTGCTCAGGTAAAGCAGACGATCTCTCTCGGACTGATTCAGGCGCAACAGTTTTTTATAGGGGCGTTCTCTCATAGTTCACCATCCAAGACGGGGGTTTTAGGGGTGCTTCCCCTAACAAGAGGGCGATGTGATATCACATTGCCGTGCTTGCTCGTACTGTTCCTGCGGAACAGTACGCCGTCTGCCAAAAGGTTTTGTGCACTGGTGCCGTGCCGCATAGGTGTCAATTTTTCTGCCCAGCTTGAAATTTGCCGCACGGTATTCGATGTTATATTCCGTGGCGACCACCTTTACCCTGTGCTTCATAAGCTGCCTGAAAAACGAAAAAAGGTGTCCTTCGCTGCAGCTGATATGGCGCATCCGGCAGATATACACAGTGTCAATATCGCCTTTGCGGATATGCCGCAGCATTTCCCGGTATCCGGGTCGCAGCAGCCATCCGCCATGCTCATCGGTGCTGCTGCCCACAACGGTGCAGCCATCAGCATGAGCCTGTAAGGCGCAAACTTTTATGCTGTCCATGGTCCCCACATAGTCGCCGGGAATTCTGGCATAAAGCCATACGCGGCAGGGACTAAGTTCTTTTTCCATAATTTCCTTGTTTCCCTTCAGTATAAGATTCGTTTGGCGATCACAAGCAATCTGCCGTCATCGGTGATGTTGTCGCAGGTGGTAAGCGTGAGCAGCTTGTCACCGTATTGGGCTGAGATACCTGTATCGTACAGCGCCCGTGCCTTGCAGGCTGACACATAATCGGCAAAATCTTCCGGGGCTGCTGTGTCCACAAACCGATAGAACGGGAACGCATCGGCAGCATCTGCCTGCACGGTCGTGTGGATCACGGCAAAAATCTCATAGGCGCTGCTGCCCAGCTCCGTATCGAACCAAACGGTTTTGTGGTTCTGCCAGAAATCCTTGCTGCGGTACTTGGCAAGGTCTGCAAACATCGAGCCGTCTTTCATGTTGTGGCCGTAGAGGATCAGGTTGTCCGAGGGGGCTTGCACATCGCAGTTCGCCTGCATAAAGGGGCAGCCGTAGTCCGTGTAGTTTTTTTCAAAGTCGTGCTTCAGGTAATAGTTGGGGTCTGCCGGTGTCTGCATCACGGGATAGTCGATGCTGGTGCCTTCGATTTGAATCCAGCCGACCATGTCAGGATTTTGCTCATACAGCTCCTCGCGTTCGGGCAGAAGACTCCCTTCACCAGTGAGTTCACCGGTATCAAAGTAGGAAGCAGAAGCTGCCAGCTGGCTGTACAGCGCTGCCTGCTGAGAGGACTGCCGAAAATACAGTGCCAGGATGCAAGCGCAAATGAGCAATGTGGTGCCCAATAAGCCAAACAGAAATGCGGTGATTTTTTGGTTCATGTTCAAACTCCATAAAAAATAAGGAGGCCCGCGAGGTCTCCCCAAAATTGCAAATTCGATCATTGTAGGAATCGCTCCTTAGTGTTCACTGTCCTCAGTTTCAGAGCCGCGCTCGGTGACAGCTTTGCTGTGGACACACTTGAAAATCAATACCGCCAGCCCGGCAAGCGAAATACCGGCTACGGTCAGCAGCAACCCCAACGGGAAGGTATCGCCGGTCTGCGGAATGATCGGCTGCGGTGCAGGAGTCGGCGCAGGCGTGGTGCTGGGGGTCGGCTGCGGGGTTTCCGTGGGATGTGGTGTTTCTTCCGGCTGCGGTGTTCTCTCAGGTGTGCGGGCATCCTTCATCACAACAGTTTGCACTTCGCCGGTGGGAAGAACGGTAAAGCGAATGCTCTCCGCAATATCGTACCCATCCGGTGCCGTGATCTCGGTCAGCGTGTACTCTCCGGCAGGCAGCTTTTCGATATAATGCGGTTTGTCGGAAGATACCCAGCGGTCAATTTCCTCGCCATCCTTGTCGGTAATGGTCAGCTCCGCGCCGGGCAGTTCTTCCATTGTGGTCAGGTCCACCTTGGAGATTTCCACCTTAATAACATCGTCCCGCATCTCAAACTGCTGTACCTCACCGGTGGGCAGCACCGTAAACTGTACACTTTCCGCAAAAGCGTATCCGTCCGGGGCTTTCACCTCGGTCAGCGTATAATCGCCTGCGGGCAGTTTCTCAATGTAGTGAGGTTTGTCGGTGGATACCCAGCGGTCAATTTCCTTGCCGCCCTTGTCGGTAATGGTAAGTTCCGCGCCGGGCAACTCCTCCATTGTGGTCAGGTCTTTCTTGGAGATTTCCACCTTGATGGTGTCATCGCGCATAATCACGGTTGCATCGTCCAGCAGTTTCCAATCTTCCCAAGTCCAGAACAGGAAGTTCTTTGTGGTCAGGTAGTAAACCTCGGCTTCCTGCAGATTGTTACCGTCCTCGTCCGCCTTTTGCAGCAGACGGAAGGTAATATCATCCGCCAGCGCGTAGCCATCGGAGGGGCGGGTTTCGGTCAGGGTGTAGGCATCGCCCAAGTGCAGCCCCGTCACACGGTGGGGCGTGTCGGTGGACACCCAGCTTTCCACAATGTTGCCGTCCATATCCTGAATGGTCAGAGTGGCACTGGGCAGTTCCTCGTCGTTGGTCAAATCGCGCTTGCTCACCCACATTTTGGTGGGTTTGTCGGTGCAGGTGCTTTCCAAAACCTGCACAGCCTGCCCGTCGTAGGTAAAGGTGACTTCCATCGGTTCTTCGTTGACATAGTAACCCAGCGGGGTGCGGATTTCCTTGACGATATACTTGCCGCTGTTGGTGGCGGCATCCTTGTGGGTGCTGCTGCCGTACTGCTCACCGCGGATGGGAATATCGCAATCGAAGTAGGTGTACCCATCCGCATTGGTTTCGGGGCTGGTGGCTACCAGCTCACCGGCGGCAAAAACAAGGCTGCCGTCCGCATCGTAAATGTCATCGGCGGTGTACAGGTTGAACACGGCACCTGCAAGATATTTGCCACTTTCCAAATCGTTTTTGTAGATGCCGACCTTTGCTTTTTCGCGCTCGTTATGGAATTCAACAGCGTCAGCCGCAACAATTTCCTGCGTCTGGTTGTCCCACGCAAGGGTCACATCAAAGGCGGCGTCCGTGCCTGCATAGCCATACGGCGGTTTGGTTTCTGCAATGTGATAGCTGCCCAGCGGCAGGGTCACGCTGACCTCACCGATGGTGCCGTCGTAGATGACGGACAGAAAATCATAGGTCGCCGCCGTGCGTGCAGGGGCAAACACGGCAGTATCGGCAGTGCCGTCGCCGGTCGTAACCACTGCCACCACATCGCCCTTGGCGTACCAGAGCGTGCGGTTGCCGTAGTTGTCAAGCTGGCGATCCTGCGTGTAGATGTCCTCGGCTGCCGTGATGGTGTACTCGGCACCGGCCAGCGGGCGGGTTTCATAGGTGAAATTGCCATTCTCCGCTTCGCCGGTCATCCACGGGTCAATGCCGTCCGGCGCAGACTGCCAGCCGGTCAGCACCTCGCCGGTCTTGCGGATGGTCAGCTTGCCGAGGGTTTCGTGGTTGGAATACTTTTCGCCAATTACCAGCGTGTCCATGCCGTTCTCGTTCTTATCGCCGGTCGCCTGATAAATGCGGTCGGTGGTGATGGTGAAGTCCACATAGAAACTGCCATCTGCATCATCGGCCAGAATCCCATTTTCGTAGCCTGCAGTATCCTTCCATTCGTTGTAGAATCCGTTCGGGCCGGTGACTTCCACAATGCGATATTTACCCAGCGGCAATTTTTCAGGCAGCGTCAAGATGCCCTCGCTGTTGGTGTAGAAAGTGTCTACATCTTTTGTCAGATGGCCGTTGACAGTATCGGTCATCGTGACGAGTTTTGGGTTGCCGTTGCTGTCATAACGGTAATGCTCCTGCTCGTCCAGCCAGTAGATTTGGAAAGCGGTGTCGGGCAGCAGTACCGGTTTGCCGGTTTCCTCGTCAATTTTTGTGATGCGGAGATAAACTTCGATTTCCTCGTCCAGTACCGTAAATTTTTGATAGCTGTCAGAGCCTGTCATTACGCTGTCCTTGGGGGTAGCCATAGCGCCCCATGGGTTGTTATCCTGTTCGGGGTCAACGGTGACAATAAAAGGCTCAGCTTGGAACAGGTCGTGCGGTACGGTGGTTTCCACGACCAGATAAGCGCCATAGGGCAAGCCCTGCACACGAATATTCCCGGTGTCATTGCTGAAGATTTCGGCAAGCTGGTATTCGTTGGCGCTGCCGGTCGGCTGCCAGCCGTTGCCCTTGCCATTCTTGTTCTCACCTGCTGCCGTCAGAGTTTTGTTGTAGGCGGCAATTTCGTCAGCGTTGACCTCATAGGTCTTTGCGATGGCCTGCGTTTCCGCAGAAAAATCCCACTTCGGATGCTCGTTATCGTAGGTCTTATCAATGTAGGCATCCAAAATGCTTTGCAGGGTGTAGCTGCCGCTGCGGGTCTGCTCAAACTGCTTCAGTTTGGACAGGTCGGACACAAGGAAGAATGTAAAGCCCGCGCCCTCCAGTTCCAGTCCATTGCTTTGGCCGCTGGAGGATACGATTTTGCTGATTTCCACATTGCCTTTGGCAACTTGGTCTTGGCTCTCGGCCAGCGCATTGTCAGCATGGATGTGGTAATTGGCGCTGTAACTGGTCTTGTCGATCTGTTCACCGGCTGCCTGTCGGTTGTCGGCAAAGGTGGTCTTTTCTACATACCAACCCTCATCAGAATAGGCGGGTGTGATGTAGTAGTTATGCTCATCGACAAGATAGCCGTCTGCAAAGGACAGGCAATAGGCATCGTAAGTCCAAGAGCCATCCAACGCTTTACCTTTAGAGACTGTAGAAAACTGGTTCTTGTACACCCAATCCGTGTACTGCCCGCTGCCGTTCTTGGCAAGCGCGGCGGTCTGCCCGGTGGCTGCCTTGGTGCGGCTGTCCACGGTTGGATAGGTGCCGGAAACAGCAAGAGCGCCGTCACGCAGCGGGATAACCACGCCGGTGGAGCGCTCTACGACATAATATTTGCCGAGGTACAAATTGCTGAAGCACAGCCAGCCATTCTCGATTTTAGCGCTGGCTACAAGGTGGTCTTTTTTCAGAACGGGTAAATAATCAGACACCCACTGCCCGCTGTTGTCGCGGATGGTCGTGTGCCAGAAGGGGTTGCCGTCTGCATCCACGATTTTGGAATAGTCCACAACGCCGGTCACACCGTCCGGATGGGTGATGTCCTCAGCAGCGTAGAGGTCGTACACAGCGCCGTCCAGCGTGGCGTTGCCGTGATTTTCAACGTACTTTGCAGCGTCCAAGTCAACCTTGGAAATGCTGATTTCGCCCAAGGTACGGTCGTTTTTCATAACGCCGTCCGTGGCGGTGGTGGTGTAGCTGTCCTCGTTGGCCGCTTTGCCGCTGTTGTCGGTGTTGTAGCTGCGGTTAGGGTTCTTGTACACATTGGAAATCGTGACAGTGGTTTCCACGCCGCCACTGGTAACCAGCTTGGTGCCGCCCTTGTCGGTTGTCAGGATGTCGGCATTGTAGTCGGCATTGTCCAGCCATAGCACGGAACTGTCATTGTCCTGCGTAATCTCGATATAATAGGCACGCTTGCCCAAGGGCGTTCCTGCCGTGCCGGGGCGGTCGATGTCCGTCCAGTCGCCAAAATACCCGGCAGGGGCTTTGGTTTCCACAAGGATAAACTTGCCCTGATTGCGCTGTGTGTAATACAGCGTGTGGCGCATCGCGTCATTGACGGCATAGGCGGCGCTGTTGATGACTGCATAGCTGCCGTCGCCCTGACGCTGCACGCTGTAGGTGTTGTAGCCCCCGGTGGGCTGGTATTTGCCGGTCACCACATCCCACTGATAGATCTCATACTGGGCATCGGCTGCGATCTGGCTGCCGGTTTCGCTGTCGGTTTTCTTGAGGTTGACCTGCAAACTCCACTCGTCATTTTTCATGACATAGTCATTGTTGGTGTTTGCGGGTACCGAAATCGTTTGGCTGCTGCCGTTCGTGCCCCAGTACTTGCCGAATCCATACGGTACTGTGATTTCCTCATAGCGGAACTGGATGCTTCCCAGCTGCGCTTTAGCCGCTGCTATAGCATTGTTGACAGCGTTCTGGGCCTCACCCTGCAATTCCGCAATGGCGGCGTCGCGGGCACTGTTGGCGGCCGCATCAGCAGCCTCCTGCGTGGTGAAAGGACCAACCTGTCCATTGCGAGCGCCCGATGTTTTGGTAACGGCATAGTGCAGACTCCAGCTTGCGCCTGCATCGCCACCGTTCTTCTGGTAGTTGTCATCGGCGGTATGACCGCTGGTGGTCACCGTTTGCTTTCCGGCAGGACTGATAGACCAGCTGCCGCCGTCAATGCTGCCGGATTTGGTGATGGGCTCGATCTCGATGGTCGCGCCGTCCACTTTTTCCTGTGTTTTCAGCTGGATCTTATCCGTGCGGATTCCATAGGAAAAATCAAAACTTCCGCTGGCGGTCTGGGCCGGTGCCTCCCAGCTGGCGTAGTATTCCTGCACAACAGGTTCCGGCTCAGGTTCCTCCTCACCGATCTCAGGACCGATCAGGGCAACGGTCTGCCAGCCTGCGCGACCGGGATTATAGATGTAGGTGTAGTAACCGCGGGCGGAGGCGTAGGTCTCAACACCGTTCAGCAGCTCATCGGCAGAGGCAAGATAAATTTCCGCCGCGGTGCTTTCGGGAAAGTTCTCAATGATATACATCTGCACATCGTCATAAATTGAAGCGCAGAAATCCAAAAGAGAGATTTCTTCACCCTCGTCAGCGGAAAAAACAGCGGGCAGATCCTCTGCATCGCTCAAAGCGAGCTGGTTCAAGCCGCCCCAGATGCGAATCTGGTTGCCGTAGTGGTCGCCGGGGATGCACTGGTCTGCGTTGACCGTGGAAGTGTTCACATAGGTGTATGTCGGGCATCCTGCAGGCTGACCGTTGGCACCGTGGGTGCAGCAGTAGGCGGGTTCGCCGTTGAACCAAATCAGCCAAGTGCCATTGACTTTGGCGACCTTGGTGATTTTGCCGCTTGTTACGTCGGGGATAGGGCGTTCGCCGTAGGCAGCAATACCGGCATCAGCAAACGGAGATGCCACCGTGTGTTCACGGTCAATGGTGACATACAGCGTTTTAGTCTGCGTGCTGCCGTCGGGCGCGGTGTAAACCAACTGCGCGGTAAAATCCGCATCCGCCTGCACATACACGCCCAGCGCAACAGCGGAGGTTTCGCTGTATTCGCTATGCAGCAGACTTTCGGCATCCTTGGCGGGCTCGCCGTAGTAGTCCAGTAGAGTCACGCTGTCCGGCAGAACCAGATCAACGGTGCTGCCGTCGGTGGGGTACTCCACCTGCGCCAGAATCGGCACAATGGCGTAGTCGGTATCTTCCAGCAAGGGCGTTGCCAGCGTCAGGTTGTCGCTGTCCAGCGCCTCGGCACTCAAATAGCTATCCTGTTCCCAATCGGCTGCCCACGCGCCAAGCCCGATTTTGGTTTCGCCGGTCGCCACCGGCAAACCGTAGCTGCCAAGGTAAGAGCCTGTGGGGGCGTCCGGCATATCCGCGTAGAGGATTTCACCGTCAAAGGTGTAAGGCTCGTTTTCTTCAGGTGGCTCGTCTGTGGTTGGTGCCGCGCTTTCCGCGGTAGCTACACCGGGGTCGGGGCTGCTCTCGTCGGTCTGGCCGTTGTCTGTTTCAGACGGCTCGGTCTGCTGCTCCATCTGCACGGTTTCCTCGGTGGGCTGCGGTGTGGGTTCCTCCGCAAACGCCGCACCGGGCAGCATGGAGCAGAGCATTACCGCCGCCGCAAACAGCGCGGTAACGCGATGCTTCAATTTATAATGTGTTTCTTTCATTGTGAAATCCTTTCAAAACAGAGATTTTTTCACGAAAAAAAGCGCCTGCAAAATGCAGACGCTGCGGTTATCTTTCGGGGGTATCCTGAACGGGCTGGGCTTTGGCTTTTTCAAATTTTCGCACTTGGTTTACAAAACCGTCCAATAGGCAGGTATGCGCTTGTAGGTCAGCGTAGTAACAGGAACGGTCAAATCCACGGCGATCCATATCTTTGATCGTGCGAATGAAATCTGCCCATTCTCTATTTGTGCGCGAAATGCGACCATCTCCATCACGGGTTTGAATGGCCGCTGCCAACACATATTTTGTGCGCTCCAAACCATATTCCGCCACTACCTGCTCAACAGCGCCAGCGCCCAGTCGCATACCATCAAAGCGCTGTGCAAGCGCTGCATCAATCTCGTCCCGACACCTTTCATTCAAGTGGCAAGACGCATGGTACTGTGGCAATTCGCCGTGTTCGCGGGCATAAGTGACGGACTGTCGATATACTTTGGGTGGGTTCTGCTGCTGCTCCTTTTTCAGCAAGTCATCTGCACGGTCTTCCACGCACTGAGCCACAATGCTCATATAATCGGTTTCCAGCTTGGAAAAATCCTTATACACATCCGCCAGCGGCGCGGGAGATTTCAGCAGCGCCCGCACCTGTGCAGGGGCGAGGTTCATTTCTTCCGTTGCAAGAATAATGTCCTCACGGACGCTGTACTCGTAGGCGTGGTGTAGTATTTCTTCTGGCGGCTGTGCGGTCAGCCATAGGCAATAGGCGCTCTGCTCCACCCGCATTTTTTCGCAGAGCTGCTCCTGCGGGGTCATTCTTTTACCTCGCACACCAAAGAATTGGTTTCCAGCACATGACGCCAAAAATCGACCTGCCTGTCATAAGACATATTTTCATAGCAGACATCAATCAGCGTTGCATACAGCTTTTCCTCATCTTCAGGGGAAATGGCAAGAGAAATATTGTTTTGCGAACAATAGCACAGGTAATCAACAAGGTCGCCCATAGTATCTGCACCGCTGTTCTCCAACAATTCTTCCCACTCGTGCGGAAAATCGAGATCTTCCAGCACAATATCCACCGTGTCGTCACACATAGGAATGCTTACGGTTACTTCCTCTCCCGGATGCGGGCTGAAACAGTCCAAAATAGGTAAACAGCCAGCGTGTCCGGCTGCATCTGCCAATGTGTTGGCTAACAGACTCATCATTTCATCGTGCGTCATAAAATCCTCCGAAGCAGATAAGATTCCACAAAAATTACGACTGCATACTGAATAAATCACTTCGTGTATGCAAATCATTCAACATCTCTCCATTCCAAGGAGTTGTTTTCAAGCATATCTTCCCAAAATACCATCTTGCCGTCCATGTCCATATTTTCATAGCAGATTTTGAGCAATGCAGTAGAAAGAACATCATCGGCACTTGAATTTTCGGATTCGTTTTTGTTCAGATAATCGGCAACGTCTCCGATCGTTTCAGCACCGATTTTTTTCAGCAATGGTTCGCACTCTTCCGGCCAGATTTCGCTGCCCACCGGCATGATGCGCATAACAGCGTCAACAGGATACTCTATGCGAGTTTTATCTTCCTCGCACTGTGAGAAACCGTCTATAACGCTAATACAGCCCTCATACCTTGCCTTTGTAAGCAGGGTCAACGCTAATTCTTCAATAAGTTCGTCATAAATCATGTTTTCCTCCAATAGAAAAAGCGCCCACAAAAGTGAGCGCCCAGATAAAATATTCGGTTATGAGAACATCGGCAAACTGTCGTTTGCTGCATCTGTTTTCAGAATGGTGTTCCAGTTGCTTTTGCCGTAGAGAAACCGCACGATATGCACCGTTTGCGTGGCATCGTCCACCGTATAGAACGCAAGGTAGTTCATAACGATGGTGAAGCGGATTCCCCATAGGGAAAGCAATTTGTCGGAAACGACTTCAAATTTGTGCGGGAATTCTGCCAGTGCTCCGATTTTTTCGTTGGCCACATCCAACAGCTTGTCGGCGGCAGTTGGATTTTTCAGTACAAGGTCGATATAGTCGTAGGCGTTCGCCATATCGCGCTCGGCGGCTTGGGTGACATGAATGTTGTATTTCATCTGCGCTCCCTGCGGTGGCGCAAATCAGCCATAACATCGGCAAAGGGGCGCGTGTTCCCGGCTTCCACGTCGGCAAGGCCCTCTTGCAGCTTGCTGTACAGTTCAATGCGGCCCGCCATTTCCTCGTAGGTTTCCATGCTCATAACGGCAAGGTCGCCCTTACCGTTTTTGGTAATAAAGACCGGCTCGTTGTAGGCATGGCAGTAAGAGGAAATGTCATTGTAGTTGTTTCTCAAATCTGCGCTGGAACGAATGTTCGGCATAGATAGCACCTCTCTTTCATACAGAAATTATATCATAATTTGTGTATGAAAACAAGTAGGAGTTTTAGTTGAATGTGACAGTCCAGTAGGTATACTGCCCCTCGGCGGTGGAGCAAAACCAACAGGCCACACCCATGCTCGTAAAGCTGGCGTTGGTGATGTTGGCATAGTGGGCAGGACTGTTCTGCCAATAGCTGCATACGCTGCTGGCCGAGCCGATAGGACCGGCTGCGCAGATTTCGCTGCGGGTGGTCATGCCGCTGTGGTCGAACGCACCGCCCGCGACAAAGCTCTCGCAGCGGGCATCTGCCGCCGCGCTCAGCCCGCCGTCCATTGCCAGCGGGGAAAGTCCCGCCGCCGCACGGATGGCGTTGATGTTCTCCTGCACGGCCCAGTATGCGCTGTCGCTGCTGTCGATGCTCCACCATTGCTCCGTACCGGCTGCAAGGTCGAACGGCACCGCACCATAACTCATACTAACCTGTGCCGGAGTGTCGGCTACGGTTTCCTCCACCGGGGCTTGCGTGGGTTCTGCGGTGGGGACTGCCGTAGGCTCTGCTGTCGGCGCGGGCGTGGGGGCCTGTGTTGGTTCGGGTGTCGGCTCAAGGGTTGCTGTCTGCGCAGGTTCGGCAGTTGCAGCAGCTTCCACCGGCTGCGCAGTTTCTTCGGTGGCCGGTGAGATTTCCACCAGTGCAGCCGGTTCAGCCGCAAGAGTTTCATCCGCTGCACACCCGGACAGCGCCAATACTATGCCCAATGCAACAATAGATTTTTTCATAAAAACTACTCCTTTCATCCTTGGGGTGGTCGCGTATACGATTGGTCTTTCTGCCTTTAATCATAAAATTTATCGTTCCTCCTGTCCACGCTGTCGATTGTCGGTCTGACACTGTTGTTCCGGCTCGGTGTCGGTCACAATGTCTTTGTCGTTCATGTTCAGCAGTCCCTCCAGCACCGCAAGGCGCTTACTCTTTTCAGTCAGTTCCGTTGCCTGTGGAAATGGCCGCTTGACTTCTTCCTCGGCGCTGGCAAGCTGCTGTTCCAACTGGATTTGCATATTGCGGGTCTTTTCAATGCTCGGTTCAATACCATTTGCCAAATTGGAAAGGCGTGTCAGATTGCCTAGCACATCAGCTCCCAGCTGAGTGCTATATGTACCAGAGCCAGCCAATCTTGCATGGTATTCGTTGCCAAAAGGCAGATGTTGGATTTGCAGTTCCATACCCTTGAAATGCCCGATAGGTACGGGCTTTTCGCTATTCAGTGCCAAGCCCAGCAGACCTAACAGGGCTTTCCCCGCAGGTTCTTTTTCGTAGTAAACTTCCTTTTCCAACTGGATACAGAAAACATCTTTGCCGTCCACATCCACTACGGAGTGTTCCTTTACGGTGGCGGCGTCTACCGTGGCATTTTCAATCTGTTCTTTGCATTTTCGGATTTCAGCCGGGAAGCCGATGGCAATTTTATTTTCCAGTTCATAACGCTGGCTGTCATGGGCAGCTTTCAGTGTTTTAAGACGGGTCAACTGCACGTCCAAGTCCATCTTTTCCTTGATAAGCGGATTGCCAGCCGCCAATGCCTTTACCTCGGCGTAGGACAGCGCGGCCTCGTCCATATCATCGCAGCTGCGAGCCGGAGATTTTGAGGTCATGATCTGCCCGATGAATTTCTGCTTATTCTCGATAAGCTGCCACGAGTAGGCATCAAATGTACCTTCGGTGACATAGCGGAAAACATAGACCTCCTTATTTTCATTGCCCTGTCGTAATATTCTGCCCTCACGCTGCTCAATATCAGATGGCCGCCACGGTACATCCAGATGGTGCAGCGCCACAAGACGCTGTTGCACATTGGTGCCCGCTCCCATTTTGGCGGTGCTGCCCATCAGCACGCGAACTGCACCGCTGCGAACTTTTCCGAAAAGTTCCGTCTTGCGGGCATCGGTGTTCGCTTCATGGATGAAGGCAATTTCTGTTTCGGGGATTCCGCGCTCGATCAGCTTTGTTTTCATGTCATCGTAGACATTGAAAACGCCCGCCTTGGGCGTGGACAGATCGCAGAAAACAAGCTGCGCACTGCGTTGGGGCATGGTCTGCTCCCATATCTCAAAAATTTTGCCCACACAAATATTGACCTTGCTGTCAGGGTCATCGGGCAAGTCGGGGTCGATCAAGCGCTGATCCAGCGCCAACTTGCGTCCGTCGTTGGTGATTTTCAGCATATTGTCCTCATAGGGCTTTACCATTTTATTGCGGATTTTGTCGGCCCGTTCGCCCAATTCCGTCACCATCTGCTTTTGTATTTCAGAGGGCTTTAGCTGGATGTTGGTCGGCTTGCCGCCCACAAGGGCAGGGACAGGCAGTTTCAGCATATCTGCTGTTTGAATGTCAGCGCATTCCTTGAACATTGCCATAAGTTCCGGCAGATTGAAAAAACGAGCAAAGCGTGTTTTTGTGCGGTAGCCGGTTCCCTCCGGCGCAAGTTCGATGGCTGTGACGGTTTCGCCAAAGGTGGCCGCCCAACTGTCAAAGTTTGCAAGGCCGTTGCGTTCCAAGGTGTACTGCTGCAAATAGCGCTGCATGGTATACAGCTCGGTCATACTGTTGGAAATGGGGGTGCCTGTGGCAAACGTTACGCCGCGTGCCCCGGTGATTTCATCAAGGTACTGGCACTTCATAAACAGGTCACTGGCCTTTTGGCTCTCGGTGGTGCTGATACCCGCGATGTTGTGCATCTTTGTAACGGTCATGAGGTTCTTGAAATTGTGTGCTTCATCGACCATGAGGGAGTCTGCGCCCAGTTCCTCAAAAGTCACCACATCATCCCGTTTCGGGGCGTCCAGCAAATTTGACAGCTTGGTTTTCAACTGCTTTTTCTTACTTTCCAACTGCTTGACGGTCAGACGGCTTTCGCTGTTGTCCATGCTCTCCAACTGCATCTCCAGTTCGTCAATTTGCTTACGGATAAACTCGGCTTTTCTGGCATCGGAAAGTGGAATCTTTTCAAACTGGCTGTGACCGATTACCACAATGTCATAGTTGCCGGTGGCGATTTTGGCGCAAAACCGTTTACGGTTTGACTTTTCAAAATCGCGCTGCGTTGTCACCAAAATGTTTGCGTTGGGGTATAGCTTCAGCGCTTCACTGGCGAACTGGCCTGTCAGATGATTTGGCACGGCGACAAGTGTTTTGCTGCATAATCCCAATCGCTTTTTCTCCATCGCGGCGGCGACCATCTCATAGGTCTTGCCTGCACCGACAACGTGCGCCAGCAGTGTGTTGTGCCCGTACAAAATATGTGCAATGGCATTGCGCTGGTGGGGCCGCAGCGCGATTTCCGGGTTCATGCCGAAAAACTGGATGTGGCTGCCGTCGTACTCACGGGGGCGAATGCAGTTGAACTTTTCATTGTACAGCGCCACCAAGCTTTCCCGGCGTTCACGGTCCTTGAAAATCCAGTCTTTAAAAGCATCTTCTATCATCCGCTGCTTGGCCTGTGCTTCTTCGGTGGCAGGACCATTGAGCTTATGCTGCTCCTTGCCGTTTTCGTCATAGATTGTATCGTAAATTTTGGTGGCCCGCAGGTTGAGTGCGTTCTCCAACAAATGATAGCCGTTGATACGTTTTGTGCCGTAGGTGTTCGTGACGCGGATATTATCGTTGCCCTGGCTCTTGTTGGAAATATACCAGTTATTCAGGTATTCATTGTAACGGACAGCTATTTTCTGTTCGCGGTAGGTTGACTGAAAAAGTTCATCGGCAAACTGCTTGATGATTTCCGACCCGATCCATGTGACACCCAACCGAACCGTTATCTCGCCCGCCGTCAAGTCCTTGGGCTGCACCTGTTCCAACGCTTCTACATTGATGCGGAACGCCGGGTCTTGGTCGGCTGCAACATGAGCAATACGCAGCTTTTCGCGTACATTGCCGGATAAATACTCGTCCGCCATAAGGTAAACAGAGCTGCCGTCCTCCTGTTTGCGGAAAGGCTCTACAAAAATAACGCCCGCCAGTTCCTTGGCAAGCGTTGCTTCATCTTTCCCGGTAAGGTGCATCATGTAAGGCATATCGACCTTGGCACGTTCCCCGATGCTCAGTGCCAGAGCGTCCGATGCCGTGTCGGCGTGGTCGGGTATCTGTGCAGAGCGGATAGTCCTTTTGGTGAACATATCCGACTTGCTGATAAAGTTTCCTTTTTCATCGACATTTTCCAGTGAACACAGCAAATAGTAGCTGCTGTCATCCCGGAAAGACAACTCCGCGCTGCGGCTGTTGATTAGGCCGTGCTTGACGCGGAAGGCATCATACTGGCGGTTAAGCTGGCCTTGCAGACGGTGGATTTCCTCGTCCGACAAGTCCTGCAACTGCGCATCGATCAGAGCGCGGGTGGTATCGCGCAGTTCCACCAGTTTGCGGATACGCTCGGCAGAGGCTGCGTTGGGATTACACTCCCGCATGACTGCGCCTTCGCGGTAATAGATTTTATCGTCCTTTACCGTGTAGCTGAAATTACGCACAAAGGGATCGGCATCAATGTACTTGGTGTCCTCGCCGCTTTCCTCCTGTATGGGAATTTCGGCTTTTGTCAGCGTGGCGGTCAAGTGCTGCATGGCAGTGTCGATTTGCGTTTCCAGCAACGGCTTTCCAAAACGGTCCACCGCATCGGGGTCTATCGGCTGACAGGTGGAAGTCGGGCCATACGGACCGGAGACTATCTCCATTCTGCCGCAAATCATTTCGGGGTGCTCCACAAAGTAGCGGTTCATGGTAATGCCGTTGGCATCTTCTGCAAGGTGCAGCCAAGGCTCGTCCTGCTGGCGCAGCGTATCGCGCTTTTGCAGAAAAATTACATCCGTCATAATTTTAGTGCCGCTGCCCTTGAACGCATTGTTGGGCAAGCGCACCGCACCGATAAGGTCGCAGCGCTCGGCAAGGTACTTGCGGGCACGGTCATCCTTTTTGTCCAATGTGCCGCTGGAGGTGATGATCGCCATGATGCCGCCGGTGCGCAGCTTGTCGATGCTCTTGGCAAAGAAATAGTCGTGAATGGGAAAATGCAGCCGGTTATACTGCGGGTCATTGACTTGGAAATTGCCGAAAGGGACATTGCCAATAACGCAGTCAAAATAGTTGTCGGGGAGAAGCGCATTTTCATAGCCGGTTACTTGGATATTGGCCTTTTGATATAGCTGCTTGGAGATGCGGCCTGTGATGCTGTCCAATTCTACGCCGTAGAATTTGGCATCGCTGCTGCCAAAATGTCCGTGTGCGAGAAATGCGCCTGTGCCCATGCTGGGTTCTAGGATTTTGCCGCCTTTTACTCCGAAGCGTTCCAGTGCGCGGTAGATGGGGTGGATAACGGTGGCAGGGGTATAAAACGCCGTCAGGGTGCTGCTGCGGGCAGCTTCATACTCGGATTCAGACAATGCTGCTTTCAGCTGGCTGTACTCGTTCGACCATGTACTTTTGTTCGGGTCGAACGCATCCGAAAGCCCGCCCCAGCCCGTGTACTGTGCTAAAATTTTCTGTTCATCCTCAAAAGCAGGGCTGCCGCCGTTCGCTACGCGCTGCTCAATTTCTTTCAGCTTTTGGATGGCGGCAATGTTGGCTGCAAACTTTTCGCGCGGTGCTGTCGGCAGGTTATCCAGATAAGGGGCTTCATAGGTAATGGGTTCGCGGTGGTAAGGTTCATCTTCTGCCGAAAGCCTTTCTGCGTCCGCCATAACCTGCTCCACAAAGGGGCTGGGTTCTTCGATGACTTCGCCCACGATGGATTCAGCAGTTTCTTCCGGCTGCTCTTGGCGGCTTGGAACTTCCGGGGCGGATAGTGCTGCATTTTTGGGGTTGGCAGCAAGCAGCCGCGCAAACTCCTCGTGGCTGACGGCACGGCCTACCAGCGGGAAACTTTCATCCCGCAGATGAATGTTTTCTCTGCCGATTTCCTCCACGGTAAAGGGTCTGGCATCTTCCAGATAAACCGTGCTGCCGATAGTTACAGGTGATTTTTCGACTTTTCTTGTAGTCGGATGATGCTTTTCAAACTCTGTTTCGGCGGTATTGATAAAATCCGAGAAGGCGCTGTTTTCAATGCCCTGCGCAGCAAGCTCGTGGTTATCGTGGAAGTAGTCGATATGGACAATGTTACCGTCAACCTCATAGCGGATTTCGTTCCGCAGAAGATTGGCATACACTTGGATCTCATGCTCGTCGTCCTCGGTGGTAGAGTAAGCAAACTCCACGCGGGTCAAATCGGAGAAATTCGGCTCGTTTAGCCCCTCATTCTCGCAGAAATCCGTGATGGCGTGTTTTGCATGGTCGAGGGCGGCATCGTTCGCTGCGCGGGCGGCTTGCTGTTCTGCTGCCCATGCCTGATAGGGGGCTTTTTCGGCATCGGTCAGATACTGGTCGTTGTAAACCAAAAGCCGCAGGCGTTGGGCAACCTCTTTCCACTTCAAAACGCGGCGATACTCGCCGTCCTCTGTACGTCGGGTGATCTCAAGATTTTTGCCCATGTGGTTAAGAAAGCCGCGCCCACCATCACGGAAGAACCATGTGCCGCCGCCGATGCCGTATTTCTTTTTCAGCCAGCGGGCTTGATCTTCCTCGATAGGAAGTACCTGTGCAGAGAGATATTGCTGAATACGGAATTTGCCATCTTCAAACCCGCTGCCTCTGCACAGCACATCGGTAATGTCCTGCTCCGTAATGTACTTGCCGGATGCGTCAATGACGGGCTTGTTCCACTTTTTGACTTCTGCCGCAAGGTCGATATTTTTTACTTGCTGCTCATGGCTCGGCAGCCCTGCCTTTTCAGAATCTTCGGGAGTAAGAGTAAGCTGCTCCATCTGCTGCTGCACGGGTGTAGCCTTGATGGGAACCATCAGACGCCCTTGCTCGATAAGGTCAGCAATCTTTTCGGCAACAGCATCCCATGTCAGATTGACCTGTGCTGTTTTGGTAAGATAGTTACCCTCCCAAAGTTCAAGGTACATATCATGCCGGATAAAACCCACGGTATGGTCATCCACGAACAAATATGTATAAATTTGCTTGTAACAGTGCTTGCAAAAGGCGCTGCGCTCGGAAAGGTCGGGATGTTCATTGAAATATTCCAGAATAGCCGCATTGTCGGCACGGCTGGAGGATTCTTTCGCCAGCAAGCCTAGAATCAGTTCATCGCTCAGCGGCGGCAAATCAGAAATGGGTACAGAAAAAGCGGAGGGCGTGGTATCGCTCTCCGCTTGGGGTTCTTGTATTACAGGCTGTAAATCTGCTGCATCGCCAGTTCCTCGGCTTGGGCCTGCAAGGCGTTCATCCACTGCGTCCAGCCCATCGGATCTGTCTGCCGGTTCGGGGCGGTGCTCTGCTGCATCAGCGTCTGCATCGTCTGCTCGATTTGCCGGTGTACCGCGTTGTCTATCTCCGCCAGATGCGGGTACAGCGTTCCCTCCAGCAGCATCTCGTCGAACACCATCGGCGCGTTCTCTTGCAGAAATTTCCGCCGCAGGCTGCCGTACTTGCCGATCTCCGGCATCGGCGGCTCGTTCAACGTCAGCGCCGGGATTTGGTAGCCGTTCACCATCATGTACTCCATTGTTGACCTCCTTGGTGTTATTGGTTTCTTCCTGTTTGTCACCATAATAGCGGACTTTTTCGGCGCGTGCAACACTGTCAATTTCTCTCGTGATGCTACCGATCTGCTGCATGAGAGGCCGTGCCGCCTGTTGGCAAGCGCTGCCCAAACACAGAGTGATGCGATTTGTATCAAACTGGTTCACGGACTCAAGGGCAGACAGGTCCAGCCGCGCAGTATCCACGCCGCACCGCAGCGCGGCCATATACAGACAGCTTTGGGTGATAAGCTGTAAAAATAGCTGCCGCTGTTCGTCTGGCTTGGCCCACTGTAAGCTGCTGCCATCTATGGCCTTTTCCAGCGCGGTTGTGAACATGGCGCTGCGCTGGGCAACGCAGGATGTGGAGAGCATGAGGAGGGCGCTTTGGATGCTGTCAGCGTGATTATCCGCTACGATTTTATCCCAAACAGGCCGCCAGTTCTGGTCTGTAATGACCCACGGCAGCGCGTCGGGGACCTCCGCACGGGGGATGGTATCGGAAATGTCAAACAGATACCGCAGCCGGGAAGAATTGGCGCGAGTGTCAAATACCGCGATACCGTGCGCGCCGCGCTTGACCCAGCGGCCCGCATTATTATTCCAGTAGGCTATGTCGGCCACGGCTGTGGCGGTGGGGCTTTGCTCGTGAATCAAAAGCTGGTTCGGGAAACTATAATTATAAGCAATGGCCGCTGTCCGCAAAAATGCTTTCCATCGGTCACTGCTCTCCGTGACGGCTTGCAGTTGCTTTTTGGCAAGCGCACGAATGTCTTGAAATTTAGCCATGGCGCATCTCCTTATCGTTCTTCGCGCTCTGCATTGCGTTTCTTGGCTTGTTCCAGCCCCGGCAGCAAGTCATCCACCTGTTTATAGCCAATCGGCTCCACATAATAGGCGTGTGCCTCACCGCCCTCATGCATCACAATAATATCGCTGACAGAGACGGAACGCATACTTTTGGCGTTTGGACGGTCATCCCGATTATGCCGTGAATAAATGCTGTCCAGCGTTTCCCAACGCTCCATCTGCCCCTTGTACACGATTTCGTAGTCCTTTGCTCCGGCAGCGAGCCTCGCAGGAGAATACTCCATAAAAACAAGGTCTCGCCTGTTAGTTTGATAGATTTCATAAGGGATTTGCACTCGCTTTTCGCTGCGAAATCCCCACGGAAAATAGGTGTCTGAATCAAATTGGAGTGGCTCATCCAGTTCATCTGAGAATACAACCGGTGTCACTGGCCGCCCACAATCCAAGGAATCCAGAATTTCATCCTTGAATTTTTCCACGCTTGTGTAAGGAACGATTTCACCGATCATCCCGCCTGCACCGAGATATTCGATGTAGCCGACTACTTTATCTGTCTTTTCTTCCATTATCTTTCCAACCTTTCCCAAAAAGATAGTTTGTTCCCGTAGCGTTCGTCCTGCGGGCGTACCTTTGCGGCGGGCAGTTCACCGCTTGCCATATCTTCGACTTGCGGTAGAAAAAGTAGACGGCTGTATCGGTCTGCCTGGTCTTTGGATAAGCCCACGACTTTATCACCATTTAGCCCGCAGATGAGAAATCGCCCGCGCACGGTAATTCCCTCGTCATTGACCTGTCTGTTATATTTCAGTCGGCTTTGGGCTTTGCTGCATATCAGCCCGATTCGCGGTGTGCCAAACGGTTTTAGGATTTGGCTCTCGCCTTCAATAACTTCGGAAGCAGCCGCCATCGCGCTGGGAAAACCCGCTTGATAAGGGCAGTAGCCGGGTTCAACAACTAATAATCTTGTCATCGGTGTCCCCCCTCATCTGCTGCCGTGCTGGTGGGCGCGGGCATAGTTTTCCAGCAGTTTTACGATAACCTGCTGCATCTGGTCGCTTGTAAAGCCTTTCGGAAAGTATCGTTCAACTTTTGCAACGGGAATCATAAGCTGCGGGTCACGCGGCTTTACACTTGGCGGTTTGGCGGCCATAATATGCTGGATTTTTTCTGGTGTCAGTACGCTTTCCTTGCTGGCCTCCTTGAGTTTTTGTGCTTGAGACAGTGACGGGGTACAGCCCTCGGATTCCATGTAAGAGAGGAAGTCCTCTTGTTCTTCGGGGGTAAGGTAGCTAAGTTCTACGGCGGGAGTGGTTTTTAGCTTGCCATCATCCACCATTTTCATAAGTTCGGGGGTGAGTTTGTTCAGACGGATAAAGCGCTGGACTTGTTTTATACTTGTACCTGCATCATCTGCAACTTGCTCAACCGAAATTGGTCGACTTAACTTCTGGCCAAGTTGGCCAGAAGTTAAGTCAGTTCGTTGACCTTGGCGCTTGATAGCTTCCAACTTCATTTCATAGGCTTTCGCCTTTTCGCTCGGCAAAATATGCTCTCGTTGGCAGTTACTGTCCACCATCAGAATAATAGCAGTATCGTCGTCCATATCCCGTACAATGCAGGGCATAGTTTCCACGCCCGCCCGCTGGCTGGCATGACAGCGGCGGTGGCCCGCTACAATTTCATACCCACCATCTTTCCGAGGGCGGACAATGGCAGGGGTCATAACGCCGTATTCTTTTATACTGTCCACCATTTTGTCCATTTCGTCATCGTCACGGACTTGAAAAGGGTGATTCCGAAAGGGATGTAATTCCGTCAGCGGCAAAATTTGGATTTTCTCTAATTTTGCATCCTGCCGCTCCTGCTCACTCGAAAACAGATTATCGAGCGAGGGCAGATTGATGTTGCTGCCGTACTCTCTCATTCTCCGTCACCTCCTTGGCAAGCGCTTTGTATGCCAAACTGGCCGGGCCGTTGGCATCGTAGGTCAGCACGCTATGTGTACTGGCGGCGCTTTCTGCCGTGCGCGTACTGACCGGGATTTCTGCACAGTAGATTTTCAGCGCGTGACCGTAGGCGCTGCGCAGGGCGGCGCATACATCTTTGGATAGGTTGGTGCGCTTGTCCACCATCGTCAGTACAATGCCGTCAATATCCAGCCGGGGATTGATACGGCGCTTTACTTGGTTGACGGATTTGAACAGGGACACCAGACCTTTGAGGGCGAAATGCTGTGCCTGCACAGGAATCAGCACTCGATCCGCCGCAACAAGCGATGCCACGGTGATGATGCCCAGCGAGGGCATACAGTCGATCAAGCAGTAGTCGTATTTATCCTTGAACGGCTCCAATGCCTGTTCCATGATTTTCTCGTGCGCCATAACGTTTACAAGGCTCACTTCCATATCGGACAGACCAATGTCGGAAGGAATGAAATCCACCTTTTCTTCATGGTGAATTACCACTTCTGGCGGCTTTTCGTCCTTGATAACAGATTCCATTAGGTCGCTGATTGTTGCGCCGTTTTCGGTGCCCTCATAGCCGAGATAGCTGCTCAAATCGCCCTGCGGGTCGGCGTCCACCAACAGCACCTTGTAGCCCATAGCCGCCAGTGCTGTGCCGAGGTTTACTGTGGTGGTCGTTTTGCCCACACCGCCTTTTTGGTTTGCAACTGCAATAGTTTTCATGTTCCGCTCCTTTACCGTTCCATGCTGATAAGTCTACGAGCCGCCAGCAGATAATCGTTATAGTCCTTGCCGATGACCGGGGGCGCGTCCTGCACGATATATCCGCGTTCTGCCAGCCGTTTCGCAACAGTTTTTGTGAAGTTTCGTCCGGGGTCGTCACGGTCAAAGCAAAGCGACACGCGCTTTACTTCGGGATGCTGCTGCAAAAAGTAGTCAATCGGCTGATGGTTCAACCCGCCCAGCGCCAAGTAGTGGACACTGCGCCACGGGGAATCATGTTTGTACTGCCGCAGTGTTGCGCCGGACATGGCATCAATGGGGGCTTCGTAGATCTCTACGTTATCACAGGTTTCCGATTCGGCGGGAATCAGAAAGCCATACTGTTTTTGGCTGCCCGCTACATCTCCGCGAAAGCTGCCTTGACAGCCGCGCTGAAAAGCAGAGCGCGGTACGCCGTTTTCATCTTTGCCCACAAAAACGCAGTTGCGGTAGTTGCCGCGCGTAGTTTGGTATAGAATTCCACTACCCACACAGTAGCGCAGTACCTTGGGGCTGATGCCGCGGTGCATCAGATAGGCCGTTGCAGCTTCGGTGTTTCGATCTGCGGTGGGTAACTCAAACGGGCGGGTCGTGTGCTGCTGGGGAGAAGAAGCCTTAGCCGTCTGAATAGAAACAGGCGCGGGAGCCATTGCACTCAACAACCGTACCGCCGAGACAAAGTCCATGCCCTCAACCTTTACCAGATAGTCGAGTGCATTGTTGCCACCCTTGCTCTGCGAAAACCAGTGAAACAGCCCATTTGCGGGCGTGATAACAAGGCTGCTGTGCGTCTTGGTGCAATACTCCTTGTCTGTTTTGCGGACAAGCTCGCCGGGATGGTAGGTTTCAAGGTACTGCATGACGCTGATGCGCCGTGCAGCCTCGATGTTCTTCTGATATTTGCCCATGATGACCTCCAAGATTGTAATAAAAAAAGCACCTCATCTGCGAACAGGTAAGATGCTTGTAAGAAACGATATTCTCTTTTTCAGCTGGCTGTTTCTTCAGCCAGCTGGAGAGGGGGTGTGGGGGAGAGGAACACTGGGTCGGTATTCTACTAAAATGGTACACTTCCCCCTTGTTGGCGATATTGACATTCTAAAATGAACGATTTATAATGAGAAAAACGGTGGAGCATAAAAGCCTCGAATCCACAGTAGCTTTTTTCATCGCCAAAATCGCACCAAATGAGTCTTTTTTGGCGATTTTCGTCGCCAGCTTTTTTTCTGGCGACGAACCTGGCGATTTAGTCTGATTTTCACTACGAAATCGGACTAAAAACTCCGTCATAATAACTAATGCCTCTTGCTCGTGCGCCGATGCTATTTGTCACTGTTGCACAAGAAAAACGGGATTTTAAGATTTTCGTGATTCTCATAACCGCTTGAGTGGGGGTTCGAATCCCTCACGGCCCACCAAAAAGAACGCAGCTACGCTATTTTGTTGCAAAATGGCATGGCTGCGATTCTTTATTTTCCGTACAATTCACTGCTCAACTGATTGCGTATCGACTCCCGGCGTCTTTTGTATTGCTGCATACATGCCATATACTCCGGGGCTGCATCAATATAACGGTCGTTGCTTTCTTTGGTGGCTGTGTGCTGATAGCCGAAGCCCCTAAAAACCAGAGGATGGCTATATTGTCAGCTTTCCCGATACCGAAAACACGCAGGCGCTTATTAACGACTACAAAGCGCGTCTGCGTGATAAAAAACAATATCTGGCAGCACTAACTGCTTTTCTTTTTCCGTGCGGATAAATTCAAAATCGCGCTTGATTTAACCAATTATGCTTGGTAAAATTGGGTTATCAATCCGACATCAATAGTTTTATACAGCAGAACAAGTATTACATACATCATAAAATCCGCAGAAAGAAGGCTTGCTTATGTCTGCAAAAACCATTGCCTTTGCGCCGCGGCGCAAGGGCGGCGACACCCCGCTGGTCATCAACGCCGACACGATCCGCTATATCCAAATGAAGCGCAACTACGCTGAGGTGCATCTGACGAACGGCGCGGTCTTTACCTCGCGCATCACCATGGAGGAGCTGGAGCAGCACTTGGGTGATGACTTTATAAAGGTACACCGCAGCTGTCTGGTCGCGGTGCGCGCCATACATAGCGTGGAAAACACCGTCGTTTTAAACAGCGGAGAGCAGCTGGAATATGTGACGCGGCAGAAAAAGCGGATATTGGAGCAGCTGCAAACACAGCAAAAGCGGCTGATCCTGACCATGCAGGACGACACCGCACCCGCCAACGCCGAGGAATATCACGAGCATTACAAAAGCTTTGACGCCATGCCCTTCGCCTTTACCGACATTGAAATGGTCTTTGATGAGGAGCGCCGCGCCGTGGACTGGATTTTCCGCTATGCCAACCCTGCGCTGGCAAAGCTGGAAAAATTGCCGCTGGAATCTCTGATCGACCATTCGTTCGGCAGCTTATTCGCCAATATGGACGCCAAGTGGTTGCGCAGCTATGAGCGCGCCGTTCTGTACGGCGAAATGCTGGAAATTTTGATTACAGCCCGGAGGTGGACACCTACTTAAAGGTCACCTGTTTCCCCACATTTGCCGGACATTGCGGGTGCATTCTGTTCAATGTGCAGGATTTTGCTGCGGCACACACGCTGACCGACAGCCAAAAATCCATGATGATGTATCTCGGCATTTCTTTGGGACGAAACCACTAAAATATCTGCAAAACCGCCTGTTTGCGTTTAACGACAGGCGGCCATTTTTTTGTGCAAACAGCATATTACAAGGTGTAACAATGTCTATTCGTCCCAAACGATTGCGTTACAGCGTCGGAAATGCTATTATTGAATGAAAGAACTTCATCACCGGAGGAGCGGACGCGGAGGTCGTGCATCACAACGGCCTCGCTGCAGGACGGCAGCGCCATGAACGGGGCCAATGTTGTGACCGTGCCGGATGTACAGTAACACACAGCGGTACAAGCTGTTCAACAAACTGTTATATAGAATAGGAGAAATCACCCATGAAAAAACTCGCTTCTCTTGCCCTTGCTTTCGCCTTTTGTGCCGCAGCTTGAGGACAACGGTCTGTTGACCCCGCTGCAGGCCAGCACAATTCCCGCGCCGGTAAGCGCGCAAACGCCTGCCGATGAAACGCCGCCCGCCACGCCCCCGGCGCAGACCACCGCACCCACATTCCGTATTCCGCAAACCGGCGATGCCGCCCGGCCCGCGCTTTTGTTGGTGCTGGCGCTGTGCTCTGCCGTGCTGTTTGTGCTGCTGTGGCGCAAAAAAGGCAAAAAGTAACTGCATTGCCTTAAAGCCGGGCGGCTTTGACCGTCCCGGCTGTTTCCTATATAAGGAGGACCAAATGAAAGCAAAGCGGATACTTGCATCTGTGCTGAGCGTGGCTTTGCTGCTGCAGCTTAGCCCCCTGGGCGTTTTGGCGCTGGACGAGAGCCTGCCGCAAACGCCGCAGGTCAGCACCGTACAGGAAAACCTCGACCCTGTCCCGTGACGGCTGGTGCTCCGCCGTTTCAAAAACGTAGGGGCGGATTCCATATCCGCCCGTGCCCGCTTGCGGTAAGATAAACCTCCGCGGGCGCATATAGAATGCGCCCCTACGGATTACGTTTCCGACAAACGGAGAAAACTCCGCGCGGGGCACCGCCCTCTCTTGGCCCCCTCTGCGAGGGGGCTCCGCCCGCAGGCGGTGGGGGAGAGAATCGTGGGGCGGGCAGGAATATTTCGGGCTTAGACTGTCAAAAAACATTTGTAGGGGCGAGCATTGCTC
>ENA-UPTB01000591-UPTB01000591.1-human-gut-metagenome-genome-assembly--contig:-NODE-591-length-37622-cov-52.372833_pt1 | contig 37622 bp, 20 predicted proteins | sample MGYA00250046_ERZ773369 | MGnify/ENA primary metagenome ERZ773369 (study PRJEB29103, sample SAMN06111938) | human gut metagenome | biome: human gut; feature: ankylosing spondylitis patient; material... | reverse complement strand
AGGCGCTCGTTGCGCTTGCGTGCCACAGCCGGCAGCAATACCCAGTCCTTAGGATTTGACGGGTATGTCATTGGGTTCTGGTCCTTGATCTCACCAGTAGCCACTACGGCGCGAGAGTGTGCCATACGGGTCACCATTCTCATCACCACCGGCACCATGTGCTTCTCCGACAGTTCGAAGGCATCCTTCATCATGCCGTAAACCTCCTGCTGTGATGATGGCTCAAACACAGGCACCATGGCGAACTTGCCATAGAATCTTGAGTCCTGCTCGTTCTGTGAAGAGTGCATAGAAGGGTCGTCGGCAGCCACTACCACGAGTCCGCCGTTTGTTCCTGTCATTGCCGAGTTAACGAAGGCGTCGGCACACACGTTCATTCCCACGTGTTTCATGCAGACCATGGCCCTCTTGCCCATATACGACATACCGAGAGCTGCCTCCATGGCTGTCTTCTCGTTTGCCGACCAACGGCAGTGGATTTTTCTTTCGGCAGCCAACTGGTTGCCCTGAATATACTCTGTGATTTCTGTGGATGGAGTTCCGGGATATGCGTAGACACCCGAAAGTCCCGCATGAATGGCACCCAAGGCTATAGCCTCATCGCCAAGTAGCAAAAGTTTTTCATCCATATTCAATAAGGTTTTTATAATATTGGTTGCAAATATAATGCTTTTTCTTGATTTAAAACAAGAAATCGGTAAAATATTATTATTGTCAGATAACCCCTCAAAATATAGGGGTCCTGTCCGAAGCCCAATGGATGAAGGACTTCGGACTTTATCTTTCCAGAAGCAATCCCTCTTTAAACCCAAATCGGTCATTAGACCGTTTTGTGTTGTATTTTATAACAGCTTGCCGTTTTGTGTGATATTTTATAAGAAGTTTCCTTTGACTGCTGATAACTCTGTCAAGTTATTGTCAGAGACTGGCGGAAATCATTTTCTCTTGAACATCACATGCAGTGAATGCTGCTTCTGAGGAATGGAGTATTTGGTAAGCACGCCAGGTCCGCAGCTGCTGTTTCCCAGTCCCATCATTGCCGCGTCGATATTGAGAAAGACGTTGTTTTCAGTATGCAGGTCGCAGTCGTGGGCTACGGTAGACAGCTGATGCTCCGAATAGGGAAGGGCAGAGAAGGCAAACGGAGTGGCGTTGGCTGTCGTCACTGTGTAGCCTCTGCCCTTGGCATCGGTGAGAGATAGCGTGACGGTCTGCTCATGGTTGCCGCTCGACTGTGGCCGCGGATAGTGTACGTATTCCTGGTCCACGCTGCTTGTCCATCTGCCGATGCCCGTAGCTTCGAGGCGGTCCACATAGCTGTCCTGCAATCCCTGTCCATACCATGACAAGCGGGTCATATCCTTGTCCATCAAGAACGTGTTGCCGATGCATGGCAGTGGCGGCAACTGTCCCTCAGGAGTATACGTGGCGCTGAAATCCACAGATCCGTCAGCATCCATGGTGTATACATAGTCTGTGGTTATCTTGCCATTGGCATAGCGGCATTCCTGTGTTGTGGTCACAGTAACCGTTCCGTCGGCATTGCGTTTGGCGTCGAGAGGCTTCACGGTGACAGTCTCCGGAGAGTCAAGCCTGTTGTTCTTCCAGTCTTTGGCTATCCAGTTGCCGAATCCCTTGTCGTTGTCGAGAGGAGCGCGGAAGAAGTGGGGCTTCACGATATCAAACCACTCCATTGCCTCTTTCATGTCAGCCTCTCTGCCGGTTTTCAGCGACATGGGACTGAAGGCTGTGGCGAGGCGGTCGTTGATGGCAAACTGCTCGTGTTTCACTTCGAAGCCTGCCTTTGCCCACTTGGTGTCGCTTTTCAGTTGGATGCTGACATTGAGCCGCACATCGGCAGCAGGGTCGAACTTGACGGAAGGTACTGTCAGATCCTTTATCTCACCTTTCTTTATCACTTTTCCGTTCTCCGTGATGTTGAATGCGATACGGTAATTGTCCATCTCCACCATATTGTCGAGCATCACGACATTCAGCCTGTTGCCCGTGAGCTGGACATCCATCGGCGCATACACCTGTTTCACCTCATTATATTTGGGAGTAAGCTTGCGGTCAGACGATACTATGCCCTTCACGCAGAAAGCCTTCAGATTGGGCACATCGCCGAAGTCACCGCCGTATGCCACCATCGTCTTTCCGTCGTCGCGTTTCTTGAATATCCCTTCGTCTGCCCATTCCCAGATGAAGCCGCCGAGCATCCGCTTGTGACTGTATATCTCGTCCCAATACTCCTTGAAGTTTCCGAGGGCATTTCCCATGGCGTGGGCATATTCGCTGGTGAGCACCGGACGGTTGTCGTTGGTCTTCCGGGCGATGCTCAGCAGACGTTCCCATCGTGCGTTCTCAGGACGCTCCATATTGTTGTCCTTCACTCCAGGGTTGAGATATTCTTCCTGCACGCGAGGATAGAAGCGGCTAATCACGTCGACATACTCCGGGTCCTTGTTGTCTGCGCCCTGTGCTCCCTCGTAGTGTACGGGGCGTGTGGGGTCGTATTCATGAATCCATGCCGCTGTCATGGCAAAGTTGGGACCCCATCCCGACTCGTTGCCAAGCGACCAGAACACCACCGACGGATGATTTCTGTCTCTCATCACCATCCGCTGCGTGCGGTCGATGAATGCCGCTGCCCATGTGGGGTCAGAGGCGAGAGTGCCCCGAAGTCCGTGTTCCTCTATGTCGGTTTCGTCCATCACATACATGCCGTATTCGTCGCAAAGCTCATACCACCGTTCGGTGTTGGGATAATGGCAGGTGCGCACGGCGTTGATGTTGCATTGCTTCATCAGTCTGATGTCCTCCACCATGCGTTCCTCCGTCATTACGTGTCCCGTTTCAGGGTCCATCTCATGGCGGTTCACTCCGCGCAGCCTCACCTGCTTTCCGTTCACGAGCATCATACCGTCTTTTATCTCCACCTTGCGGAATCCCACCTTCGTCTCGGCCCTCTCCACCGTATTTCCGGCAGAGTCGGTGAGGGCGAGTTTCAGCGTGTATAGATAGGGATGCTCGGCGTCCCATTTGTGTGGGTTCTTTATAGTGGTCTTCAGCCATCCGTATGGAGCGTAGCCACGCTGCGGGTTACGCTGGTTGAGAATCTTTCCCTTCTTGTCAAGATTCAGCATCGGTTCGGCGGCATGCCACAGGGCAGTGTCGGTCACCGCTTTCCCGTCGGCATCGTAGAGCATTGCCGAGATGCGGTAGCCCTTTCCCTTCTCGTCGCCGCAGACGCTGAGTTTCGGGTCGATCACGAGTTCCGCATCCCTATAATCATCATCAATAAGCGTGCGCACTCCAAAGTCGGCTATGCGTATCTTCGGCGTGGCAAAGAGGGTTATGCTACGGTGTATTCCGGCGATGCGCCACATGTCCTGGTCTTCGAGATAGCTGCCGTCTGAATATTTCATCACCTTTATCGCTATCATGTTGTCGCCCTCTTTCAGATATGGCGTGAGGCAGAATTCTGCCGGTTCCATGCTGCCCTGAGAGTAGCCCACCTGCTGTCCGTTGACATACAGATAGAAGGCACTCGACACGGCGCCGAACCTTACGAACACCTCTTTCCCCTTCCATGATGCAGGCAGGGAGAATGTGCGGCGGTAGCAAGCCGTGGGGTTGCGTTCCGTATAGGCGGTGTAGGTCTTCTTCGGTTCCCGCATAACGTGGGGCGGGTCAATCTTGAAGGTGTATCCGGAGCTGCTGTATATGGGAGTGCCGTAGCCGTTCATCTCCCAGTCGCCAGGCACTCCGAAAGTAGTCCATCCGGTGTCGTCGAACGAGAGACTGTAGAAGTCAGCCGGCTGTTCGTCGGGTGTCTTGGTCCAGTTGAATTTCCATTCCCCGTCGAGCGACATCTGCATGTCGCCATTCCCGTTGAGATACGGCATGAAGGCGGCACGTGCCGGCATACGGTTCTTTTGCAGCACATACTGGTTCTCCCAGTCGTGTTGCTGTGCCTGGGCTGCAGTGGCAAGGGCCAGTGCGGCAGCGAGTATGATGTGTTTCATAACGTCTTGTATATAATTATATAAAAATGCATGATTATATAGGATTGACGTCCGTGAGGTCGGTATGTAACGTGTCGTCACTCTTTCCAAACCCTCTTTTTCAGCCATAAGGCAAGTATCGGATCACACATTTCCATATATTTAGGAGCAGTGAGCGAGATGAGGTCTTTCTCAACGAGAGTTTTTTTGAGTCTTGTCACATTGGCGGCCGTGCCCAAGCGGTAAGTGTTCAAGACCGCTGACTGTGTGAATCCCGTGTGTACGCCATTTACCAAGGCGTGAAGAAAATTCATCTGATAGGCAGAAAGATCTTCTGTCTGCTGGATGAACAGTGGTTCACAAGCATCGAGCAGACGGTTGATACCGTATTGTACATCAGATTCCGTCACTTCTGTCTTGGTTTTCAGCCAAACAAGCCATGCCAGTTGTTGTACATAAGAAGAATACCTGTCTGTCACGGTGCAAATGGTGTGTGCAAGTCCTTCAGATATATGTTTTCCTGTTATTTTGAAACGCTCACATATGTATGCTACCCAATCCTCTTCGCTTATCTTGTTCAGATAAAACAGGTCTCCAAAGCGATAAAACGGATAGCTCTGGTCTTGGAACATTTTTTCCATCATGTGTTTCTTGCTTCCGTAGAGACAATATGAAACGTGTTTCTGTAGTTGCCATATTCCCCGTAGTTTCTTCTGAAATATCAACGAGTCGTTGAAATCGCCAATCTGCTGGAATTCATCTATGCACACTATAATCCTATAGCCTTTGGCTTGTGCTATCAATTCTGGTAGCTTCAACACGTCTTCTGTTGTACTGTTGCTTGCATTGTATTGCAAAGAGATGGAAAAGTCAGTCAAAGGGTCTTGTCCGAAACTTATCTTAGGGACAAACCTGCTTAAAAATACTTTCGTGTTTTCCATCCATTCCTCCCATTTAGTTGATGTTGCACGTACCACTGCCGTTGCAAAGGCATTGATGAAGTCTATCTCAGAGCGACAACCGAAAGCGTCAATATGTGCAATCTTTATGTCATCACTTTTAACGAGCGAGCATACCTTGTCGACAAGCGACGTCTTTCCCATACGGCGTGGAGAAATCAATATGGTGTTGATGCCATAGTTAAAGTTAGCCTTCAGTCGTTCTGTCTCTTCTTTTCTGTCAGTAAAAGTATCGCCTTCTACACGAACACCGAAAACAAATGGAGTTTCAAAGTTCTTTGCCATAACTGGATAGGATTGATGTTACGCATGCAAAGATATGAAAAAAAATAGTTTTAAACAAGGTTGTTTTAAACAAGGTTGTTTAAAAGTTGTAAATCCTCAACCTATAGCTAATTTGTGCTATAGGTTGCAGATGTAATGGGATTTGATGGTATTGTATTGTTTTCAGAATGCAGCAGCTGCTTTTCTGATTTCGCAAATTTAGTGAATGGTTTCCGTATACAATAGATTTTGTCTTGGCGTGATTTCTGTATCGTAAAGGATACCCCCCCAACGGCCTGATGGCCTATTTGAAATAAAAAATCCGCAGACCAATGAGCTTGATTTGCGGATTTGTATTCATTTGTGTGTTTTGTTACCTTTTCGTATACTCTTTCTTTACATCAGACTTGTCTTGCCTTCGAGAGTGTCGTGGTTGTTGCGGAGGTCGGTCCAGTCCACTTTTTTCTTGGTGTCGATGCCATTGATGTATTTCTCGATGTTGGTGTAGCCGTCGCCGTTGCAGTCGAGGTTGGCGTCAGACGGGTCGTTGGGGTTCAGACCATTTGCAATCTCCCATTCGTCTGGCATTCCATCACCGTCGGAATCTTTCCATGCAGTGTACTTCTTGTATTTAGGGAATCCTCCCATCTGCTCGATGCTGGTAATGATTCCGTGCTTGTAAGAATCATTGTCAAGACGACGGTATTTGAAGAAGCCTTCTTCGTTCTTTGATTTGTCGGAGAGTCCCCACATATCTCCGTATGGATTCTTCTTTGGAAGTTTCTTTACGTAATAAGCCTGTCCTGTGCGAACCTCCTCAACGATGCGCTGGTCAACGATGTCGCGACAAGGGAAAGTAGCTCCTACGTTTGACAGAACCTTATCGAAAGTCTGATCAGAAGGAATGATGGTCATGTGAGGCATGGTGAACGGTTCGTCAGAGTGCATCAGTGCTTTTACGTCATCAGGAATACCGTTAGGAAGATCCTTGTCGGCAATCTGTATGCCGCCGTCCCAGTTGTCCTTTGTTACGCGTTCGTTGCCTTCAACGATGTTGCCTGCAGCATATATTCGTCCGTATTGCGGATAATCGAAGAGTTTGTTGCTACGGCTCTCGCTCTTTACGATACGATAGCTGATAGGGCCTTCTGGAGTGAGAGGTCCTGGTTTGTAGTAGTTGTTGATGAAATTACTCATTGTAGAGTATTCACCACCATCAGCAGTACGGTGAACCCAGTTGTAGATGATGTTGTTCACGAAGTTGAACACGCCTCCCCATCCGATAGACGGGTTGCGGCCAGTGTTGTCAGCCCAGAGGTTGCGCATGAACGATGAGTTCTCTCCACCAATTGTTGATCCGAAGGCATGGTTCCATGTGTCGAGAGCCTTGGCTGATATGGTGTTCTGGATTGTTACGTTTACTGTTGGTACCTTGCGCTTTGGCTTGCCGTCATGGAGGTCAAACATGTGGCGATAGAACGAGATGTTCTCGTCCAGTCCCCACTCGCAAGAGCAGTGGTCAATCATAATGTTACCGACAGGATTGCCTCCGAAAGAGTCTTCACGGTACCATACGTGTGTGTTGCCGCGGCGGAAGCGCATGTGTCTGACGATTACGTCATGGGTGTTGACCTGGAATGACTCTCCGGAAATCTGTACACCCTCTCCTGGAGCGGTCTGTCCGGCTATGGTGATATAAGGGGCACGTACGATGATAGGAGTCTTGAGCACGATGTTTCCTGATACATTGAAGACAACGATACGTGCACCACCCTGTTCACAAGCCCAACGGAACGAGCCAGGACCGTCATCGTTGAGGTTTGTTACTGTGAGAACCTTTCCGCCACGTCCTCCGAATGTGTACATACCGCCACCCTCGGCTCCAGGGAATGCTGGAATCTTGGCTTGGCGCAGGTCGTATGGACGTGAAGCCCAAGGCACATAATGGCGTCCTTTCATAGCTTCAGCCTTGACGATAGGCCATGCAACAGCCCATGCAGAATCAGAATGGGCTGTCCAAACAGCTGTCAATGAGTCGATTTTCGCTTTTGCCTCTTGTGTGATTACGGGGTACTGTGCGTGTACCGCCTCTGAGCCGACCATGAGGGTCAGCGCAGCCAACAATAGTTTTTTGCTAATCATAATTGTTATGTTTGTTTTAATTATCCTTTTAGCTTATTTTATGACGTTGGCAACAATGATGTGTAACCATTTGCCTATACATGAAAATCCCTTTCATAGTGTTTGGGTATGAGAGGGATTAGATTATTGTTATTGCTGAATTATTTAACAAACTTCTTTCCGTTCTGGATAAGGATGCCCTTGGCATTGTTGTTTACGCGCTGACCTGCAAGGTTGTAGATAGGAGCATTGGCATTAGCCTTGTTGACAGTGATGTCGCTGATACCTGTTGTTCCGACTGTAAACTCGAAACCGTAGATACCTATCTGGCTCTTTGTGTTGAACATGTGGTAAGATTTGCCAGCCTCTACAGGGAATGAAACGTATCCGAGAACCGGACGGTTTTGTGTGATGCCGTTGGTGTGCTGCAGAACGTAGTCGTCGGCCATCTTGCCAGTGTTCAGATATTCAGCGTCGCCTGTGTCAACGCTACCCTTGAAGGCAAAGCCAGTGTTCTGGTAGAAGATGGAAACGTCGATTGTTGAAGGAGCAAGTGGCTGTTTCGTGTCGGCATCAACAATGTATGTAGGGTTTTGGTTCTTGTTGCCGTAGATGGCAACCTTGAGAGTTCCTGATTTCTTTGCAGAGAATCTGTAGTAGAGACCCTTCTGCGGCATATCCATGCCCGGTTCCCAGTATGTGCCGTACACGCGGTGTGCCGTACCGTTATCTGTTTCCTCGTCAAACTCCCAGTGGCTTAACTCCGGGTTTCCCTGGCCCATCAGATACTGTGCAAACTTTGGGTTACATCCGTCAACAATAAGTGCATCGTTGCCGTCCACTTTGCCTTTAAGCTCCCATGCTACGGGTTCTTTGTCGCCTTCTTTCACGCCGTTTGGTGTAGAAACGGCTGTCATGGTCATGTTTTCGGTCTCAGCTGTTATAATGAAAGTCTTGAGTGTTGACGGCTTGCTCGTGTCTGGGGCATCGGCAGTGCCTCCACCGTAGATGTTTGATGTGGCTTCGCCCTGTACGACGTTCTCTAGATTATAGTCTGCAGCCTTCCACACTTCCTGTGCGTTTAAACTCATTGCGCAGAGCGCAACTGATACAAGAGTAAAAATTTTTTTCATGTTTCGTTAGTTTTTGAAGTTTAATAGATGCTTAATTTTTTCAGTCCTGCTTTTTTATGATTGTATGAAATACGTTTCAAAAGTATTGCTTATATTTTAAATATATGTATATATACACGTTTATTTAAAATCTTTTAACCGTAAAGCACACAATATATCTACATGTTAACATTGTTATCTTTACTTGTTTGTTTGTTGCGATATTCCAATGGTGTCATACCGAATTTCTTCTTGAAGCATTTGCCGAAATAGCTTGATTCCTTGAAGCCCACTTCATAGGCTATCTCAGAAGCGCTCTTGTCGGTGGTGACGACGAGTTTCTCTGCCTTGTCGAGACGGATTTCCCTTACGAGGTCTACGGGGGCGAGCCCCGTCAGGCTCTTCAGCTTCTTGAAGAATGCCGAACGGCTCAGTCCCACACCCTCGGCTATCGTGTCGATGTTGAAGTCATTGTTCCGTAAGTTCTCCTCTATGATAGTGCGGATGCGGTCAACGAACTGCAGGTCTTTCTTTGCCAGATGGTCCTCGTATCCGTTGCCCTTTGCGGCAGGTTCTGCACTGTTCTTTGCCTGCAGCACCATCTTGCGCTGGAATATGCTCTGTTCGCGCAACAGCTGCTGGATGCGTGTGGCAAGCATCTCGTGGCTGAAAGGTTTTGTGATGAAGGCGTTGGCACCAGTGGCGATTGCTTTCATCATGTCGTCATCGCCGTTCTTTGCTGTCAGCACTATCACCGGAACATGGCTCACGCTGAAGTCACGCCGTACTCTCTTCAGCAGTTCCACGCCATCCATACGTGGCATCATGAGGTCTGTGATGATGAGGTCGGGATGCACGTCAAGAATCTTTTCCAGAGCGTCGGCACCGTCTGTAGCCGTCACCACATGATAGGAGTGGCTCAGCTGTAGCTGCAGCATCCGTCTGAGATCACTGTTGTCTTCGGCGAGCACAAGGGTAGGGCGGTACAGGTCTTCAGAATGGGTATCGTTGTTGGCGGCAGCCTTATCTGCGGCATCACTGCTGATTCCTTCCGTGTCGCCGGCGTAGGTCAGATCCTGCGGATTGATATTGTCGCCAAGCAGGATGTCGTGGTCGTCGTCTTTGAACTTCTCCTTGCTCATCGGTATTTCGAGAGTGAACGCCACTCCCTTGCCGTCGGCAAGATTCTCCGCCCATATCCTGCCATGATGCAGAGCGGTGAATTCGCGCGACAGACTGAGTCCTATTCCCGTTCCATGCTGGTGTGAGTCAGAAGATTGGGCGTTGTCAGCCATAGAGAATCTCTCGAATATCTTTTCCAATTGCTTTTCCGGAATTCCTACACCGTCGTCGCTCACTGTGATGCGGCAGATGTCGGCATCATAGTCGGCAGTCAGAGTCAAGGCGATGTTGCCGCCATGGTCGGTATATTTGAATGCGTTGCTCAGCAGGTTGTTCACTATTACGGCAATCTTCTCGGCGTCACACCAAGCCATGACGGGCTTTTCTGGCAGATTGAAAGATAGCGTGATGTTGCGGTCTTTGGCTGCGAGACGGTACTCCGTGCAGAACGCCTCTGCAATGGCATTGATGTCGGCATGAGAGAGCTGCAGACGCATCTTCTTGTTCTGCAGTTTGCGGAGGTCGAGAATCTGGTTCACGAGATGCAGCATCTTTGAAGTGTTGCGGTCGATTAGTTGCAGATATTCCTTACCCTCGCTGCTTAGCGTTTCGTGGCGTTTCAGTTCCTCGATTGGCGATTTAATGAGAGTGAGCGGTGTGCGCAGTTCGTGGCTCACGTTGGTGAAGAATCTGATTTTCAGTTCCGCCAGTCTGTCGTTGATATACACCTCGTTGCGCATCCTTATCATATATAGCGAGAGTCTGATGCCGGCATATATGGCAAGACACAGAAGGATGAAATAGATGGCGTATGCCCACCACGTGGCCCACCATGGTGGCAGCACTGTGATGAGGATAGTGCATTCTGGTGAGTCGTCGTAGACAGACTTCACTCTGAATGTGTATTTGCCAGGCGGCACGTTGGCGTATGACGCCAGACGGCTGTTGTCGTTCAGGTGCCATTCGTTTTCATATCCGTCGAGGATGTATTTGAATGTCGTGCGGCTGTTGTCTATGAAGTTCGGAGTGGTAAACTCTATGGAGAACATGTTCTGGTCGTGGTTGAGCACTATCTCCTTGGCATATCGTGGCGACATCTCGCTGATGGCGGGGGAGAAGCTGTCGAGGCTGCGGTTCTGCACCTTGAAGTCCACGATGATGGTCTTGTAATCATGTCGTGAATCCTTATCCAGTTCGTCAGGACTGAACACTATTATTCCCTCCCTGCAGCCCGTGAGAATCCTGCCGTCGGAGAGACAGATGCTGCTGTTGTCTTCCACTTTGTTGCGCATCACTCCGTCGAGGAATCCGTATGTCCTCACCGAGTGGTCGCTATCAGAGAAGCTGATGTTTGTCAGTCCGTTTTCAGTCGTCAGCCACAGGCGGTGATGGTGGTCTTCGGTCATAGTAGACACTATGTTGCCCACCATGTTGTTTTCACGCATGCTCTCAAGATGCAGCTTTCCGCTTCGTTTGTCGTAGCCCATTATCCTGTTCGTGCTGCATCCGAAGATGCTGAGCCAGATGCTTCCGTTGCTGTCTTTGAATATGGAGAATATGTCGTTGTCCACTACGGTTGGGTTGTCGCCCCGTCTGTAGTCGTTTATCGTGATGTCTTTCGGTGCCTTGAAACCGGCACCGAACGAGAGCAGTCCGTCGGTGGTTGCCACCCATAGCGTGTGGTCGTTGTCTTCGGCTATCTGCCTCACGTTCAGATACAGGTCATTGTGAGGATATTGTTTCAGTTCATTGTTCTTGTTTATGAACACTGTCTTTCCGTTTCTGTTTGCTATGAGGTTCAGACCTCCGCCGTATGTGCATACCCAAATTCTGCCCTTTGAGTCCTGGAAGGTGTAATACACTTTGTCGTTGCTCAGTGAATAGCGGTCGTTGGCATTGTTTCTGTATGTGGTCAGTCTCATGCCCTGCTGACAGCTTTTGTCGGGAGTGGCCTTCGTCAGTCCGTCACCTTTGGATGCCAGCCAGATGTTGCCGCTGCGGTCTTCCATGATGTTGTATACGATGCCCATCGTGCCATTGTATTTCCTCACCACGCTGTTGGTCATCAGATCCACGCAGTAAACGTTTCCCCGCCTTGTGCCAATCCACAGTAGTCCGTCGCGGCTCTGGTACAGGGCGCGTATTCCGTAGTTGTTGTCATTCGGGTTGGTGTCGCCGGCCAGAAGCGAGGAAAGCAGATAGGAGATATGTCGGTGTGGGAAGCGCACCTTGAACAGGCCGCTGTTTGTAGACGAGAGCCATAGCAGTCCGTCTCTGTCGATATTGATATCAGAGAATGACGGACTCTCTTGTTCATTCAAGAACGTAGGAGTGAGCTGTTGGGTGAATGTTGATGTCAGCATATTGTCTATGCTGCCCATCCGTTTCGTTGTCCTGTCATAGCGCCACACCTTTCCGTTGCGCAGCAGTACGAAGAGTCCGTTGTCGCCGGCATCGCAGAATTTCACGGCATCCAGCGTTGTTTCCATCGGCGTGGCAAAATGTGCGGTTGCCTTTGTCTTTGGGTCAAACATGGTCAGTCCGTCGGCGAGACCATATATCCAGAGCTTCCCTTCCTTGTCGGCGAAAGCCGTTTCTGCCTTTGTCTTTATGGCGGAAACCAGTTTCCCGTTCACGTCATAAATGCCGTCGGCAGTAGAGAGATACGTTTGGGTTCCTATCGTAGTGATGGTGTTTATGGGCGATGTAGAGGTGGTGTGTATGATGCGTGTCTGTCCCGTCTTCATGCTGATGGATATGGCATAGCCATTCGCCGTGCCAATCATCACCAAGCCGTTCCCGATGCCGAAACATGTGGCCTTCACGCCTCTGCCCGGTCGGGAGATCATTCTTTTGCCTTTGAGAGATGTGGGCTTTGATATTGTGGCTACCTCGAAGTTAGGTCCCAGCCAGAATATGTAGTCAGCCGTCTCGCCCACCACGTTGTGCTTGAGTCTCATCGTCGTCCTGTCGATGTCGTGGCGTGAGTTGTATATGGGCTTGATAGCGGGGTTGTTTTCCTTGTCTGTGAAGACCTCATACAGACACTTGTCGCGTGTGTATAGCAGCGTGTTGCCGTTGTCCATCGCCTGCACCTTTATCACCCTCATGTTCTTCGATACGCCTTTCAGTTCCGAATACATGTCATTGAAGCGTTCGGTGGTCTTGTCGAATCGGAAGAGTCGGTTGTCTGTGGTCCTTATCCAGAGGTTGTTTCTGTTGTCCTCCACGATTGTGATGACCTTGCGTGGCGGGATGTCCGATTTGGTGTCGCGTCGGGTGGCATATTGCGTGAATTTCGTTCCGTCATACGACATCAGTCCGTACCATGTGCCGAGCCATAGCAGTCCGTCGCGGTCTCTGAGAGATCCATAGACGGCAGTGGATGGCTGTCCGTTTTCGGTGGAGTATCTATCCACTGTCATGTCCGTAGCCTGTGCTTTAGTATGCAACGGCAGGATAAGCAATGAGAATATTGCCAATATTATGGTTTTCATGATGATTCCTCTTGTAGTTGTTTGTCAGTAGTCTTATTACTCTGTGGCCACCATCAAAACGGTCATTATGCCGTTTTATGTAGCTATTCAATGATGATCGATTTGGCTCCAAAGTTACGGCATTTCTTCAAAATATAAAAAGAAAGGCAGGAATATTCGCATATTCCCACCTTCTTTTATTAGTATTTCTCCTCCATACGGTATCAGGCTGTGAATAATGTGTCTTTTTCAGACCAGTCCTGACATCCGGTTGGGGCTGCTATGTTTGTATCCTGAAAAACGATAATTGGTATAGAGTTGTAATATAAATTTCATTCTTGTCATGCGTCGGACTTCAATGCAAACAGGATTCGCATTTTCAAGTCCGCCTTTTCTTTTTTCGACAGAGGTACTGTTGTTCCTATGCCGCTTTGTGGCATTGTCTGTCGTTTCCCGTATTGTGTGTACTTGTCAGTCATATTCTTCAGTCGAGTCTTAAATGAGCAGTATTATTTCAATGTTTTTTACGCATATAAGACGAGGCTTTTATGACTATGTACTCATATACTGAGATATTTTTTGAGAGAAATCGACAAGTATGTCAGTCTGCAGTCCGCTCAATTGTTCTCGGCAGCCATTTCTCTCATACGGCTAAGGCTGCGGTGCATCAGGTTGCGCACAGACTGGTAGCTGATGCCCATTATCTGGCAGATGTCGTCGTATTTGCGACGCTCTATATAATATAGGTGTACAATCTGCTGCTGGCGTGGCGACAGGTTGTGGATGTATTGTTCCATTGCCTCGTTACGCCTCTTCTCCTCTTCCATCTTCTCGAAGTCGTATGAATTATTCTGTTCGGCAAGTCGGCGGGTGTTGTAGTCGGTTATCTCCTCGTCTGACAGGCGCACCTGGCGGCGGAACTCGTCGTTGATGCGGTTTCGGAGCGAGACATAGAGATAAGACTCGATGTTGCACACCTTGTCCAATGCTTCTTTCTTGTTGAACAGTTTTACGAATACGTCCTGTATGCAGTCCTTGATGAGCTCGCGGTCTGATGTGAATTTAGATCCGAACGAGAACAGACTGTCCACGTGTTTGTCGTAGAGTTGCGAAAAGTTTACCATAGTTTGATAAGAAATACTGCTTTATAATGTTCCCACTCATAGCGGGAGAGTTTGTTTTAGAGTTTTATAGATTTGTTGTTGCAAAGATACTAATTGTAAAGATACAATTGTTTTATATCAAGTCTGTTTTTATGGTAATAATTGGTTTTTCTATAAAAAAAACAGGTATTGCACTTCATTTTGCAATACCCGTTAATCAATTCGTTATGTTTCGCTGACGTTATGTCATTCGGTTTTCAATGTTTTTTCTCATATCTTTTCTATCCAGTACACCTGTTCCGCCTTGCTTTCAGTCAGTGTGTAGCTTCCGTTGATGGCAGTTTTCTTTGCCACAGACCTTATGCTGCCGCTGGTTTTGTCTATGCAGAATATGTTGTAGAGCCCAGTGGAGACAGTCAGACAGAGAGGTTTGTCGGTATGGCTGTAAACCACATAGCCAATGCCATCGTCACCTATCATATCATAAGCCCCCGATGCAGTCTGACTGTTGTCCACGACCTTCATCCGAGCTATGTCGGATAGGAATTTCTGGTCGTCTACCGGTATGTTTGGCAGTGATCCGCCGGCCATCAGTATAGCCCAGCCATACTGCGGATATTGCTGTGCGAATAGTGTTACCGCTTTGTCAGGGAACATACTTGTGTATTCCCTTACTGCCCGGTATGCTTCCTTGTAGCCGGTCTTTCCCACTTTCATCTTTCTCATAAACTGTCTTGGTGCCATGTTCTTGCCGGCAGGAGGAGCCCAAAGACCGGTGGTGTTGTAGTGCCAGTAGCGTATGTCGATGATGTCTACCACCTTTGAGAGCTGCGGATCGGCGAGAATGGAGTCCTGTGCGTCTTTAGTGCAGCTTAGGGCAATCATGGGGTGTCTGCCCGTTTCCTTTTCCCATTTCGCTATAGTCTCCAGCCAGAAGCGTGTGAAATGTAGCGGTCCGGTGTATTCCTCGCTGATGAGCTGCACGGCGTTGTCGTTGTCTTTCAGTTGGTCGAGACACATGCGGATATATCCTTCGTGCAGTGGGCGCAAGGCAGGGTCCTGTTCGTTGTAGAACTGTTCTGCCATGAACACTCTCTTGTCGCCGGCAAAAGGTACAGGTTCTGGAAAGCTTGTGCCGTTCACATTGTTCACCGGTCGCCATGGAGCGTCCACCCAATGGGCGCCAGCCTCGATGATGTTGTGCTGGAAATAGTTCTGGTTGAACAGCAGCATTCCCTCCTTGGCGGCAGCCTGTGCGAAGTCGCGTTCCCTCTGCCAGTACCATAGGTTTGGTTTTGTCAGGTCATACAGACTCAGTCCGTCCCACGCCCTGCCCTTGCCGCAGCGGGTGAAAGGCTGTTCGTAGAATGGAGCGCTGACGTCGCCATCGGCTCTCTTCACTCTTTCGTGGTCGATGCGGCGTAGGTCATACCATAGTCCGTAATGGTTGTCGAGCATGGCATATCCGTTGTCTTTCAAGAATGTCACCACAGAGTCGATGCGGTCTGTCCATCCCGTGCCCTCCCTTCCGGGCACGAATCTCGTTATGGCAGGTTTGGCACCCTTTACCACGAAGTTGTCTTTCGTCCTTCCGTTCCACCAAGGTATGGCATATCGGTTGCCGACGATGAGTCTGCCGTCGTATGTCATCTTTCCGTTTGAAATGGCAAAAGCCTTGTTGATGGTGTTCTCGTCGCTGCCTTTCAGTGATTTGCCGTGGGTGTTTGTTGACTTTATGTCGTTGATGTTCTTGAGTCCGTTTGCTGAGATGCTTGCAGTGTATGGTATGGAGTCAGTCCACATCTCTATCGTCACGCGTGGTGTGGTAACCGATTCCATGGCGAGCCTCTGTGCCACCTCTATTGTAGGACTGCTCGATGCTGTGATGTTCCTGTTATATACATAACCGTTGTTGCCTTTGTCGCCCACACGCTTTTGCAGCTGGTCGTAGAAGAGGCTTCGCGGGGTCACGGCGTCGTTGCTGCCGCTCCATTCCCCGTTGCCGGTCATCGTGCCCCAGCAGGCGTTGGCGCTCGAACGGTTGTCTTTGTCTGGAGAATAGCAGTAGAGCGTTGATGCCGTACACTGCCACATCATACTGTTTGCTGTGTTCCATCCCGTTCCCATCTGCCAGTTTTCTAGATTGCGGAACGAGAGGTCGCCTCCCTCGATGTTCACCACGTCGAACAGTAGTCCCGGTGCCCATGAACCCACGCTGCCGCTGAAGCTGAGAGCCCCTTCGGCGTCGCATTGCACGAAGGCGTTCGGGCCCGGCGCTGCGAAATCGGCTGCAAAATCATGAAATCCATCCTTCGACACACAGCGCTGGAAGAGATTCTGTTCGCCCCTCGTCAGGAACACCCTTCTGCGCCAGCCTCCGATTTCCGACACCGGTTCGCTCGCTATGCAGTCTTCAACGGTGATACGCCTTGTCTGCCTCTGCAGGTTCACGGCGCTGCCGGCAAAGTGCAGGAAGTCCGTACGTCTCACCCAGCAGTCGCCGGCATTGTTCATCCATACCCCGTCCCAGCAGTGGTCCTCATCCTTCGGGTTCCAGTCGTTGTGCTGAGAGGCGAGCGTCATGTTCTCCACGCCACATTCCGTTATCTCCCCCTTATTATAAGAGGTGATGATCATAGCCCTTCCGTATTTCTGGTCTATAGCCATCGTGATGGGAGCATCGAGGGTTATTACGTTTCCTTTTACGCTCTCCACAGTCCTTGTCCACTTCATGTCGATGTCTGAAGGTTTCCATCCTGTGTAGTCGAGTCCTCCGCCAAAGTCATTGCATCCCAGACTCTCTATCCATTCCTTGGTAGACGGTCTGAAAATCATTATCCTCTCTCCAACCTTGATTCCGGCAGTGGAGGAGAGCGTGATGTTCAGGCTTCCGGCAGCCTGTTTCTGGTCAGCCACCATTATCGTGTCACCTTTTGTCATTGCGCTTTGTCCCTCGATATATACGAGGGCGCCGCGGTCGGTGCCACGCTTCACGAGCTTCGTCTTCCGTTTTCCCATACCTCTCAATACCACTCCCGATGCACTGATTCTCAACGGTTTGTCGAGATAGAACGTGCCTTCGCCGATAAGCACCGTGCCACGGTGTCCCTGCTTGTCTGCCTTCAGTCGCGACACGTAGTCGATGGCGCGTTGCAGACGGAGGCTGGCATCGGTATCGTCGGATTGACAATCCACGAACACGGCATTCCTCACATCGGGAATACCGCCCACAGAGGCATGGTAGCCACAAGTGGAGTAGTCCATAGGGATGAATACGCTTTTCTTCTTCCCTCCCGCCGCGGCACTCAGCGTAGCGCACAGAATAGTGGTGGTCAGGATGGTCCTCGTTATTTTCATTATCGTATTTGGAATTTTGTTGTTGTCATTTCGTCGTTGGATTTGTATGGCGGCAGCATGCAGCCACCTTAAGATTCAGACGCTCTTTGCGCCTTATTGTAACCTGTATCCGCACTTGAACCTGTATGTATTTTATAAGTGCCTGTAAATTAAAAGGAACTTTACGACATCAAGCGTAAATGATACCATAAAGTTCCCTTTGCTAAGAAATCAATCTTGCTTTATTTCCTCCTGAGGACGAATTGTTTGCTGTAAATTAGTGATTGACATCCATTAACTTGGATTTGGCGGTTTCAATGGCTGTAAGTTTCAATTCATCTTCATCCTCCAAAGCATCCAAAACTTTGTCGGCAAGCCAAAGGGTGAGCATTTCCTTTTCGTCCACTTTGAAATATGTTGCCATTTGAATTACTTGACTTCTCTTTGCTCGCCTGTCCCCACGTTCAATCTTACTGAACATGGGTGTGTCTATTTCTAAGTATGCAGCCACTTGACGCTGCAATATTCCTTGTTCGTCTCTTAGAGACCTTATCTTGTTTCCTAATAACATATCCTTTGCATTTTAAGTTCAACTAAATCGGTCAGCTTTTCGACCAAATCCTTGATAATCGGTCGGCTTCGCTATAAAATCCGTCGAATTTCGACGGATTGGTACGAGTTATGACGGATTTACAACGATTCTTTCGCTATAATTATGACGAATCCGCTATAATCCGTCGAATTTCGCTATATTTGAGGAACGATATACCAAGTTCGTCCTTCCGCTTTTATTATACCCTCCTTACTCATGCTTTTGAGCAAATCTCCAAGCATACGAATTTGCTGTTCTTCAGTTTTATTCCGTGGCAGCACATCCTTCAGATATTCGTATATACTATCTCGCTTGGCACCTTCTTCACCAGCATTGCTGAGATATTGTAGAACCATTTGACGCAACCTCTCCTTATCCAATCCTTTTGTTTTTGTATAAGAAGGCAGTTGATGCGTGTTCTTGGCAATACTAAGAGAAATGCTGTAATGCGGAGCCTCACCCTCTATAAGTCCACGTTTTAGCAAGTCTTGGGCAACGTCTTCATGAATAGTTCTTCCTTTCTGTACTGCGTCAAGCGAGATGCAATCCCATAGTGAAAGAGTGTCGTTTGTCTTCAACAAATCAGTGTATCGTTTGTTGATTTCATTGCCATAGATGCGAACAACTACTTTCTTCTTGATTTGGTCAATCTCATAGTCTGGCATAGGGAAATGTCTGCGCCATTGCTCGTTAAACATCTTTTTGATACCACGACTTACGGTATCAATCATATTGAAGTCAACCATAGCCCGACACAAACATTCATTGCGGAAATGCGTCTGAGGTTCTTCATTTCGCAAAGCATTCTCCAAAGTACCAGGAATGAATGTGCCAGCATTGGAATAATACAGATACCCAGGATTCTCCACAAAATTGATGCGTTGCTGAAGAGTGTAGTCTTGATGGGCAATACAATTATGAAGAGCCTCACGAATGGTGTAGTCGTCATACTGCTTCATAGTATCGGGGAATAGCGTACCTCCAGGCATCTCACGCAATGTCAGGTTCTCTATCTTTGAGAGAATTTCGTCTACAGTCAATATAAAAGGTACTGTGAAGTGTTCGTAGTCAACCACTTCCTGATTCTTGTCTCTACGAGTCCAAGTAACCTGTGCAACGGCAGGACGTAGTTTGAAAGCTGATTCGTATTTGCCCAACAGTATGATGGCTGCCCGAGTTATGCCTCCGTTTCTCGTCAATCCACACTTGCTCAGGAACGTTTGGACATTCCAAGCATTCACTTCTTCCGCAGGTATGCGACTATGAACTTTCTTGAACATCATTCGAGCTTTGGCAATGGCCACCTCATCCAAATCGTCTATTGTAGCATCAGGTACAATTTCTGCAGACCAGTCCTTTGCTGTATAGATTGGCTCTTCAAGTATGACTGCCATTCTTTCTCTGGTCATTTCAACCAGCGAATCCTCTATCCGTTGCCATGCCTTCTTGTGGGCAAGTACAGGACGACGAGGCAGATGCTTCGGAATATGGATTATCCATACTCGCTTGTTAGTATCATCCGTAATAAACTCCTCAATGCTTAGTCCTTCTGATGAAAGATAAGTGCATTGCTCGGTAAGTTTGAACGTTGCCGACTGTGTATTTGCTGGTTGTCCATTGAAAGTAAGCCTTGAAATATCAGTTCCGACAATTTCAAGAGTTTTATCCTTAACACCTAGCACAAGATGTCCTCCCTCCATATTGGCGATAGCCGACACGTAGGATATAACATCATCTTTCTCATCTCCACAGAACGAGTTCTTCAGATTCTTAAATTCCTTCCATTCACAGCGAGCATTCTCTTGTGGGTATTTGCGGAGGAGGTATTGTTGTAGTTCGAATTCTGTCATTGTAATTTACCTTTAGAAAGCATAGAATTTCTCTTGCATTTTCTCTTTGAGGTTGAACTTCTTTGTGGTGTCCAACGCTCGTTCGATGCAGATAAACTTCTTGTCTGTATGCTGCATGAAATATTCTACTGTTTCATCGTTGAGATTTGCATCCACTGTAATGTAGGCTTCCTTTTCTCCATCTGTTGTCCAATAAACTGTGTTTTGGGTAAAACGAGATTGCTTCTCCAATTTATATGTGAGCATAAAGCCTTGTTTTATCAGAATCTCTGTTATCAGCTCTTCTTCATTGAAAGCTATTGTGAGTTGGCGTTCTTTTTCCTTGATATAATCTTGGAATAGAGCAAGATTCTCTTTTTCGTTCTTTGTTGGGTCTGGTGTAAAGTCGGTTCTTGGGAAACTTGACTTTGACAGGGTGAAGACCTTAAAGCCTAACTGGTTAAGTTGCTGTTTGTCTTCTTCGTCTAATATTTTACCCTCACTTGCTTTCTGATATTTTTCAACAACCGCTTTATTGCGAGCAATGGTTATTTCGCTGATGGTCTTGTAGCCAGCTTTATATGCAGGTGATTTTTTATCCGTAAATTCAGGAATTTGAACAAGAATAAATTTTCTATGAGCTTGTTGTTTATTGTTGAGTTTAACCACAGAATGCCCAGTTGTACCAGAGCCTGCAAAGAAATCAAGAATGAGGTCGTTTTCATTTGTTGCAATTTCAAAGATCTTGCTTAATAATCTTGTCGGTTTGGGATTATCAAAAATATCAGCTGCTCCTAACATCTCTTTTAATTCTTTTGCAGCTTCTTGGTTATGACCAACTTCTTTATTTGTCCACCATGTCCATGCATTAGCCCCGTCTACTTCAGATAAAAACACTTTCTTTCGTGGTCGAGATGAACCATCTTGGCCAAACCAAATTCTATTGTCCTTAACCAATTCTTCGAATGTTTCCTTCGACAAAGCCCAACATCTTCCTACAGGAGGAGCATACTCTATACCCGTTGGTGTTTTAATAGTATAGAATTGAGATTCTGTAGCATGACCAGTTTGACCAGTAATATCTACCGAAGCCCAATTACCACGAGGGTCATTATCAGGATTCTTATATTCTGCTGCTCTTTCTTCGGTTAATTCAACTTTATTTAATGTTGGTTTTAGATTGTTTATGTCTTTGGCATATACTAAGATATAGTCATGGGCTGGTCCAAGATTGTATCTAGCATCGGGAGAAGTGCGTTTCTGCCATACTATATTTGCAACAAAATTTTCTTCAAAAAAGATTTCGTCACATAATTTACGAAGATGATGAATTTCGTGGTCATCTATAGATAAGAATATAACACCATCTTCTTTTAATAAGTTGCGAGCAACTAAGAGACGGCTATACATTAAATCCAACCAACTGCTATGATAGCGTCCATCTGTATTTGAATTAGTATCTATATTAGTACCCTTTTCACTTCTATCCCAATATTGATTTTTACTTTCACTATAGTCATCTTTGTAAACACGATCTTCTCCTGTATTATACGGCGGATCAATATATATGCACTTCACCTTGTTTCTGTAGCTTGAAGTCAACACTTTGAGCACTTCGAGGTTTTCGCCTTCAATAATAATGTTCTCGGTAGTCTCTGCATTTACGCTTCGCTTCTCGTCATAGTGCAATGTGGCACGTGTTGGGGTAAAGGCATTACGTTTTGCCGCTGATTTGCCAAACCAGCGGAACTCGTAACGCTCTGTTTCTTCTACACCATTAGGGTTTACAGCCTTTTTCACCTCGTTTATATCAAGGTATCCTTCTTGTGTAAACCAGTCAGGGAACAACTCACGCAGTTTGTTGAGTCGTTCCTCATTCATGTCGGGTGATAGAGTGATATGGTCTTTATATGTTTCCATTGTCTTTTTCTGTATTTATAGTTTGGTCGGCTTGCGACTTGAATGTTTTATATTCACGTATAGGAGCTTTGTAGTAAGCCTCGATGCCTATTGAGCGGAAATGTTTGATGGCACATCTTATTCTTGCCACTTCGTGGGCTGAAAGAGCTTTGGTGTCGGTAATGTCGTTTGTGCCCTTTATCTCCACAACGAAGTAATACTCCCGTTTGTCATTCGTGTCTTTTAAGGACACTCGCTTTAACACCACACCAAAGTCTGGATTGTATGTACCTATAGGGGTTGGAATCTTATACCACGCAGGGAACTTCAGAAAGCATACCGCATCCGAATCATTCTTGTCGGCATCTAAGGCAAAATCACGTTCAAAAGTACTGTCGTACAATGTTTTGTCCCAAACTCCATGATTAGGAGTGGAGACATAATTCTCGCATCCGTCTTTTGTAAAGTCCTCAAATCGGAACGGAAAATGCTCGTTGGTTGGTGAATATTCTACGCATCTTGTCAGCTCTTCCAACTGAATCTGCTTTATCTTGAATACCGCCTGTTCCATATACACCGGCGGATTCTTTAAGTATTGTTCTTTGTTGGTTATACCGAGCAGTATCTTCAGCACAGAGTTGTAGCATAGACCTGTCTTTTCGCTCAAATCTTCAAGTAAATCCTGTGGAGCGAAGCGGCCATGCAACTTGTAATCTTCCGATCCGATGTATTCTCGAGACAAATCTTCAATATCATTCACTTTGTAGCTCGCCACCTCAGCCTTGTAATCTCCAATGCTAATCTCGTTAAGAGCTTCTACAGAACGGCGGATGATAGTATCTTCATCGAAATGCACACAATAGGTGGTCTTCTTGGCTATGACATTCCAAAAGCGACGGAACATGCTGTTGAATGTTTCGTCCTTCTTCATCTTGAACGTTACTCTATTTTTGTGCTCACCTTTATGTGTATGCTTCAATTTAGCTCCTGCATTATTTGAGCCGAAAGCCTTTTCATTCTCATTTTGGTAGCTACGTGCAAAAGTTTCGTATGTCTCGTTGGGGACTACCGTGAGTTGGTTGATGATTTTATCATCCGGTGCATCTTCCTGATCATAGATGCGCTGTCCTTGCTGGTTGACACAGATTCGAAGGCCACGACCTATCTCTTGTCTTTTCTTGTTCTCAGAGTAGCTTTCGTTGAGAGTGGCTATTCCAAACACATTTGGATTGTCCCATCCCACACCAAGTGCAGAATGAGAGAATATAAACTCTATAGGACTGTCGAATGACAATAGCAACTGCTTGTTATGCAGTATCTGGTCGTAAATATCCTTATTGTTTTTGTTGGTTTTCTCATTGTCTGTGTATTCGCCAGTGGTGGTTTTGGCAAAGTAGAATCCTTGAACTGCCTTGATCTGATCTTCTGTAGGACAAGTGCCATCATGGAACTCGGCATATACTTTCGCATATTGCTCTTCGAACAATTTCTTTATGACAGGATTGGTTGTACTCATATAGTTTGCCACCCTATCTATGAATATGAGAGATAGATTTTTGATACCTTGTGGGCGTAAGCGAAGTCGGTTCTCAAAATGGCGACGAATAAGCCATTCCAACTGTAAAGCCCAAATCTGTTTCTTATTGGCGGAAGAATCACCTTGTGCTATACTTGTTCCGTTGGTAAACTCTACCATCCATTTTCGAGTACTCATCTTCTTGTAGATGCGGCTGATAGTGAAATCGGCATATGAATCATTACCTGATTTTACAGCAAGATTATCTCCTTTTTTGAGGAAATTAGAATCTTGGAACTTGAAATTTTCTTTTGTTTTATTGAATTTCCAAAGTTTCAATTTTACCTTTGGTTCTCCTTTTGCTTCTTGAACATCGCTGATTTCTATTTTCAATGTTGCTTCATCGTTTTTCTCAGTCACAGTGAGCACCTCTATCTTCTTAACAAGTCCAAGACGATAGCTATCATTCGGCGTGAGTTGGTAGAGCATGTTCGTTTTTACTGCATGGGTTGCAGAATAACGAAACTTGAACAAAGGATGCAACTTTGAAAGCCATTCCTTAGAATTGTCAGTATCCATACCCTCTTGTGGTTCATCCATAAAAATGATAGGGTGTGTTCTACCAACGGCTTCGATATGAGGTTTGTTGTTGAACAAGTCTTCACGTACGGATTGGTTAAGGATCTTATCTTCAGAGTTGAACGAAGCCATTGTCATAATCATCAACTGCGGAGTTTCTGACGTGATGAAGTCTCTTAGATAACTCAACTTAGAACTGTCGTAAACAAATGTATTCAGTGATGCTTCATATCTGTCTTCCAATTGTTTTCTGAAGTTCTCGAAAGTATCAATAACTCCTTGTCTGATAGGAACAGAGGGAACTAAAACTATGAACTTTGTGAGCCCATATTCTTTGTATAGTTCGTATGCAGTCTGAATATAAGTAAGGGTTTTACCAGTACCTGTTTCCATTTCGATACAAGCATCCAGAGAATCTTGCAAGTATGCATTACTAAGAGAAATATTGTTCTCTAAGATGATTTTTTGTATATTGGCATGCAATTCCTCCGGAGACAATGAGCAATAGTTTGCCCTAATGTCTTCGTCTGTAGAATTGTCGTATGTATTTTTCTCCATACCTCTAAAGACTTCCACAACGCTATGTATGGCTATCTTTTGGTGTTGGGGGTTTTCTAATCTAAATTGCATTTTGTTATTATATAGAATATTCTACATCTGTGTCGGTAGGCTGCCCATTATACAATGAAGCGTCAGCCGTTAAAGGCTGTTTGGTGTTATCTTCCAATGTTATTGCTCAGAGGTTAGATTAAACCAATAGACTTTTTCTTGATAGGATTGTCAATTATTGACTACAAAGATAAAAAATCTTATTCAGACGAAATATTAAATCATTGGAAATCTTTACTTCTGACATCATATTTCTGCAATTTGAGTTGATTTGCAGTAACCAACGCTACAAATCGCCTCTCTTTTTATTATCAGGATAAACCTTGTGATTCCTTTTTGGGTGGTGTTCCAAACCCCACCTTCTGTGTTCCGTCCCAATTAGTAAGTTGGTCGGCACGACCATAGGAACCACCGAGTGAAACGTATGCTTTTGCGCTGCACAACATGTGACCAACAAAAGCGAGGAAGATGTCAATGGCATTGTCTGTTAATTGGGCTTCATTCGTGGCAAAGAGTTTTCCTCGGTTCGAAATAAGAAGTCCCACTGACATCCACGTCTACATTCTCAATTTGAGCGTATGATCATTTTGCCATCCGATTGTACACTTCCTGCTTGTCCCCAATCGTTATTACATCGCTATGAATTTTGTTTGTCATCAAAAATCTGTCATAGTATCATTTTTCTCCTTAATGAAGCCACTAAATCGCTATAGACTAATGACTTGACTCAATGATACTTTTCTGAATGTTTTACAGAAAAGTATCATTAAAGTATCATTAAAGTATCATGGAAAGTAAGCGTAACACTATCATCGCTGATGCGCTTTCAATTATCAGATTACATCAACTTATTGGGCAACCGATTTGGCATAAATTCTGCCCAACAGGGGCAAGCACCTTGCCCCTGTTGAGAAAGCACCTTGCCCCACATGGGCAAGCATCGTGCCCATTTTAGAGCATAAAGCTGTAGAAGCTCAAGTATCTCGTTCTGTATTGGAGATAGGTAAAAGCATGGGGTTTCTGCCGGTTTAAAACAAAATGATCATTAGGACTTGTTTGTATTTTGTTTATTCTAATTTGGGTAGACCGATTTAAGTTTATGATAGTTGCAGTCTATTATGATATAGATGTGCTCATTTGTTTGTCTATAAAAGAAGCCGTATCTTTGCATCGTCAAAATTGATGACAGACCAAGTATTAACCAATAAATATAAAAGATATGGAAAAGCTTTCAGATATAATAAAGAGCGGCCAACTGACCCTTGTTGACTTCTTTGCCACATGGTGTGGTCCGTGCAAGACAATGCATCCCGTTTTGGAACAACTGAAGGAAGAACTCGGCGACAGCATACGCATAGTGAAAGTTGACGTAGACAAAAACGAAGCCATAGCCATGCAGATGCGCATCCAGTCCGTTCCCACCCTGATGGTTTTCAACGGAGGAGAGATGAAATGGCGACAGAGCGGTGCCATGTCGGCAAACGAACTGAAGCAAGTGATAGAGAGAGTGAAGTAGAAAAGACAGCAAACAGTAATAAAATACCCAATTGAGTAAAGGTAAAACAATAACTTGACCAATAAAAATACAGGTCAAAATTTGATCAAGTTATTCTTTCACCATTACTGAATGTCCTAGTGACCGTTTTGGGAGTAAATATTTATCGGCCATGACAGCAAACAAGAAAAAATTCCTCATAGTGGGTGGAGTGGCAGGTGGAGCTACTGCAGCCGCACGCATCAGACGAATGACAGAAGATGCGGAAATCATACTCTTTGAAAAAGGAGAACATATCTCATACGCCAACTGCGGATTGCCATATTATATCGGTGGAGTGATAGAAGACCGCGACCGTCTGTTTGTGCAGACTCCAGAAGCTTTCGGCAGACGTTTCAATATCGACGTGCGCACAAGGAGCGAAGTGACGGCGATAGATGCGACAGCCAGAAAAGTGACCGTGCGCACCGCCAACGGCAAGGAATATAGCGAATGCTACGACAAACTGTTGCTCTCACCGGGAGCATCGCCAGTGGTGCCGCCTCTTGATGGCATCGACAGCGAAGGAATCTTCACGCTGAGAAACGTGAGCGACACCGACCGCATCAAGCGTTATATGAACGACCACAAGGTGAGGCGAGCAGTCATTGTGGGAGGTGGATTCATCGGTCTGGAGATGGCAGAGAATCTGAAGCATGCCGGCGCACAGGTGGCTGTGGTGGAGATGGCAAACCAGGTGATGGCGCCTATCGACTATTCGATGGCGGCTATCGTGCACGACCATCTGCAGCAGCAGAACGTGAAACTGTATCTGGAACAGGCAGTGGAAGGCTTCTCTCAGGAGGGAGAAGAACTGGAAGTGCATTTCAAATCAGGCATCAGTCTCAAGGCAGACCTGGTGTTGCTGAGCATCGGTGTGAGAGCGGAAACGCGACTGGCACAGGCAGCAGGACTGAAACTTGGCGACATGCGCGGCATTTGGGTGAACGAGTATCTGCAGACATCAGACGAGAACATTTATGCCGTAGGCGACGCCATCGAATATCCACATCCTATCACCGGAAAACCATGGCTTAACTTCCTGGCAGGACCCGCCAACCGTCAGGCACGCATCGTGGCAGACAATATGGTGATGGGCAACAATGAGAGATACGAAGGGGCAATCGGCACGGCAATAGCCAAAGTGTTCGACATTACCGTGGCATCTACCGGTCTGCCGGCAAAGCGACTCAAGCAGATGGACATCCCTTATCTCTCAGCCACTATACATAATGGCGCCCACGCCGGATACTATCCCGGCAGTATGCAGATGGACATCAAGATAACCTTCTCGCCTGAAGACGGCAGACTCTATGGCGCTCAGATCGTGGGCTACGACGGGGTGGACAAGCGTATCGACGAATATGCCATGGCGATAAAGAACGGAGCCACAGTAGACGACCTCACCCGTCTGGAGCATGCCTACGCACCGCCATTCTCTTCAGCCAAAGATCCCGTGGCGATATCAGGCTATGTGGCAGGCAATATACTGAGCGGAAAGATGACTCCACTATATTGGCGCGAGTTGAAAGATATTGATACAACGAAGGTGACGCTCATCGATGTGCGCACAGCCGATGAATATGCTCTGGGAACTATCTCTGGAGCCATAAACATCCCGTTGGACGATATGCGCGACAGACTGTCTGAGATACCGAGAGACAAGCAGATATGGCTGTTCTGCGGAGTGGGACTCCGTGGCTATCTGGCTTCCAATATCCTGAAAGCCAACGGATACGAAGATGTGCGCAATCTGATAGGAGGATACAAGACATACAAGGCTGCCACTGCAAAGATAAACACGCCGGAAGGATTCGACGAAGCAGCAGATAATAGTCAGGCGAACGCTTCAGAAACGTCAGGATGCAGCGCTGATGCTCCGTCGTGTTCCGCAGACAAAGAGGTGATAAAGGTAGATGCGTGTGGCATTCAGTGTCCCGGACCAATCATGAAGATGAAACAGGCGATGGACGCCTTGAGTGCAGGCCAGCAGTTGGAAATCCGTGCCACAGACGCTGCCTTCCCAAGAGATGCAGAGGCATGGTGTAATACAACAGGAAACAAGTTTCTGGGCAAACGGTCGGAGGCTGGCATACACATAGCTCTCATAGAGAAAGCTACACCATGCGCCATAGAAGCAGCCAAGCCTCAGACCAACGATTTTGGAAAGACGTTGATACTCTTCAGCGACGATCTCGACAAGACGCTCGCCACATTCGTTCTCGCCAACGGGGCGGCAGCAACAGGAAAGAAAGTCAGCATATTCTTCACGTTCTGGGGACTGAATGCAATAAAGAAGACTCACAAGCCAAAGGTGAAGAAAGACATTTTCGGACGGATGTTCAGTTGGATGCTCCCTTCAGACTCTTCCAGACTGGCACTTTCGAAGATGAACATGATGGGTATGGGCGCCAAGATGATGCGCTATCTGATGAACAAGAAGGGTGTGGACTCTCTGGAGTCGCTTCGCCAGCAGGCAATCGACAATGGAGTGGAGTTCATAGCCTGCCAGATGTCGATGGATGTGATGGGAGTGAAGCGTGAGGAACTGCTCGACAATGTCACCGTCGGAGGTGTGGCAAGCTATATGGAGCGTGCAGACAGGGCAAACGTGAATCTCTTTATATAAGAATAAACAGTCAACAATGTATATGCCCATTCACTAACACCGCATTATGAATCTACAACAACTCAGATACATAATCGCCGTCAACCGCTTCCGCAATTTTGCGAAAGCGGCTGACTCATGTAATGTATCGCAGCCAACGCTCAGCGCCATGCTGCAGAAACTGGAAGAAGAACTCGATATACGCATCTTTGACCGCACAAACAGATCGGTGACGCCTACCACAGCCGGCGAAAAGATAATCCGTCAGGCAGAGAATGCGCTGATGGAGATTGAGCGCATCGGCGAGATAGTTTCTGAAGACAAGGGACAAATAGGCGGCGGGTTCAGATTGTCGGTAGGTCCCACGATAGCGCCATATATACTGCCGAAGTTCATCAGACACTATAGGGAGATGTATCCCACAGTGGAATTGTCGATACAGGAAATGAAAGTTAACTTCATGATAGAGGCGCTGCAGCGAGGCGAACTGGATGCCGGAATGGCGATATCGGGCAATGTGTGCGATGGGGTGCTTGAGATTCCGCTCTATGCAGAGAAATTCATGGTATATCTTGCCGAGAGCTGCTGGCGCAAGTTGCCCGTGTTCAAACCGGAGAATCTGGAACACGAGAACATGTGGATAATGAAGGATGCCCAGTGTCTGAGAGACAGCGCTTTCTCTTTCTGTAAAGCACGGAGCAAGGGAACCCATATCTATGAGGCTGGCAGCATCACCACCCTTGTGCATATCGTCGACGAGAATGGCGGTTTTACCATCATTCCGGAGATGCACCTTCCGTTTCTCAACGACAGGCAGCGGGAGAACGTGCGCCCGATAGAAGGCGACTATCTCTCGCAAAGGCGAGTGTCGCTGTATGTCAAGGAGGATTACGTAAGAGAGCGTATGCTCAACACCATTACCGACACCATGAAGACATTCATGCCCGCAGGGATGATAGGCGAGGGGATAATGAAATACGGCATCAGACTATGACCGTTTTGAAAAATATAGTTGCCAAAAAACAAAATCCAAGCAGCCCTGATGGCTTTTAAAGATGACAAAATCCCGTGCTGAAAAGATATTCTCTATCATAGGATAGATATTTACAATTGTTCACATGTGGAAGGAATAGTATCTTTGCCAAAACTATTATATTATGACAACAACTCCCAACGGTCAATAGCCCGTTGGGGAGGATAAAGCAAAGATATGGAGAAATTGCGTAAAATATACCTCTTCTATTATGAAGGCTTCAGGGGGATGACGGTCGGCAAGACGCTGTGGACCATCATCCTCATAAAGCTCTTCATAATGTTTGCCGTTCTCCGCATATTCTTTTTCCAGCCCGCCCTTTCGGGCACCGACGAGGAGAAAGCCGACAAAGTGAGGGAAAATCTGATAACAACGAAACCTTAATAAAAAAGCGTATGGATATAATCAACGTAGTAGAATGGTCAAGGGCACAGTTTGCCCTTACCGCATGTTACCATTGGCTCTTCGTGCCGCTGACATTGGGATTGGGAATAATAGTAGCCGTGATGGAGACAGTGTATTACCGCACCCGCAAGCAGGAATGGCTCAGTCTCACCAAGTTCTGGATGACGCTTTTTGGCGTCAATTTCGCCATCGGAGTGGCTACGGGCATTATCCTGGAGTTTGAGTTCGGTACCAATTTCTCCAACTATTCATGGTTTGTAGGCGACATCTTCGGTGCTCCATTAGCCATCGAGGGCATCTTTGCCTTCTTCTGCGAAAGCACTTTCTTCGCCGTGATGTTCTTTGGATGGAAGAAGTTTTCTGCCGGCCAGCACCTTGCTGCCACCTGGCTCACTGCCTTTGGCGCGAGTCTGAGCGCATGGTGGATTCTCGTTGCCAACTCATGGATGCAGTATCCTGTGGGCATGGAGTTCTCTGCCGACCAGATGCGCAATGTGATGGTCAGTTTCCAGGATGTGGCTCTGTCGCCGGTAGCAGTAAACAAGTTCATCCATGCCGTCACCAGCGGATGGTGTCTCGCCGGTGCCTTTGTCGTATGCGTCAGCGGATGGTTCCTGATGAAGAAGCGCAACGTAGACTTTGCCGTCAAATCCATCAAGGTAGGCGGCGCAGTAGGTCTTGCAGGCATCCTGTTGTGTATGTTCTCCGGCGACGGCAGTGCTGTTGAGGTGACAAAGGTGCAGCCCATGAAGCTCGCTGCCATGGAGGGTCTGTATGAGGGCAAGGAAGGCACGCCCCTTGTGGGCTTTGGCATACTGAATACGGAAAAACAGTGGAATGACGACAAGGATCCGATGCTGTTTGAGATAGCCATACCAAAGGGATTGAGCATACTGGGACGCCACGACGCCAATGCCTTTATTCCGGGTATCAAAGACATTATTGAGGGCAAAGACATTGTGGATGGAAAGATGGTCAATACCGTTCCGTATGCCGAACGCATCAAGCGCGGCAAGGCAGCCCAGAAGGCTCTGGCGGCATACAACGAGGCTAAGAAGGCAGGCAACGCTGCCGGAATGGCAAAGGCGGAAAAGGAACTGAAGCCAGACTACAAGTATTTTGGCTACGGCTACTTCAACGATGTGAAAGAAGCAATCCCCGATGTGGCAATGGTGTTCTATCCTTTCCATATCATGGTCGCCGTAGGCGGATGGCTGTTGGTGTTCCTCGCCGCAACGGTGTTCCTGTCGTTCAAAAGACGCGGATGGCTGAGCTGCAGATGGAAGAACATAAGTATATTCCCGCTTTTGGCATTTGTCACTTTGCCTCTGGCATATCTCTGCTCCCAGTGTGGCTGGATAGTAGCCGAAGTGGGTCGTCAGCCATGGGCAATCCAGGATATCATGCCCGTGCAGGCAGCCGTGTCAAGTCTGTCGGTAGGTCAGGTTGTCACCACATTCGTCATCTTCGGCTTGTTGTTCACCATCCTGCTGTGTGCTGAGATAAACATTATGATAAAGCAGATAAAGAAGGGTCCCGAAGTGCAGGAACACGTAAACTGATTTTGTTAAACCCACAAATATATACACTATGAACTATCAATTATTACAAGAATACTGGTGGCTTTTGATTTCCGTCTTGGGATCACTGTTGGTCTTCATGCTCTTCGTTCAGGGCGGACAGTCTATGATACCCCAGATGAAGGAGGAGCAGCGTGAGGACATGATATATACCATTGCCCACCGTTGGGAACTAACCTTCACCGTGCTCGTAACCTTTGGCGGAGCCTTCTTCGCTTCGTTTCCGCTGTTCTATTCCACCTCCTTCGGTGGAGCATACTGGATATGGATGCTTATACTCTTCGGCTTCGTCGTGCAGGCGGTGAGCTTCAAATACCGTCTTTCCGACGGAAACATCCTCGGCCGCAAGCTATATGACATCTTCCTTTTCATCAACGGCATTCTTGCGCCGCTGCTCTTGGGCGGTGCGGTGAGCACATTCTTCTTCGGAAGCGATTTCACGGTAGAGAAGACAAATCTCACAGACGCCGCAGCTCCCGTGATATCGCAGTGGGGAGACTGGCATGGACTCGAAGTCCTTCTGGATTGGCGTGTGGTGATGTTTGGATTGATGGTATTGTTCCTCACAAGGGTGCAGGCCAACCTGTGGTTTCTCAATCAGGTGAAAGACGAGAACACGGCAGAGTGGAACAGAAAACAGCTCTGTGTCAATGCTCCGGTATTTGTCGTTCTCTTTCTTGCCACAACGGCAGTATTGCTTACGACCGGCAGTTACGAAACTACCGGTCTGCATGAGTTCCAGTGGGTAGACAACAAATATCTCAACAATTTCATAGCCATGCCGGCGGCGCTCATAAGCTTCCTCTTGGGCACACTCATGGTGCTCTATGCAGTCTTTGCCGCTCTGTTCAGAAAGAGTCGCAAGGGAATATGGTTCTCCGGTTTTGGAACGGTGCTTGTGGTTCTGTCGCTCTTCTGGGTGGCAGGCTATAACGACACGCCTTACTATCCGTCTTATGCCGATATGGAGTCGTCGCTGACAATCTACAATTCGTCATCATCAGAGTTCACCCTGAAGACTATGAGTGTCGTCAGCCTTGCCATTCCGTTCGTGTTGGCATACATCGCATGGGTGTGGTATAAACTCACGAAATAAGCGGGAGATTTATATGCCCCATTGAGTCTGACCCCAAGCGGCGCTGATGGCCGCTTGGGGTTATTTTGACTTCCATATTTCATAGCAGAACGGAGGAGTCTTGGGATTTTCTTCCTGTTCATAACAGAAGGTAGAGCGCTCAGCCTTTATTGTTTCCACATATTGTTCCAGCATGTTCTTGAAGACAAGGAAAGAACGTATCTTCGTGTCGTGGTCTGAATGCTGGATGATGAAAACATAACGGTTTAGCGGATGCTTCCGCATCACGCTGACAATCCTGTCTGCCAGGTTTTCTGTGAAGGTGCAGTCTACATTTGAGAAGAAATACGACATATTGAAAACCACGAGGTTTGGCACTTCAGACACGGAAGTCCAATAGCTGTCGTCCAATTCCATGAATGAAGTCTTGAAATCCATCAGCATCCTGTCGCCGGTAGTTTCTCCCAGCAGTTTTTCCGCCATTGCCTTCATCGCCGCAGAGATGTCAATGCCAGTATAATGAATGTCCGGAAACAGCCCCGCCATTTGCTCTGCAAACGCGATGCCGCAGGTGGCAGGTCCGCATCCGATGTCTATAAACCTTATTCTTCCGCTCATATTCTTTGCCATGGCCGACAACCAGTTGCTGTAAGACTGATACAGTCTTTTCGCACTGCGATAATACCTCTGCATTATGTAATGACAGTATAGCAATACCTGGTCGTCGGCATTCATTATCAGGTTGGCATTCAATTCCGTGCTGAATAGCGACGAGTCATTCGAGAAGTCCGACCGTCCGTAGTTGATGAGCGACATGTTGGCATCAGTCGTATTGCCGAGGATTATCTCGTGTCCTCTTGTGCGCAAATCATTTTTTATCTCATCCACGACATGCTTGCTGAATGCGGCGGCGAATCGGGATGACATGCCCGATGTTTCCTCAGCCATTGTCGTTTCATAGGCGTCAACCGTTTCGCTTACTTCAAAGTTTCCCTTGCAATAATCATCCGGAGCTACATCAAAGTATCCACCCTTGCTCCTCACGAACTCCATCAGCTTGTAGAAAGTGAAGTTCTCGTTAAGAAGAACAGGGTTTCCGATGAGAATCAGGTTCAGCCTTGCCCTGGTCATGGCAACATTCAGTTTGCGGTCTATCACCAGTCCGTCCTCTTCAAACACATTGCTCGTAAGGAAGTTGAGCTGATACGGCTGCTGGATGGTGAAACCATATATGATATAGTCACGCTGACTGCCCTGATAGCGCTCCACGGTGTCTATCGTGATGTCATGAAGACAGGGAATGCCGAACTTGTCTATCTCGTTTCTTACCGTGGATATCTGGTTGCGGTAGGGCACTATCACGCCAACCGTCTTTTCCGTGTCGAAACAACCGGATGCCAGCTCATACACGGCGCGTACGGTGGCGGCAATCATCCTTGCCTCCACGCTGTTTGTCTTTGCCGATAGCGACCGCTTTGGCGGTTCTGCTGTGACGAAAGCTATGCGGCGGGTCGTGAGCATGGTGATGATGCCGTTGCCGGTGTTTTTGCGCACATTGGGAAGAATCTGGTGGTCGAGCGGTACGATGTCGAGGCGGTTGCCATAGAAGGCATAGTTGGGAAACTCCGCAATGTCTCTGTGCATGCGTCCCTGCTTCGTCAGCATATACACGAAGCGGTCGTCGTAGTCGCCTCTGCCTGTCTTGAACTGTGCGAGCAGGCGCTCAAAGAGCGACAACCGGCAGTCAGAGAGATGTATGTCGCACAGCTCCGGTTCAGTCACGGCAGACTCCTCCGGCGTCTGCTGCACTACGGCAGGCAACTGCTTGTGGTCGCCTATGAGCACAAACTTGTCTATCCTGCACAGGTTGTCTTTCTGTGCGCTGAGCAGTCCGATGAGATGTGGCTCGAGAATCTGCGATGACTCGTCAACAATGGCAAGACTGAAGTGCTTTATCTGCAGCAATGACACGTTGGCGTTGAGCGCAGCAGTAGTTCCGCAGAACACCCTCGTGGAGCGGATGGTCTTTCTGCCGGAATCCAGATCTTGGGATTTCAGTTTGTTGCTCAGCAGATATTGACGGTATTCCTTGGAGCAAGAGAGTTCAGAACCAATCCTCACGAAGTCGAAGTCGGGATCCTCCTCCTTCAGTTCCACAAGCTTGCTGCATATCTCGTCAACCGCCCGGTTTGTGTATGATAGCAGCAGCACGTTGGTGTCCTCCTCCAGCAGTTCCTCCTTCAGCAGGTTCACCAGTCCGTAGGATGTCTTGCCCGTTCCCGGAGGACCGATGATGAGAAACAGGTCGCGCGCCTGTTTCGCACGGTCAACGAGCGTGTTGAAGTTGCCGTATTCCCCCTTGCGCCTTATCGTAGGGTCGGTCTCCGGCTGGCGCTGCAGGAGGATAAGGTCGCGTCGCTCTTTGGGAGCAGAGAGGAATGAGTGCATGGCGCTATACAGAGAGCCCGTCATCGACTCAAGCATGTCGTGCTCTATTGCCCATAGTGTGTCGCCAGGTTTGTTCCCAAAAGCAGTCTTGTCCGTCTGGCTGCAGCGCAGACGCAGTTCTATACTGTCGTTGCGCATGTCGATGATGGTGGCGCGGTGTACCATTTGCGCACATGCGTCAGGCACCTTCGTGTCTTTGTTGTAATTGTATGGATAGAGCATCACGATGTCGCCGATGCGGAAATTTGTGGTGTCAGCCGACTGTGGCTCGTCAAACCGGAGCTTTATTCCTCTCACAGACGTTTCCTGCTTGTCCTCAAAGTCATATCCGGCGATGTGCAGCTTGTCGTAGATGTTGCCGGCAGCCTTCTTGTCCTCCAGCGTGTCATTCCATGTTGAGGCGAAGCCGGAATCCTCCTTCGTCTTGTTGCCAACCTTGGCAAGCAGCTGCTCGTTTTCCAGAAAGCGCAGAAACCGGAGATAATACAGACGCTCAAGCTTTGATGCAGAGGCGATGGGCGAAAGGAGTTCTGAAAGTTGAGGCCGTATGTAATCCTCCCACAACCGTCCGGTCACCTTCTTCTTGTTCAGCATGTCGGGAGTAAGACTTGTCAGGATGTCGAGTCCCTCCTTGGCATACAGTATCTCGCTCCATGCGAGCAGGTTGCGCATCCTGATGGCGCGGTGAAGCAGCTGCGGGGCATTAGGCGAGCTGACCAGTCCTTCAGAGTATTTGGAGTAGAGGAGCATGATGCCTCTGATTTCCGACGGATACTTGTCATATCCATAGGTGAGCAGCGCACCATACAATAGGGCCTGCACCCAGTGTGGTTCCCTCACTTTGGGTATGTTGGGGTTATAAGATGGCGAAGTGTAAGGCACGAAATCCCCCTTTCCTGATTTCTGCTCTATGATGATGATGTCTTTATCCTTTTGCCACAAGAAGTCAAGACGTCCCTGAATGCCCAGCACCTCGCTGAAGAACGACGGTTCGAGAACCACGCCTTTTCTGTTGTAGTCTTTGATAGACTGTGGCAGACTGGCGCCTATCAGATGGCTGATGTTGCGCTTTTGTATCTGTGCGTCTTGCGTGAACCTGATGCGGTCCTTTGGGAGTTCCATTCCCGGGCATGATATTATGCTCATGATATTCCTGCTGACAAACTCCTTGATGCTGTCGCTGAAGGCGATGTTGCGGTCGTGTACCACATCATCGAGGAACTGTCCCGACAGGTTACCCAGATGTATGGGCAGCGTGTTGGGATTCGGTTTAATCTTGTTTACCAGATTCACGAACGGCGATTCGGCATAAGACTCGAAGCAGCTTGATATCGTGGTGATGTTTATGAGATAGTCTGGCTCCAGAATGATAAGCTCCGGCAGACAGATTTCGCCGCGCTCATCCATACGGATGCGCACCAGGTTCAGTCTGGCTCCCTCCCAGAGCGTTGTCTTGAGGTACGACCAGTCTGATTTCCCCTCAAGCGTGAGGATGTGGTTGTGGTTGCCGTAGGAAATCTGCATGGTGTTGTTGTTTTCCTCTTCCGTCGCCCATATATACTCGTCATCCCAACGTTCCACAACGACCCGAAGCACCTTCTCGCTGTATCGTCCCCATGTCTTCTTCCTGTCGGCACGTGGAAAACAGGCTTTCAGCTGCTCCGGTATTTCTTCCTTGCCGCACACATGATACACCAGCAGCGTGGTGGCTTTCAGATTATGCGGAAAGAGCTTGGATAGTTCTTCTGCCGAGAGTTCCTGGTCGCTGTTGGGGCGGGGAAAGAGGTCCTTGCGACCCAGCTGTATGAGATTGGCAATATTGGATGGTATATCGTATTCCTTGATGCAATAATCCACCTTGGCGAATAGTCCCACGAAAGCAATCTGGCAGTCGAGAACGGCTTGGTCCACCGCCCGGCGGAATACCTGTTTGAGAATGGCGTATCTCTCTTCTTCCGTCATGTCGTCAGCGCAAGATTCCTTCAGTTGCATATATAGGCTTGATGCGGAGTCTACAACGATGGATTTTCCTATGCTGGCATTGACCCTCTCGCTGTTGTCAATCTTTCGTTTGGTATATGGTTTTGTCTGCATGATTATTTTCCTGTTATGGTGTCGGCAAATCTGTTTTCCTTATGGCGCTACCAGATTTTGAGCGCATGCAAATATACTCAAACTATACGAGAATAAGCCATGAAAGCACACCTTTCGAAAAATAAAGCTGTCATAAACAATATCGCCACATTTGCTAACTTGCAATGCAAAAGGGCAACGTCTTTATCAACGTTACCCCTAGTTGTTGTAATTATTTCCAGTCAACAGTGTTGTTTTATTGGTGAAAATGCCGTAAATTTGCTGATTGAATAATAAATGCAGCATTATGGCAGAGAAATACATCAATCCACATACCGATTT
>ENA-UPTB01000586-UPTB01000586.1-human-gut-metagenome-genome-assembly--contig:-NODE-586-length-37859-cov-23.013207_pt1 | contig 37859 bp, 36 predicted proteins | sample MGYA00250046_ERZ773369 | MGnify/ENA primary metagenome ERZ773369 (study PRJEB29103, sample SAMN06111938) | human gut metagenome | biome: human gut; feature: ankylosing spondylitis patient; material... | reverse complement strand
GTCACACTGGTCTGCAATGATGAAGGCAAGCTGCTTGGCCTGCCGCTCAATCGTCCGCTGTGGGATGGAGCCGATGTCCTTTCCGGGCCGGGATTTCTGGCCGGATGCGACAACGAAGGGAATCTGACTTCTCTGCCGCAGAGTGCAATGGATTTCTACAAAGAGAAATTCAGAGCCTTTATCATTGAAATCTAAGGAGGACAGATTATGACCTTTAATGCAATGAACGAACGTTACGAGGAAATCACGGTTTGTGGAAAGCCTGCGCTGTTCACCAGCATCCGCATCAAACGAGATTCTGTTCCTGCTGGTCTGTATGCCTACGATGTGCGGCACGATGATGAGTGCCGGGGCATCCCTTGTGAGATCGCACCCTTCGTGATGGTCAACCACTGGGGCACCATCATCCTTGCGGAACCGCTGGAACTGCCAGATGATGGGCGGCGATATATTGACGAGGACATCGACTGGAACTACGCTCCTTTGGATGGCGAGGACACCGCCAATCACAAACCGTGCACTACCATTTCTGATTTTATGACTGCCTATGCCCACTAAAACTGTATTAAAAATACCGTATATTCTGTTTTGTATTAAAATCGGCCGTTTTCAGGCCATTTCAAGGTGCAAAACACAGTCTTAAAAATGTCGCTCGTTATCTTTGAGCCAGAAAGGAGACGCATGAACATCTATGGCTATTGCCGAATCTCTACGGCAAAGCAGAGCATTGACCGTCAGATCCGCAACATCAAGGCCGAGTACCCGACTGCCCATATCGTACAGGAAGCCTACACTGGCACATCCATTTTTCGCCCGGAATGGCTGAAGCTCTATCGGATTCTGAAATCCGGGGATACGGTGGTGTTCGATTCGGTGTCCCGGATGTCCAGAAATGCAGAAGAAGGTTTTACTCTGTACGAAGACCTTTACCACAAGGGCATCCGGCTGGTGTTCTTGAAAGAGCACCACATCGACACCGAGACCTACAAAAAAGCCCTGTCCGGCAGCATTGCCATGACAGGGACAAATGTGGACTTCATCTTGAAGGGCATCAACGAGTATCTGATGGCCTTGACAAAGGAGCAGATCAAGCTGGCCTTTGAGCAGTCCGAAAAAGAAGTTGCCGATCTGCACCAGCGCACCCGTGAGGGCCTTTTGACCGCCCGGCTGAACGGCAAGCAGGTTGGTCGCAAAAAGGGTGTTGGCTTTGAAACGAAAAAAGTCAGAGAAGCCAAGCAGATTATCCGCACCCACTGCAAGACCTTTGGCGGCACACTTGATGATGCCGAGTGCATGAAGCTCACAGGTCTTGCCCGGAATACCTATTATAAATATAAGCGTCAGATTCGTGCTGAACTGATGGCTGAACAGGATTTGCCGAAAGGAGCAAGTATCTTTTATGAACCGCCAAAATCATTCTGAGCCGGAGAACGGGTTCACTCCGGAGGAGCAGCAGGAGTTTTTAGAGTTGCTGGCTCAGCTATCCCCGGAGCAGCGTGAAGCACTGAAAGAAGTGCTCAAGTCCTTTACCTAAAAATAATCCGGGGCAGCCCCCAAAAGCCGTCCCGGATTATTTTTTAAGCAAATTGTAGCTCGTTTAAGTGTCGTAACGCCAAACGTCCATATTCTTCAATAGTTTTAATGTGACACTCTTCAGCAAAGGTGCGTTGGTGTACTGCATCAGCAATTGTATACGACACAATCACTATCCCTGTGCCAATAGATACGATAATACCTGCGGGGCCTCCCCACATTCCCTGTGCAGCAATCGAGATTGCCAAAAGAGACAGTGAAAAGAGTGCCTGTTTACCGACTTGAATGGCCGCAGACTTCAAACATTCTCCATGGTAAATAAGCTTTACAAATTGTACCGTGGAGAATACGGCAACGGTAATGGCTCCAACCGTTCCTATTGTGCACATTTTGGAAATATTAGCTGTGATTTCAAGACCAGCGTTAGACAGGACACCTTCAATAGCATTTGTTGCTATTTGACCAATAGTTCTTCCGATACCGTAGCCAACAACAGACTGTACGCCAGATGCTACGCCAGATTTCCCACCATTAACAAACGCATATTTTACCGAATCAGGTGTGATACCCGATTGCGCCAAAGATACTGCAAAACCAATGGTAAATCCAATTCCTGCACCAATCGCAACAGCACTTGCAAGGCCCTGAATTTCATTTTTACGGATTGCATTCTTTACCTTGCCTTTGATGCCGGTATCTTCCATGACTTTATCCATTGCCTCATGATCAACATAGGCATTTCCGTTCTCATCCTTTTTTATGGTTTTGGATAGGTCATCATTCTGTTTTTTGGTCATGGGAGTTGATTCTGTCCCATCCTTACCACGGATTCGGTCATCAATCAGATCACGAGTCTTTTCCTGCTGCGTAGCAGCATTCTCTCGACCTTTAGCCCTGTTTTCTTGTGCTTTTTTAGCCAGTTCAGCTTTCGCATCATCAACCTGATCACTTGGAACAATTCGGTGTTGATCTCCATATCCCGGATCGGATTGTCTCATGGCACTAGATTTTGCATCTTTATAAAACTTCAAACTGGCTTGTTCATCACCATACTGAATATCAGGGGATGAAAGGCCATTTTCTTCTGGAACAGTTGCCCTTGGAGCATCAGATCTTTTAATTGTAGCATCAAGATTATAACTATCAGCCACAAAGTTTTCTGCCATATAGCCTCCTCGTGAGGCAACAGTGTTATTTGCATACTGCATTCCACGGCGTGACACATTCGCAACTAAATCGGAAAAAGCCTGATTTACGTCATTGGTATAAGTTACAGTCGAATACGTCATGCTTCCTATAGCAGGAGAAATCATTCCAGCAATCGGCAGTGAATCTGCCTTTCGTTGACGTGGCTCAGCAATGTTCTGATAAAAACTTAAACTTTTATTGTTTTTTATCGCTGTCAGCATAAGGTTCACCCCTGCTTTCGCTCACACTCAATCGAATACTTCGTCAGTTCCAACTTTCCGTTATCGTCCAGTTTGTTAAAAATATAGGAGTAGACATGGTTGTAGAAAATCAACGTCTCATTAAACAGCCGTCCTGCATCATACGCAAACAGCGTTGTGGAAACAAGGCTAAAAAGCTGGCTCTTATCCTTATACCGAGATTCATTGTTCTTGAAACTGGTAAAGGCAGAATTATACGCATTGACCGCTTTTTTGTTATAGTCGATATTGTCCTTGTACTCCAACTGGCGCATCTTGGCACTGATGGTATCAGTGCAGCTCTTGTTCAACTGGTCATAATGTGTTTTCTGCTCTGACGTTAAGTTATCATGGTCAATTTCAGCATCCACAGCACTAATTTCCTGCAAGAGCTTGTCAAACTCTGCATGGGTCTTGGCATTTTCCAACTTCTGCTTTATGGTATAGAGCTTTTTGATTTGCGTGGTGTTGGTGGCCTCGATTGCTCTTTTCTGTTTTTCGTATTCTTCCTGTTCGAGCTGTGCAATGTCCGTAACTACTGCACCAAGTCGATTATGGTACACATGAATGTCGTTGATGATGTCATCCGTAAGATCTGCATTTTCTTCATAAAAAGAGAGAACAAGATTTGCTTGGTCTGCAAAACTCTTACGTTCATCGGTACGAGGCAATTTTTCAGCCAGCATCAGCAGGAAATCCAAATAGGCATTTACGCACTCCGAGTCTCCCGGAGCTTTATTCACCATGTTGCGTCCAATCAGCAATGCTTCCTGAATTTTACCAGCATCCTTGTATTCATTGAACATCGGATTCATAGCAATTTCCTTTCATTCCAAATCCCAGTTGTAGAGGTCACGAAACCATTTCCTTACAATGGGATATGCTCGAAAAAATTCTGAATACCTTTCGCCGCAGTAAGCGAAGTTTCAATTTGCTCAATATCGTAACTATCGACAGTTGTCTGCAACCGTTCCACATAAGCAGTCCACGCCTGATCGAGCTGCTCGGCTGCTTGGTCAAATGCAGTTTCCGTCTGTGCCCAATATTCATTGATGGCTTTTCTGTACTGGTCAGTAACACCTTTTTCTTCATAAGCATTCACCAGCTTTTTAGCGACACTCTTTTCCCAGCCGCCGCCAAAAAGTTTCATAATGCCCAGTCCGGCACTAATCAGCGCACCTGCCACAATACCAATCGGGCCAAGGAAATTGGCAAACAACGCAATCTGACCACCTATGCCAAAGAGGAAAGCCCAGCTTCCAAAAGCAAATGCTGCATCAGCAGCTAGAAAAGCTCCCAGTCCTCCGATAATTCCGATTTTAGCAAGTGAAGATGCAAACGCATAACCAGCATCAAAGTCTGCATTAAGATTTGCTTCTTGAAACGAAGCCTGAACACCCTCCTGATAATCGCTCACATATTCTTTGACTTTCACAGACAACTGTTCCGATCTCTCTTTCAGCAAATCGGAACATTTACTTTGCATTTCATCCTGCAACTGGCTTGCAAATTGCTGAATGTCCTCTTTTTTATTTTTGATACCCTTGGATTTGATTCTTCGTGTAATCTCATCAACGGTCAGCACCGATGTGCAATACTTTGTGCATTCATTCAGAGATTCCCCGTTGAGAGAATGAATCAAATCTTTGATTTCACGCTTTTTGTTATCGTTCTCAGCAGTTCGTTCCAAATCAGAATCCTGAATATCTTTCAAAAGCTCAACGTATTTCTGCCGATCTTCGACAAGTGCCTCGTACTTTTGGATTTCAGCTTCCAAATTCGGCTCTTTTCTGGCAACATACGCCCGAACCGATTCTTTGCATTCCGTATCAACGATTTCGGGAATTGTCTCCAGAACAGCTTCTAGGTTATTTCTAAATTTTTCGCAGAGCGCAGGAATATCAGTTGTATAAGTAAAGAAGCGGCTCTGAATTACAGCGGGAGAATAGTCATAGCCAGATTCTTCTGCACGGCTTTTCCAATAGCTGTCCGACAGCGTAGACATATATCGCTCACAGCCACTCTTCAAAATATTGGCAAGAGAAATTTCATTGCCATTATCAACAGAATCTGCATGAGAAGCTACAACAAACAGGTTTGCCAACGGTTTAAGACCATTTTCGCCTTTTTTCTCTAAAACAGGGAGCGTACGGACATTGTTCTTCAGATATTCAATATCTTCAATTCTCAAAAAACCACTTGCCAGCGATAGGTAAATCAAAACATCTGCGTGTGCAGCAGTTTTTGCCGTAATAACATCATCGCTTGCTGTTTCCGTTCCATATCCCGGCAAGTCGATAATATCGCAATTCAAAAGAATCGGAGCATCAACGAAAACAACTGCGGAACCAGCCTCCGTCTTTAATCCACCGCCTTGACGGGTAGAATAGGTTTCCAGAAGGCTCAAATCTCCTCCGGCAACCTTCCACTTTTCGCAGTATTTTTCATCATAAAGTCGTTTGGAGTTCCAAAATTTCTCGTTGCCGCACTCTCTTTTGAAAATCCATGCTTCATCATGGATGAACGCAGGGCGATCTTTAATGTGCTTTACATAAACTGCCGTTGAAGTGGTCGGTGTCCATTTCGCTGGCATTTTTTCAGCACCAATCAGTGAATTGATGAGAGTGCTTTTCCCGGTGTCCGAGCGACCCACGATGGCCACAGTAGGTTTAACGAACTTCGACATGATGCCGATTTCAAGGTCGTCTATGTAATTTTTTCGCATATCATCGGGAATATCCATCTGTTCCAGCGCAGAATTAAGATAGCCTGACAAACTCTTTTTGGTAAAGTTCGTTTTCTCCCAAGTATCTTTTGCACTGATAGGTTTGACCCGCGGCTTTTCATAAGAAAGGATCGTATTAAAGTCCAACCCAGACTTGGTTGCTATTTTGACAATCAAGTCCATATCAGGTTTCCCGGTCTTATCGAGTTCCTGAACTTCCTGAATACTGATTCCGTAGAGATTTGCAAATTCTTCCTGCGTAAGTTTGAGCTTATCACTCCGTAATGATTTGAAATCCATATCGAGGCTCCTTTACGTTATTTTTCTCGTTCAATTACAAGCTTTCCCGGCGTGTAAAATTGAATTTTATACCAAGACAGTTCTTCGCCCATCGGGTTCATAAAGTGATTCACAACTGGCCCAAAACCCGTTACAAGCATCTTTCCAAGTGGATTTGCTTTCAAATCCAATCCATATTTTTTCTTTACCGTATCCGCGTACGATGTTACAATCGTGATTTCCGGTGCCCTTTCTTTCAGAGCATTGCGCAGTTCAGTCTCGTTTGCAACCATCTTCATAAAACAGCCTCCTTAGTATTGGTTGTTCATCCGTTCGATTTCCTGCTTCATCTCCTGCACCAGCGTTTCCGGTGCAGTCACCTTAACTTTGCTACCTTGACTGAGCAGCCACATTTTCACGCCTGTGCCAAAGACTTCGGCTTCAATATAGCAGACACCCTCTTTTTCATCTACGACTTTTGCCATGGGGAACTTGTCCAGCACAGCTTCCACCGATGGGCCATAGTAGTTGAAGCTGATGTTCTGCGGTTCACCGCCGAACATGAACTGAGTGCGGTTCTTATACTCGCCCTCTTTGAAGCGTTCTTTATAGGATACAGAGAACTTCTCTCCGGTTTCCTTGATGGAATGTATCCTATCAAGCCGATAAATGGTGGGATAAGGATCGTTCTTTTTGTGGAAAGCCTCTCTGGTGGAGTGATCTGTGATAACACCCATGAGATAGAAATAATACTCTGAGAACATCAATCCCACCGGCTCAACCGTCCGTTTTACGATCTGACGCTCTTTCAGCTTCTGATACTCAATTTCCAGCACCGACTGATTTCGGATCGCCTGTGCCACCATCCACAGATTGTCCGGGTCAACGGCTGCATGAGCCGGGTCATGGTAGTGGAACAGCTCATTGCTGATGAACCACTCAATGTCGGCCTTTTCCCTCTGCGATACACAAAGGTTCAGGATAATTTGCAACTGCTTCTCGATCTGCTCTTTGGTAAAAGCTCCGCTTTCCAGCAGAATCTTGCACAGGGCCAGAACCTCACCTTTGGAAAGCTGCTCGATCTCCTGTGTGACCAGATGGTAGCCGTTTTCCTTTTTGTCGTATTCGATCTTCCGTACGATGCCTTCCTTGGCACACTGTTCCGAAAGAAAATCCCGGATACTATCAATGTCTCTCTGAATGGAGCGGACGTTCACATGATACTGCTCTGCGGCCTGTTGCTTATTGATGAGCTTGCCAGAAAGGAAGTCCTGATAAAGTTCCAAAACACGGGTCGTTTTTAAGGTGTCTGCTGTCATTGGCTTGTCCTCCTCTTTGGTTCAGCCCCATTATAACAACCGTGGTGGACAGGCATTGTCTATCTTCTTTTTTGTCTATCAAAAAGTTTTTGGTTCTAAAATCTGTGCGAGATTTCTAAAAAGGGTTCAATTGCTACGATATATACTATTGAAAGTATACGACTAATGCAATTAACGGTCAAGCCTTGGAACAATAAAATCGTAAGTAATCACTACGATTTTTACAAGGAGGTCAACCATGGAACGAGAAAAGCCCACATTTGATATTTTAGGGCGCATTGAACAGGAACGCCTTTCCCGTAGCTGGTCTGAGTATGCCCTTGCAGAAAACTCCGGGCTGACCCAATCCACCATCTCAACATGGAGAAGAAGAAATCTTCAGCCGAATGTTGCTTCTATCGAGAAAATCTGTGCAGGCTTCGGCATTACCCTCTCTCAGTTCTTTCAGGAGGAGGACTCAGTTTATCTGACGAAGGAGCAAAAGAAGCTTCTTGATCTCTGGGCTAAGCTCTCTCCTGTTCAAAGAGAGGCAGTTACTAAAATGCTGTGTGCTTTCCTATATATAGAGGAAGAACCCTGAGTTTCAACTGCATATTGCCAGATAAAAGCGGTCAAGCCCATGAAGGACTTGACCGTTTTATCATTTTGAATAATAGTGTTTAGGTACAGGATTCCCGGATTTTTGCCAGATCACTGTTCAGCAGCGTTTCATGTTCCAGAAGCTCTTTCTGGACAGCAAGCAGGAAATCTCTGTTGTCATAGAGAATCTTATAGGCTCTGCGGTAAAGTTCTTCCAATTTTGCTGATTTAATTGCTTCATTATAGGAAAGTCTTGGTTCAGACAATCTATTTTCGCTAGGTTCAACTCCTGAAAAACCTCCACCAGCAAAGTGACACAGCCAGATATCCAAAAGCTGGTCTGCTTTCTTAATATCAGCCGCTGCACGAATGTCCATGATTCCATAGATCAAAACAGTTCCCGCCTTGCCTGCCAAGGTTTTTATGATCTCATCCTGAAATTCTTCTTCGCTCTTAGCATAAACAGCAAACCCACTCTCCATACCACCAATAGCACCATGACTTCCGCGAATTGTAATAATCCCAATGCTACCAGAATGCAGAACCTCTCCCACAACAGCATGCGCAGCCTCGTGCACGGCAATCATCTGGTGTTCCTGCGGATCCTCCTCACAGTCCGTTTTTCTGAGATTATAGACCACTTTTAAAAGTGCATCTATAATGTCTTCCTTCTGAACATGTGCATGATCACGATAGGCACTATTGATTGCCGCGAGATTCATTACCGTTTCAAGCGTTGCGCAGCTCACCTGCGGCATAGCCTTTACGATATCAGAGATCTGTACATCTTTCGCCAGATTTTTATCACAAAGATAATAGCTTACAATGTCTTCTGCCGTTTTACCAAGTGGTGGATTCAAATTCAGAATATAGTCAAATCTTCCCGGTCTTAATAAACTCTGCGGCATGTACCTTGTATCATTTGTCGTGGCAATTACAAAGAAATCCGCATCGCTTGTCTCGTCAATACAGGCTTGTAAACAAGCCCATTCCGGAGCATAGGGAGAATTGGATTCCACATAAAGGTTCAGATCTTCTAAGAGCAGTATACTCGGTGCCTCTTCTTTTGCAACGTCAAAGATATCTTTCATCTCACCCAGAAATGTATTTCCTTCGTTGATCCTTCGAAAGACGAAGGATTTTCGTCCAGACTCTTCCATCAATATCGATGCCATCAGGCTCTTTCCTAGTCCGGGGGCAGACTCCATCAGAAGTCCTCTTGGCATGGACACCCCTTTTTCTTTATAAGCCTCAGGCCGTTTAAGAACATCTGCTATCTGCCGCAACGTTTCTTTTATCGAATCGTAACCGATCACTTTTTCATCAAACTTATCCATTGTGCTATCTCCTTTTTTATTTACCTATTTTAGCTCGTCTATTTTGCACCATTTGACCTTTTGCAGTTATCGGAACGCTTCCGTATCGAACGATATCGTCACCATACAATGCGGCTTCTCTTGACTGCCTCATTTGGATATTATTTTGAAGCATCTCGTCGAACTCAGATTTCCACTGATTTGTTACTGACACGAGCATTTTTCTCTCAGCTTCCCACTGAATATGAAACATATTCTGTGTTTGAAACGATACTGCACAAACTGCAAAATGAATATGTACATTAAATCTATCCGCATGAATTCCATAAGCTGTAATAAAGCCGTTCTTCGCATAGATACTTGCTATTCTTTCTGCCAGAGATACTACATCCTGTGGCAGAATACAATCTGTTACTGCAAACGAAACAATGCGATGTTTTGCAAACTGCGTAGTTCCTTTCTGTCTTCTCTTAACTTCAAAAAGCATCAGGTGATAAACTGCACTTGGATCACACAAATATTCATTGGGAATCATCGCTGGCTGACAACCTGCTAAGGTATTTGTTATAGTATTCGCTCTTTGACTATCTTCTGCTGTCTTATCTAATCTAAGAATATATTGCAATAAATGTTTTAAGTCCTCCGAAGTTTCATACTTATCATTTTTGAGTTCGATATAACACATACCTATGAACCTCCTCTTTTACTCCTTCCCAATTTTTTTCACTCGCATAATTTCCAATATTAGATATGATTTCATCAACAAGGTCTGCATCTATTTCAGTAAAGTAGATTGCACTCTTAAATACTTCTGTTGCTTTTTTACCAGTTTCATCCATTCTCTGTTGTAGATGAATTTTATCTTCAGCGGTCAATCGTATATTAACAGTATCTCCCATTATAATTGCCTTCTTTCTATCCATAGAGTTTCATGCGAACAAATTCAGAAAAACAAAAACAAAAAATTATTTATGACGGCATCCGCCTCCCCCCTAGCAAGAATAGCCAAATGTATATACACTACACATTCGGTTGTTCTTGTGCGACCGTTTGTACTACAACTATTCCATTCGGCCGCTTTATTCTAATGTTAGTGCCTTTAATAAAGATCAACTTCCACCTTCCTTCTGCTCCATGCATTATTTAGCATTAACATTGGATTATCTACATGTGCATTCCTCTATCAAACATTATTTTCAAGCAACAGAAAACCCACATGGAGTCATTATCCATGTGGGAATTTTTCGTATTACCATCCAGTAGCTTTCATATGAGCTTCCTGCACAATATATTCTTGTACTGCTCTCTTAGGAATTTTCCAAACTCGACCGATCCTCATAGCTTTTATTTTTCCCGACTTCAAAAGCTTATAGGTGGTATTCATACCACATCCCAGCATATCGGCAACTTCTTCCGGGGTTATCAGAGTATCATAATAATCAAACATAACGGCTAATCCTCCTTTGATGGTTTACTATACTGTTGCCGAATGTCAAATCATACCAGATACAGAGAAAGGGCAACCACTTGCGTGGTTGCCCTCTTTTATGCCTAATACCCTGTTATATAAATACTGTTCCTACAGTTCTAAAAAAGAACTTTTCCTCGTTCAACTAGTTTGACTAGTTTTTTAGTCATTTTAGTTCCGGATTTTTTTTAGAAGTGTCGGAAGTCTCTAATAAATTGTACTTTTCAAAGCTATCTCTAGCAATTTTATCTCTATTGGTAAGCACTGTCCTTTCTTCTATTCCAAGTTCAAAATTCATCAACCCTCCCAAATTCAATTTGCCTAGTCGAACCTTTAGCACCGTCCTTTCGGCCCATGGATCACACATTATTTCAGCTTTATCCATAACCTGACATAATGTTATCAGTGTCATTTGATTTGCTGAAATCTTTTTAGTTCGTCCATCCACTTTCATTCCACAAGCGGTTAATATACTTTTCATTATATTAGGAGACTGTTTTCCTGATATAACAAGTGTAAATTTATCATCCGAAAATATCTCAACCCTAAAATCACTTAATGAGAACCCTTTCTCCCAATTTTCAAATGCCAAGATATCTTTTTGAAACAAATCGCCCTCATTATTTTGGTTTTCTTCAAAAATCTCCCTTAATCGACTCACTTCATTTTCTCTCGCCACTTTTATTGCATTGAGCTCTTTTATCTCATCTAAAATGCCATCAGATGTCATCACTGAAAAATATATTTCCAGCTTTTTTCCTTTGCTTTCAGGAACCTTGTATTTTATTTTTCCGCATTTCTTACTTTCATTGCATTTGGCTACTTTGGGAAATTCTGGACGAATATATGGAACGCCTTCCGTTTCAATGCTACATAAATATTGATTTTCCTTATTATACTTTTCACAGTAAAAGAGAATGTTCATAACAGCCCAAATATGTTCGCCAATATTTGGTGCGTTAAGATCAAGTTTTATTTTATTTTTTTCGTCAAATGCTGCCTCATAATATTCCTTATATCTACTTTTCACATAATTACATACAATCTCATATGCCATCAAAACTTTATCTTTTTGTGAAATTTCCTTCTGCTTCTTTTGCAGGACACTACCTGCGTATTCAACAACATAAATCATCATGCTTTTTAATGTAGCGCAGTAAATATTCCGAAAGCCGATGCACTGTTCCTCGTTGCCAAATTTGAACTTTCGCACATAAAACCCTATCGGAACAATCGTCCTCCCCAATAAGTCAATTTCTGTTCCATCTCCATCTTCTAATGCAGAAATACTTTTGGCATGAAAAACACACTCATACGCAAGCTCTAACATTACCTTTTCAGCTTTATCTGTATCTTCCATTGAAACTTCTGTGATTTCTCTACATAAAGTTTCATATATCTTTTTTATACTTCTTTTTTCATTAGCGTTTATTTTCTTAAAATTTGCAACATTTTCTTCTTTTTCTGCTAGTTTTAGAATGTTCCAACTTATGCTATTTGTTCTCTTTTTCTGCTTTGAATCCGACTTGCTGTCAGCACCATTTTCTTGTGCCGAATTCGCCTCCAATTCAACTATTTTTTTCATAAGTGATTTTAAAATTTTCTTTTTATGTGTGCTTTGTGGCAATTGGATTGGCAACCTTAAGTTTTGTTCATAGTCTTCCTTACTTTTTTGAGTTTTTTTAGCAATCTTTTTTATTTTATTTGATACTGTTCTTTTCATGCTCTCATAACATTCAAACGTTTCTGCCTCTTCATCGCTTTCCATATCAAGCCACCGTTGTAATTTTGAATCATACTCGTCATCAATAATTTCATCTGCCAAAAGGTATTGCAACGAAAACAAGACCATTGCAATCATATTGGAATATACGGCTTGCACGATGTTGTCTTTATCACTGCAATATGCTTCAAATAAATTTTCAGGCCATACTGCTTCCAATATCCGTTCAACTACTTCAACTTGTCTTTTTTCTTCGTTTTCTGATGTTTCTTCCTCAACGATATCCAGCAGCAAATCGAATTGTTGGACATTTTTTGAAAAATCAATTCCCGTATGCCTTTCAATACTATTTTTACTTTCTTGGAGTTCATCTACAGTTTTATAGAGAGTCAGATTGTCAATGCCATTCATACCGCTTAATTTTCCTTTCTAGAGCTCCTGTTATAGACTTGAGACGTCACCAAAGATTGTTAATCGCATATCAATCTCAAACAATACTGTTTTTACATATTTACACCCACTCAATGTAAATTCACCCCATTTGTCCCAGTTGTCAATGTGTTATCCTATTTACAGAAGAAAGCCTTCAGCCTCTTCTTCTCCGTCCCTTGACAACTAAATTAGCGAGCAGCATATCCCCGGAAAGTGACCGGACAAACTGCCCGCAGTCCGCCATTCATCCTATATGAAAGGAGCCTCACTATGAATTCCTTAAATAATAGTGGCATGATTTCCGCCATTCAAAAACCTGATGGAAGCCCCTACGATGATTCAGCTACACCCACTCCGCCACAAAAAAGAATCGTTCGTTCCAAATCACAAACTATTACGCCACAGCAGTTCCCACCTAACTATATACCATCTGCATCTTTGAACCAACCGCAGCCATCGTTCTCGCCTTACTCCCAACAATCTGTCATGCAGGCTCAACCCAGTGCTGCTTTTCAAAACAATCCTGTTGAAGCCAAAATTCAAAAGCTGCAAGAGGAATGGGAGAGCGATGTCCAGAAAGCTTTCAGAAAACAGCGACTTCGATTTGATAACTGTGCTTTAGTTGAGGACTTTCAGGGTTGTTTAACTTACCAGTGCAGCAATGGGGAAAATACTATTGTAAAACCATTTAGCCCTTGCCGAAATCTACGAGCGCAAAAAATCATAGAACATGACACAAAAAAAGAATCCATCAAATATACGTTCGATACTCCTACAGGAGAACACAAAAGCGTCATAGTCGATGCTACTTGCAGTGCCCTGCACCGTTACAATTTGCTACGCGACAACGGATTTATTGTCATCGCACATCTTCTTCCTACCGTTTGTGGCGAGCTGATTGCCCGGCATACCGCAGCTACACGCGATTCCATTCCACCACAGATAAAATACTCTCCCGGATGGTATTTTTCTGAAAAGCACTGGGGATTTCAAGAGAGTGAATGGGTTGACCTTAATACTGTGCTACTGAGCTTCACGATTTCACTCACACCCGATGTGATAATGTACCAGCTTGTATCACTATACGCAATCCTTCAAGGGCGATTACCCTCTAAGATGTGGATTCGTCGCCCACTCTGCATACTGACCCATAAGTATCAATGTACAGATTTGAGCATTGATAAAACACCCCTCATCTTTAAGAAGGAGCTAGAAAACTTACGTGACCGCCCCATTATATGGATTCGTGCTGAAGACACAAGCTTCAATGAATCTGCCAATGCTTACAGTCGTGATAAGAATTATCAAGCACTTCTGGATTCCATGCAAAGCAGTCAAAAGCATCCGCTGTATATAGTTGTCTCCGCCGATCTTACCCCACGGCAACGAACCTTTTGTTTACCAATACAAGATTTTATCGAGCCTTGTACTGGGGCTGGGTCTATCAATTCTGTTGGATGTCTGATAAAGTCGATTCTGAATAATGCGGATGCGTTCAATTCGACAGTGGAACGTTCTTTTACAAAAGTCTTCGATGATCTTGGCGAAGATTGTTCTGTACAACGGGAAATCGCAGCACTATCTATGATAGCTGATGTTGTAAAGTGGCATTACTCCATGCAAGTGCCTCCACAAACGCTTTCCGTCCGCTGTGACGAATACCTTGAAACATACACTCGCTACTGGGAAAGAATCAACGATGGCAACATCCTTACACCTTTCCGAAACGCACTCTATGCAGCCCGGCGATGTGATATGATTTGTTTTCGTCCACTCGAAGATGTCGATAGCAGTTTTGAATGTCAGAAGGAGATTCTATATGATGATACCTATTATTATACATCGACTGCCCTTTTGAAGAAAATTATTAAGGTGCAGCTGCGATCCTATATGCCGTCCGACGTGCTCAATCGTCTGAAAACTGCCGGGGTTCTTTCGGGATCAGTCCCCAAAACGCTCACCTTTGCACCAAATGAATCAAAGGATTTTCGCTTTCGAACACTTCTGAGAAGTAGCCTACATCAACCCGGAAGTCGTGACCTTGTTGAAATCTAAAAATAAAAAGGAGTTTGATTATTATGTCTATGCTATCGCAAACCTACATAGGAAAGTACTATGAGGGCAGCCAAGAACTATCCGTTTCCACAAAAAGTATCCCCGGACAGGATAACGATTCTTATGTCATCCTCGGTGAATCCGGCTACGGAAAGAGTGTTGCTGCCCAAAGTATCGTGCTGCAAAAGGCCAATCAGAGCTATAGCGTCCGCAGCATCGATATTCATAACTCCTCTGCCCCGGAACATCTCTTTCCAATTTTCAGAAAGTCATTTGAACATCTGTCCTCACAAATTGATGCATACAACACGCCAATTCCAACAACGCTTTTCGAGCCACTGCACTATGCGGATGGAACTATGGAATCACCTGCAGATTTAAGTTATACGCTTTCCAATATTATAGCTCGCCATCTCAGGTTAAGCCGTTCTTCAACAACCGCCCTCTCAGAATCTCTTGAATATGCAATTTCAGACCGCGACAATAATCCAGACATTTTTCCAGCAGTTCTCAAAGCCCTTGAAGAATTTGACACGAAAGCATCAAGAAACGCAATGGCTTATCTTGCGCCTCTCCTGCGGCACAATATTTTTAGACATCAGTCTGTCAACTATTCTTTCGGAATCGAAAACATCAGCCTAAGCAAGTTTCCGCCCCTCTTCAAGAACGTGATTGTTGACTTACTTCTTTTTGATGAGTTTCGCACTGCATCACAGGGAGGACAACCGCCACGCTACATCTACATAGATGAGATGCAGAACCTCTCCATCGACAAGGACTGTTATCTTGGCAAAATCCTGACAGAAGGAAGAAAATACTCTCTGAATGTGATCCTTGCCAGCCAGAGTATCCGTGAGTTTAACGCGTCCGAAAGAACGATGCTCTGCCAAGCAAACCACAAACTTCTCTTTCACCCTGCTCTCCTAGAAGTAAAGTATTATGCCGAGCTTCTCGCATCTCCACAGCATCGGGCTGAGATTTCTGACCTTTTACGGAATCTGGAGGTTGGGCAGTGCGTTTTTCAAGGCCCTATCTATATTGGAGAAGACTCCAAACCCACTCGCGCTCCTATTTGTGTGAACGTCAGTCATCTGGAAGATATTGCATCGGCTTCATTGTCGAAATCGAGCACCTGATTCCATTGCCAGCATTCAACGGCAAAAATTTATAACCAAGTACTCTTGTAATATAAGTAAAGCTTTAAATGCTTCGCTTGTCAATCATTTTTAAGGAGGATTTATCATGAACATCCCAGATGGATTTTTTGAAAACCCTGTTTCTCCCGAGTACGCTGATCTGCTTTCAACTATGGGCGCTCCAATTTACTTTACAGAGCCTCCATGTTGCCACTCCGGCGATTGTGGATACATCGATTGTAGTGCTATCACGCTGCGTGACCAGAGTCTATTTTTTAACTGTGGCTATGTCAGCCCCCCTTTAAACGCCCAATATGAGGTGGTACAACCTGATTTACATTCTTTGGAGCGTTATGACTTCTCAAAGGAGCCAGATCTTCCCTGGTACCCTTAATCGCCCTTTAAGAATCCTATATCTCAAAAAGATATGCTTATTATGAAAAGCCGCCTGTGCTTTCCATCATTTTGCGAAAGGAGAGAAAAATTATGATTGATAAGCAACAGGATTTTCTTACACTAACAGGTGCGGCTCGCCGTGCACGGAGCGAAGGTTATGATATAACATACCACGGTCTCCGCAATCTCGTAGCCGCCGGTTACATAAGTCACGTACCGAACGGATCACGTATCTACGTGTTTTACCCCAATGTGATCCGCTTTCTCCAGAAGGGGCTCACGGCTGAGCAGAGCCTGGACTACCAGCTCTCCCGCGCCCGTAACTGATCTAACCGTTCGCCCTCAGTATCCTCCGATGCTGAGGGCATTTTTTTGAAGCAGGAGGTTCAAATCTATGTTCTGTGAAAATTGCGGTCATCAAATCTCAGATACCGCTAAATTCTGCTCTGCCTGCGGTCATCCCGTTGGCACAGCGCCATCCCCCGGTGCAGTAGCTCCACCTGCCGTTCCAGCCAAACGAGAATCGCCCCGGCTGAAAGCCTCGTCTGGCAATGGCAGCATCACACGAATGTCCGGAACACGCCGGAAACCATGGCTGCTCCGAATGCCGATCCCTGATCCTCACACCGGAATTACAGTCATGAAGGCTGTTGGCACCTACGTCACCCGTGAAGAAGCAGAAGCTGTCCGCGCCAAAATGATGAAGCGTCCGGCCACACCCTATCAGGACTCTACCCTGCAGGACTGCTTCCGGATGTTCAAAGAGTCCCGTGAATATAAGGGCCGGTCCGATAAGGCTCGCGAGCTCTATGACATTGCGTGGAAATATCTCCGTCCGCTGTGGCACTTCAAAATTGCCGCCCTCTATGCGCAGGACTTTCAAAACATCTTAGACAAGATGGCCGATAACGGCCTGTCTCAAAGTATGTTGGAAAAAGAGCGTACTCTTATCAGTAAGCTGTATCGCACAGCCATTGGCTGGCGTGTCGTAGATGCCAACCTTGCATCTGTCCTGAAAGTCGAAGGACGCAAATCTCCGGAACGCGAGATTTTCACGGACGAACAGGTGACGCTGATCCTGAGCCAGAAGAACACGCCCACCGGGCAGATGGTAATTGCTCTTCTGGCCTGCGGAGTGCGTATCTATGAGCTGCTGCACTTCAAACACGAAGATTTTCACCGCACGGAATCCGGTGCTTATCTGATCGGCGGCTGCAAGACCGAGGCCGGACGCAACCGCATCATTCCCATTCTCGACTTTGGCATTCCGGTTTTTGAACATGCGTATGCCACCTCCGTGGAAAACGGTCCGCTCTTTCCCAATGGAAAAGGCGGTTTCTGGAACGAAAAGAACTGGCGTAACCGTAAGTTCTATCCTTTCCTGGAGGAAATCGGCATCCAGCCGAATCCTTACGACGAAAATGGTAAGCGCAAGCCGGAGTTTGCCGGGAAGCTCGCCACCTATACGCCCTACACCACCCGCCATACCTACGCCAGCCTTTGTGATCGCGCAGGCGTCAACAAGGATATCCTGAAACGCGCTGTCGGGCACACGCCCAAATCCAAAACGCTGGATGAAGTCTATCTCCATCCGAAAGCGACCCAGATGATCGAAGCATTTGATAAGGCCAATCAGCTGGTCAATGATGAAGTTCTGACCACAACGAAGGCATAACAACTTCAAAGAGAAAAGCTGCCGATCCGTGAGAATTTTTCTCTCATGGATGGCAGCTTTCTTTTTTGTTTGCATAATTCACTTTCTGGTACTCAACTACATTCTTGCTTACCTTTGCGCCCGATTCAAAACAGAAATCACCGTTTACAGGCACCATTTGCAGGTAACCTAGAAAACAGAATAATAGCACTCCGGTGCCGACAAATCTGTTTTCAACACTATATTCGACGATTGATCCGTTGCAATCACAGGTCACCCGCGGTATCATTGGTTCGTAGGATTTAATGCAATGGAAGGTCGGCGTTCAAATGATTGTTTTAAGCCTTAACCTGTGCCGTGGTGGTTTACATAACACTATGCGGAAGTTCTTTAATTGTGAAACTTATTGGAGAAGATTCCTCTGTTGAGTTATTATGACAAAACTATGTACAATATGGATGTGATCGGTTTTTCGTTTGCCTGATTCACGATCAGTCAAATGGAAACAAAGATGTAAGACGTTCAGTCAACGAAGGTCAAAAATTCAAGAAAGAGGAGACAAAACATGAGCAAATTCACTGACAACGCCAGTGAGAAGCTGCTTGTGGTGGCTGGAAAAATCAGCAACCAAAAGCACATGGCATCCATCAAGAATGCATTCTATACCTTAATGCCTGTCATTCTGACCGGCGCGTTCTGCACACTGATCTCCAATGTTGTGTGCTCTACCACTACCACTGGTATCAGCTTGGCTAAGCTGCCCGGTATGTCCTGGCTTGGGATGTTCACTGATCTGTTCACCGCCGCCAACTACGCGACACTGAACTTCTTTACGGTGGCTGCTGTATTTCTGATCGGTATGGAACTTGCCAAGCAGAACGGCTTAGGCGATAGTCCGGACTCCGGCGTTGTGGCTGTATGTTCCTTTATTTCGGTCCTGCCTACTTACGTTGTGACCACTGTAAACGACGTTCAGGTCACCGTTCCCAATGTGCTGGGCAAGGATTACACCGCAGCACGCGGCCTGTTCCTTGGTATGGTCATTGCACTGGTCTCGGTGGAAATCTACAGCAAGTTTGTAAAATCTCACGTATTCGACTTTAAGATGCCGGACACCGTGCCCGCCAACGTGACCAAGAGCTTCAGTTCTCTGTGCCCGTTTGCATTCACCGTTCTTATTTGCGCAGCTGTCAACTTTGCGCTGGTCAAGCTGTGCAATAAGAGCCTTTACGAGCTGATTTATACCTTCCTGCAGAAGCCGCTGGAAAGCGTCATGCAGGGTCTGCCCGGTCTGCTGATCCTCATGCTGGTGGCACAGCTGTTCTGGTGCATCGGTATCCACGGCAACCAGATCATCAAGGCCGTCCGTGACCCGCTGCTGAATGCAGCCATTCTGGCAAACACCGACCTGATTGCACAGGGCGTTACCGACATGAGCAAGTACAACATCATCAACATGAGCTTCTGGGACACCTATATGTCTCTGGGTGGCTCCGGTTGTACTCTGGGTCTGATCATTGCGATCTTCCTGTTCTCCAAGCGTGCAGATTATCGTGCCATCGCCAAACTGAGCGTCGGCCCCGGCATCTTTGAGATCAACGAGTGCATGACCTTTGGTCTGCCCATCGTGCTGAATCCCTATCTGGTTCTGCCCTTCATCATCACCCCGCTGATCAACGGCACCATTGGCTACTTTGCTACCAAGATCGGCTTTGCAGGTGTAGCACTGTATGCTATGCCTTGGACTACGCCCCCGATCATCAGTGCATGGCTGTCCACCGGCGGTAGCATCGGCGCAGTGATTACACAGCTGATCTGCATTGTGGTTTCCGTGGTGATCTACACCCCGTTTGTTATTCTGGCAAACAAGGAACCCGTTGCAGAGGAAGCCTGATTCGCACACGATTCCTTTTCAACTTGACTGAACTGCTTAACTTCTATCTGAAAGCGCTGCCCGCGTCGGGACCGTCCATGTGGCTCGGCCCGGGCTGCAGGGCAGCACTTTTATTTTTTGAACGGAACGGAACGAAAGGAAAAATTATGCTCAGACACGTTACTTTGCCGCAGGGGTTCTTTCTGGGTGCGGCCTCCAGCGCATGGCAAACGGAAGGCTGGAACGGCAAAAAGGATACGCAGGATTCTTACATGGATCTGTGGTACAAAAACCATAAAAGTGCATGGCACAACGGCTACGGCCCGGCTGTAGCAACCAACTTCCACGACCGTTATCAGGAAGATGTGGATCTGATGAAGCAGATTGGTCTGCAATGCTACCGCACCTCCTTGAACTGGGCACGGTTCCTGACCGACTACGAAAACGTGGTTGTGGACGAGGAATATGCTGCTTACTTTGAAAAGATGCTCGATGCCTGCCGCGCGGCAGGCGTGGAGCCTATGATTTGTCTGGAGCACTACGAGCTGCCCGGCGAGCTGTTCATCAAATATGGCGGCTGGGGTTCCAAACACGTCGTTGATCTGTTCGTCCGCTATGCCGAGGCTGCTTTCCAGCGGTTTGGCCGTAAGGTAAGATACTGGTTTGCCTTCAACGAGCCGGTGGTGGTGCAAACCCGCGTTTATCTGGACTCTGAGCGCTGGCCTTTTGAGCAGAACAGCCAGAAGTGGATGGACTGGAACTATAATAAAGCGCTGGCTACCAACCGCGTGATGAAGCTGTTCAAGGAAGGCGGTTATCGTCAGCCCGGCGGCAAATTTGGCACCATCATCAATGTGGAGATGGCCTACCCCCGCTCCAATTCTGCCTACGACCGCGAAGCTGCGGAAATGTACGATCTGTTCTACAACAAGGTTTTTTTGGATCCCGCCATCAAGGGTGAGTTCCAGCCGGGGTTCTTTGATCTGCTGGAAAGCCACGGTATCCATGTGGACGCAACCCCCGAGGAGCTGAAGGATATCAAGGAAAACACTATGGACTGGGTGGGCTTGAACCTGTATCACCCTAACCGTGTCAAGGGGCGCACCACTGCAGTGAACCCCAAAGCCCCCTTCCACCCCAACTTCTACTATGAAGAGTGGGATATGCCGGGACGCCGTATGAATCCCTTCCGCGGCTGGGAGATTGGTCCCGAGATCATGTATGATATGGGCATTCGGATGCGCGATGAATACGGCAATATGCCTTGGTTCATCTCCGAAAGCGGCATGGGCGTAGAAAACGAGCAACGTTATCGGAGCGAGAGCGGCATCATTCAGGATGATTATCGTATCGATTTCATCAAGGAACATTTGGACTGTGCGATCCGCGCCGCTAAAGAGGGCTGTAACTGCCAGGGTTATATGCTGTGGGCATTTACCGATAACGTAAGCCCCCGCAACGCATTCAAGAACCGCTATGGGTTGGTGGAGATCGATCTGGAGCACAACCGGGATCGTCACCTGAAAAAGAGCGCGTTCTTCTACAAACAGACTATTGAGCAGCAGTCTTTTGATCTGGAGGACGACAGCGCCGAATACCGGTAAACAGTGGCGCCGCAATGCTTTCTACACTGCGGAAGGCAGGAAAGGATGGACGTAAACATGGCAGCACAGAAAAAGAAAAAGCAAAAGACCACCTATTATCAGGTGACCCCGCAGGCTACCACAGAACAGCAGCTGCGCATCCAGAAAATGCGCGACGAGCTGAACGCGCCGGATCCCAACGATCCTCACGTTTTTACCCGGTACAAAAAAATCACCTATCCCTTTGTGGTGCTGTTTCCGCCCTATGCACTATACCGTATCTGGTGCAAAAAATCAGAATTCAGCCAGCGGGAAAAATACGTGCAAACGGCGGTCTGTGTACTCATCCTGTTCTACTTTATTGCGTTCCGTCTGAACTGGCTCTGAAAAAACATTTTTCAAACTTTACTCAATAAGCAAGGAGAATCTAATTATGGTTATCGTAAATGCTCCGCTGCGTGCGGATCTCTTCCGTGAAAAAGCAGAGAGTCTGGGTCTTGTGTACGTTTCCAAAGTGGGGATGAAGCTCAGCTTCAATGCTCCCAACGGCGATGACAAGGAGAAGGCTGCTGAGCTGAAGAAGCTGTGCAAGGCAGACCCGCAGTTGAACACAGTTTATTTCCAGTGTACTACCGCCTGATAAAGGCACCGAATGGAGGGAAGTGTGCGAATGTTAGGAGCGAAGGAGCGGGCACTGTTGCTGGCCCTTTCTGAGACAGAATATTGCACTTCCGGCACATTGGCAAAAGCGCTGGGAGTGAGCTCCAAGACAGCGCAGGGCATGGTAAAGGATTTGCGCGAAAAGCTGCAGGAAAATGGTGCGGACATTCTGGCTCGCACCCGCCATGGCTATCTTCTGCAGGTGAATGACCGTGCTCTGTTTGAGACCCTGAGCAGCGGAGAAAATGCTGCCGCACACTTTATTCCTTCCGGCAGCGAGGAACGGGTACGTTACCTGCTGGTGCTGTTGCTCGGTCAAGTAGACTATGTAAAGCTGGATGATGTAAGCGAGGAGTTATACGTCAGCAAGTATACCATTTCCGGTGACCTGCATCAGGTAGAGGAAGAACTGGCCAAGTATCATCTGTCGATCCTGCGGCGTCCGAATTATGGCATTCGCGTTACTGGCAGAGAGATCGATATCCGCAACTGCACGGCACACGTGTTGGCCAATTACAACAATATGATGCCGGACGGCGGTGCAGGCTATCGCAATATGGCACAGCGCATATCGCAGTGTCTGATGAGTGCTATGCACAAACACGCACTGCATTTTTCCGAGATCAACTTCCGCAATCTGGTCAACACCATTTTTGCAACCATTCACCGCGCATTACAGCACGCATTTATTCCACTGCTGGAAGAGGACAGCGCACCGGACATCAACGAGAATGTGTATGCTGCCGCCCACTATCTGGCTGAGTTGCTGGAAGCACAGTTCGATATTCGTCTTCCGGAGCCGGAGGTGCTGTTTCTGGCCTTGAATATTGCCGGCAAATGCAACTACAGCAGCGCAGACCGCGAAGATGAAAACGTGGTCATCGCTCCGGAGATCATGGCGCTGGTGGACGATATGCTGGAATCCATCTACGAAAGCTTCAAGCTGGATTACAGCACAAACTTTCTGCTGCGCATGAATCTGGGACAGCATCTGGTCGCAATGGATATTCGTCTGCGCTATGGAATGCCCATTGAAAACCCACTGCTATGCGAGGTGCAAAAGCATTATTCCCTGGCGTATGCACTGGCCGAACAGGCAGCGATCCCATTGCATCGGCACTATGGACGGAACGTCTCGGAGGACGAAATCGGGTTTCTGGCCTATATTTTCCAACTCACACTGGAGCAGGAACGGAAGGGCTTTGAAAAAAAGAACGTTCTGGTAGTGTGCTCTTCCGGTGGGGCAAGCTCCCGCCTGATTGCCTATCGGTTCGAGGAAGAGTTTTCCAAGTATCTGGACAACATCGAAGTATGCGACGTTTTTCATCTGGAACAATATGATTTTTCCAAGATCGATTACATCTTTTCCACAGTGCCCATCCACCAGAAGGTGAATGTTCCCATTATCCGGGTAGAGGATTTTCTCAACCAGTCCAGTATGCGGGTCGTACAGAGCATTCTGGAAGGCAGCTCAGCAGATTTTCTGTCCGCATATTATCGGCCGGAGCTGTTTTTCCCCCATGTGGAAGGCCGTACTAAGGAAGAAGCCATCTTTAATCTATGTACGCAGATCGACCGGGTAATGCCGCTGCCGCAGGGTTTCTATTCGGCGGTACTTAAGCGCGAAGAACTTGCCCGCACGGATTTCTGCCCGCTTGTGGCATTCCCGCACGCGTACAAGGTATTAAGTGAAAATACCTTTGTGGCTGTAGGCATTCTGGACGAACCCATTCGCTGGGTAGAAAACGATGTACAGGTGCTGCTGCTTATCTCTATCGCAGATGGGGAGCACCCTGAGCTTCAGAAGTTCTATCTGTCCATTACCTCCTTCATGCAGGATACCGCCCGTGTGAAAAGCCTGATCCAATGCCGGGATTACCCTTGGTTCATGCGGCTTCTGTGTGGGGAAAACGGTGGAAGCAGAGAGAATAAAACTCAAAAACAAAACAGCAAGACTCAAAAGGAGTATGAATCGTTATGAGCGAAGATATGGAAGCACTATACGAGGCATCCTTTACCCTGATTGGCATTGCAGGCGATTCCAAGGCGGAAAGTATGCAGGCCATTGATTGCTGCAAGCAGGGAGATTTTGAAGGTGCCCGCAAGCATCTGGCTGCCGCCGATGAGACCATGGTAAAAGCCCACGATGCCCAGACCGAAATGCTGCAGCAGGAGGCCGAAGGCAATCCTGTGCCCGTAAACATCATTCTGGTGCACGCACAGGACCATTTGACCATGGCACAGGTGATGCGCGATATGGCCGAGCAGTTTATGGATCTGTACCAGACGGTGCAGACCCTGAAAGAAAGCAAGTAAAATCATGATTCAGAAAGGGAGTAAGTAGTATGAAGATTCTGTTAGCTTGTTCCGCAGGCATGTCCACCAGTCTGCTGGTCAATAATATGAAAAAGTTTGCCGATGCGTCCGATGTCATCGAGGCACGCCCTGTGCGTACCGTGCCGGATATTTTGGATGACTGGGATGTGCTGCTGCTGGGTCCGCAGGTGCGATATCTGGAAAAGGAATATAAGCCTCTGTGTGAGCAGAAGGGTAAGGGCTTTGGTGTGATCCCTATGCAGACCTATGGTCGCATGGATGGCAAGGGCTGCATGGAACTGGCACGCACGGCCGCTGCCAACAAGTGATTTTTGTATAAGAGGAACCGGAACAATGAAAGAGTTTGAGTATACTGTGCAGGATCAGCTGGGCATCCATGCCAGACCAGCTGGTCAGATTGCAAAGCTTGCCAAGGCACATCCGGATTGCGAGATCAGTTTTGCTAAGATTGGCGGCTCCAAAACAGCAAACGCTGCCCGTGTGATGGCACTGATGAGCCTTGGTGCAAAGCCCGGGGATGTACTGCACATCACGGTAGAAGGTGCCAATGAAGAGTCTGTGACCACGGCAATGCAGGAACTGCTGAACAGCGAAAAATTGTAATTATCTTACGCTGCGGGATGCAGCAGAACAGATTCCTCCTTGAAAAGCAGCCCGGAACGAAGGATCCGGGCTGCTTTTTTGCATTTTTTGCAAAAAATATAACGTTAATTCGTAAGTTGATATGAGCGATTTTCTCATGTCGTCTTCATCTTAAACCATTGGAGCATCATAAAAATACAACCTGCTATAACAAAACAGAAAGGATGCCAGACTATGGCTATACTGAAATTACAGCCCGCCTGTCGCGAAACGATCTGGGGCGGACAGCGTCTGCGAAAAGATTATCATATGCAGTACGAAGGTGCTAACATTGCGGAGGCGTGGATGTTATCCTGTCATCCGTCTGCTCCCAGCATGATTGAAAACGGAACCTATTCCGGCAAAACGCTGCAGCAGTATCTGGATGCGGAAGGTCCGCAGGTACTGGGCAGCTTTGGAATGCTTTTTCATCCTTTCCCGATTCTGATTAAACTGATTGATGCAGCACAGCCGCTGTCCATTCAGGTACATCCCTCCAACTTCTATGCTATAAACCGCGAACATCAGTATGGTAAAACAGAGATGTGGTATGTTGTGGATGCCGAGCCGGGAGCATTTTTATACTATGGATTCCGGCAGCAAATCACCCGGGAGGAATTTGCAAGGCGAATCGAAGATAATACGCTGCCTGAGGTGCTGAATGCAGTACCTGTATGCAAAGGAGATTGCTTCTATATCCCATCCGGCACAGTCCATGCTATCGGAAAAGGGATCCTGATTGCCGAAGTCCAGCAGAATTCGGATGTGACCTACCGCGTTTACGATTATGATCGCAGGGATGCCACCGGCAAACCGCGTCAGCTGCACACAGAACAAGCGGAGGATGTTGCAAAGCGGACACCGCCGCGTGACGATTATAATTTTGGTGGGCATCTGATCCGGTGCGAGTACTTTACGGTAGACCGCATGACCGGTAGTTTTACTGATGTATGTGATGACGAGTCGTTCACCTCACTGGTGATACTGGACGGAAATGGTACTCTGATCGGAGAAAACGAGAAGATGCCGCTGCAAAAAGGGGATAGCTTTTTTCTGCCCGCAAACAGTGGTTCCTATCGCGTGGAGGGAAACACCGTGATTCTAAAGACCCGCGTTGGTACTATCTGAAGGAAATTGGTATAAATAGGTTTTGTTGGACTACTTATAATGGCATCAGATATTTTTTGATGTTTTTTCAGAATAGTGAAAGGCTACTCAAACTAACGCCGTTAAGTCAGTGATGGTCACCACAAGTCGATGCATTGAACACTTTCTCTGGCTCAAGCTTTACCAAAATCAGGGTCTTTATACCACCAGACAAACCAATCGGCGGAATTTTTCCCAAGACCGGGCTATCAATGACACCACTGTCGATAACGGTAGACTTATCCACATCCTGAATCATTTCCTTGACCATCGGGTCAGCGATCCAGTCTTCCTCGTAATCGTATTTGAAATAAGAAGCCGTTACGTTGCATTGGCCTACATGACAGGCATCTTGCCTATTAAAAAGTACGGCTCCCACTCTGCGCTAAATATGTTTACTGAGTATTCCATGACCGATCCCGATGAACTGGCACGCTGTGACGGCTTCAGATATACAAAAAATCGCCAATGCATGAGAGAAAAATCTCTCACGTTTGGCGATTTCTTTTTTACCCTAAAAGCACTCTTGCTCTGCGCTGTACCTCTTTTTCGATCATCTTCAAGCGATTTGGCGGCAGATTATAACGTGTCGCTCTGCGGTCAAAATGGAAATCCAGCAGCTTATGGAGCATTGCACGGTGACGAGGTTTCATTGCACTCTTTGCAGCTGCAAAGAAATCATCGTATGCAAGCGGAAGCAGTGTGCGGGCATATTCATCAAATGCTTTCTGGTTGTCCCAAAGATCCGTTCCGCCCAGACTGAACAGCGAGTTTCCGTGGTCAAACAGCGGTGCAGGTGCCGCAATCGTGTTGGTCTTATTATCTACCAGCACACCAAAATTTCCATAGTGGCGGTCTGTATTGCAGATGATTGCATCAAAGACCAGCATATCTTCCAGCGCATCCACAAAGTTCTGACCTAACGTCTGATAATACGCAAAAATTGCTTTTATTCCACCTTTGGACACAAGCTGTCCGATGGGAATATAAGAATACTCTTTGCTGGTGAACAGCTCACACTTGGAACAAAGCGTCTTTTTCAGATCTTTTGTCAGGGTGTAGCGAATCGCATTCACGCCCATCACCTGTGCAACTTGATAAGCATACAGTTCCGAGTACGGTTCAAATCCCAGATTACTGAACCCTGACGTGCCACCTTTATAAAGATAGATTTTTCCGTTTTGCCTGCGCCAGCATTTGGGCAGCATCCCGTTAGTCGAGAACTCCGGGCAGGACGCAAGCGAAGTTCGTATGCTGCTGCCATATCCTGTAAAGGCGATTGCTGCCAGCACCTGACTGAATCGGTTATCGTAAAGATTTACTTTTTCAAAGGTGTCACCGGAGCCCTCTGCATCTACCCAAAAGCAATCATTGAGTGAAAGACCTTTATTGGCTGCAATAATTCCAAGCGGTCGATTCAAAGAAAGCCCCACCTTAGAGAGCAGAGCATCTACATACGCTCGGTTCTTCGGAATTGTGCGATGCCGCAGCCAGCGTTCCACGCCATCTTCTGATACAGTCAGGTTCAAAGGTAGAAAGGAACGGTTTTCTTCGTAGACCTTTATAATATGGAGGTCAGTATCTGCACTGTCCATGTTTGCTTCAAAGGTAAGCAGTGGCAAATCAAAATGCCTGATGGTGTAGCGCACAGCGATTTCTCCTTTCATCCATGATCTTTTTCTTTATTATACGGCATCAGAATCCGAATGAAAAGCACCGTCGTCATTCTGCACAAAATTCGATGATAAAATTTTATACCCAAAAAACTGCAAAAATCGGGTTTACGGAGCCATTTTGCCGTTCCTCTCCGAATTTTGCTACAGATCTGCTACAAACTTGCTACAAACGACTGAAAAGGGGGCCTCCCACACGTTTCATTATCAATATGCAAAAGTGAATCCGTTTCACTTTTGCATATCAAAAAGCACGTAGGTACAAGAAAATGCCGCTTACCTTTTCAGGTAAACGGCCTTACGTTTGGTGGAGCATTCTCCACAGCACTCGAACCCGAACCGTTTATTCCGGATACTGTGGCAGATTCCACGAACCGCGCAGTACACGGTGAATTTCCACGGTTCTGGTGCTCTCGTTAACCTGATAAAATACAAGATACTGGTCAACGACCATTTGGCGATATACCGGGTCAAGAGGATAGATTTCACACATCTTCGGGTTATCGCCCAGTTTTGCGATTTTATCCCGCAGCTCTTTCAGCACCCGGCTGGCGGTTTTGGGATAAAATCCCGAAAGATACCGGGCGATCTCGTTCAGGTCCTGCACGGCAAGGGGCAGATATTTGATTTTATACGTCATACTGTTCATGGAGCGTCTCCCATACACTTTCGTGGTCTGCCCACTGCGTGCTGGGGTCAGCCGCCTGCTGTTTTGCCTTGGTGAGTGCCTCGGCAACATAGCGCTGGTGCAGGAACTCCTCGTACTTGGCATAGTCCTCAATGTTGATGAGAACGGATTCTCCACGGCCATGATTTGTGATGATCACATGGTCGTGGTCTTTGAGCATATCCGAAATTTCAGCGTAATGGTTGCGTAAATCGCGCGAAGGACGAACAAATGTCTGCATCATGGAAAAACACCTCCTGTCAGAGATATTGTATCACAAGATGACTACAACTGCAATGGCAATGACAGAGCAAGAACCGTCCCGTGGCCGCAAATTTTCAATTCTTGAAAATGTTGTGCCCTTCCGGGACTGCACTTCTGCAACGCTCCCGCGTTTTGAAGCAGCCCTTGTCGGGGCAAAGCCTCTCCATCTTGCTTGCGCAAGACCGGGCTGCCACTCAAACGCCCCACTGGGGCGTTCGTTGCTTCGCAAACGCGGTCTTGTTGGGGCGTGCCTGCCCCAGACCCTGCGGGAAACGCGTGCGACAAGCTGAGAGTTCGTCATCTCCTGATTCAAATCCGTTTTTGAGGCTGACGGTGCAGGGACTTGGCAAACCCGCCGTGATTGCGCTATAATAGAGCCGTAATCATTCCACAAAGGTGTGGTAAGGGAGGTGCGGTCATGATCCGGGTGGCGATCGTAGAGGATGACGCGGAGGTACAGGGGGTATTGCAGGAGTATGTCCGGCGGTATACCCGGCAGTACGGGACAGAATTTGAAGTAACGCTCTTTGCGGACGGGGTGGACATTCTGGACGACTACCGCGCGGTCTACGATATTATTTTTCTGGATGTGGAGATGAAACATCTGGACGGCATGACCACGGCAGAGCGCATCCGGCAGATGGATGCAGAGGTGATCCTGATCTTCATCACCAACATGGCGCAGTATGCCATCCGGGGCTACTCGGTGGGAGCGCTGGACTATGTGCTGAAGCCGGTGCCCTACTTCGCCTTTTCGCAGCAGCTGCTCAAGGCGGTTTCCCGGTTGGAAAAACGGGCAAAGCGCTACCTGACCGTGCCGGTGGAGGGCGGGCTGCGCCGACTGGATACCGCAAGTATCTATTATCTGGAAAGCGAGGGGCACCGGGTGCATTTTTACACCGACGAGGGCGATTTTTCTGCCCCGGGTGCGCTCAAGACCTTTGAAGAAAAGCTGGCTGCCTGCCCCTTTGCCCGGTGCAACAGCGGCTATCTTGTCAATCTGGCACAGGTGCGGGAGCTGCGGCAGAGCACCGTGCAGGTGGGCCCCTGCGAGCTGCAGGTCAGCCGCCCCAAGCGTAAGGCCTTTCTTGCGGCACTGACCGACTACATCGGAGGTGAGGGTTCATGACCGCGCTGCCGGACATCCCCCGGCTGTACACCGCCCTTGCCGAGTGCCTGTCGGTACTGCTGATCACACCGGCACTGGTGCCCCGCTTTTCCAAGACGGTCACTGCGGGCGTCACCCTGTTGTGGGCAGCGGTGCTGTCGGCGTTTCTGGGGCTGACAGGCAACGTGCCCGGGAGGTTCTGGATTCCCTGCATGGCAGCGGCCATCGGGCTTTCCTACTTATATTTGTGGGGCGTGTGGAGCATTACTCTGCTGGAAGCCGGGTATCACTGCGCCCGGGCGTTTATTCTGGCAGAGCTTGCCGCCAGCGTGGAGTGGCAGCTCCACTGCGCCCTCTGGCCTACCCGCAGCCCGTGGGAGCCGCTTTCCCTGTTGCTGCTGGTACTGGTGTACGGGGCGCTGTTTGGGGGAATGTGCTATTGGCTGCACCGCCGCCCCCAGCCCGCCGGGCACTTACAGATCGGCGGCAGCGCTGCCTTGACGGCGGTCATGCTGGCACTGACCGCCTTTGCGGTGAGCAATCTGGGCTTTCTGCCGGGCAGCGATATCAACATGAGCATCTTTTCCATCCGCACACTGGTGGATTTTTCCGGTGTGCTGATCCTGACCGTGCAGCACGAGCAGCTGCGGGAGAACGCTTTGCACAGCGAGCTTGCCGCCATGGACGAGGTGCTGCACCGCCAGTACGAGCAGTACAAGCGCAGCAAGGAGGGCATCAACCTCATCAACCGGCGGTACCATGAACTGAAAGTCCAGCTTGCCCGCATCCGGGAGGAGCAGGACCAGACCAAGCAGAACGCCGCCATTGCTGCCATGGAGCAGAACATCCGCCAGTACGAGGCCGAGAACAAGACCGGCAACCCGGTGCTGGATACCCTGCTCACCGCCAAGACCATGGAATGCCAGCAGGAGAACATTACCATCACCAGTGTAGCGGACGGCAGGATGCTGGGCTTTCTCACCATCCGGGAGCTGTGCACCATCGTGGGCGTGGCGCTGGACAACGCCATTGCCGCCGTGCGCGCCGAGCCGGACCCCGAAAAGCGGCTGGTCAAGGTGGCGGTGTACAGTCAGGGCGGTTTTGCCATGCTGCGGTTCGAGCACTATACAGAGACTGCCCCGGCGCTGGATGCGGACGGTCTGCCGCAGGGAACCGACCTGAAAAGCGTCCGCACCACCGTCGGGCAGCGCGGCGGCAGCATGACGCTGCACTGGGAAAACAACTGGTGCACCCTGCGCATCCTGTTCCCACTCCCCAAAAACGAATGATTTTTTACGGCAGGTATCCCCTGCCGCTTTTTGTTTGGCGGAATGCACAAGATTCCGCTTTTTAAGTTGTGGATAAGCACAATAAAAAGGGCGGCGTTTCTGAAACTTTTTGCAGATTGTGCTTCAGAAGCAACAGATTATGCAGAAAACGTCCCACCGGGCGGCGGACGTGCTACAATACATCCAATGAAAGAACGGACGCGTTCTGGACAGCAGGCACCGGCCCGGGCCGGTGTAGGAAAAAGACAAGGAGAAATCGAGTTATGGCACAGAAAAAGAAAGGCGGCAAGATGGTCGGTAAGATCGTCAAAACCGCTGTTTCCGGTGTATTGTGTATCGCGCTGGCCGGTGGCATTGTCGCGGCCAACGTGCTGATCCCGCCCAACGCAAGCAGTGTGCAGAGCATCCTGGGGCTGAAGAGCGGCGGCATCGACAACAGCAAGGCCAAGACCGAAGGCATCAACATGGAGTACAGCAAGCCCGGTTTTGACACGGAAGAAGCGCTGGTACAGGACGAGATCGCCCTGAACAAGCAGATCGCAGCAGAGGGCATCGTCCTGCTGAAGAACGATGAAGGCAGAATGCCGTACAGCACGGATACCACCTTCAGCTTTGTCAGCCATTCTGCTGTCAGCTACATCGGCGGCAACAAAGTCGATATGAAAACGGCCTTTGAAGATGCCGGGTTCGGTGTCAACGAGGACCTCTGGAAATTCTATTCCGAAGGCAACGGCAAGGATTACGGTCTGGGTGTCGGCTCGGTCTCTTACGGTGATGACGAGGACTTCTCCATCAACGAGTGCCCGCTGTCCGTCATGCAGGCGGAGCCGGGCCTGACCGATTCCATGCAGGGCACGGTGCCGGTCTTTGTGTTCAGCCGTGTGGCGGGCGAAGGCCGCGATATGCCGCGCTCCATGTACAACCACACCGATGTGGAAGAGGACAAGACCAAGACCTACCTCGAGCCGGATTCCGTGGAACTGGAGATCCTCCAGTACCTGAACGACAACTTTGACGATGTCGTGCTGCTGCTCAACTCCAGTGCAGCGGTCGATCTGAGCTGGGTGGAGGATTATCCCAGCATCCACACGGTCATCTCGGCTCCTGCCATGGGCGACTACGGCCTGTGCTCTCTGGCCGAGATCTTCTCCGGCAAGGTCAATCCTTCCGGCCGCACCGTGGATACCTATGAAGTGGATGCCATGAACAGCCCGGCGGCGCAGAACTTCGGCGACTTTGCCTACTATGACGAGAATGGCAACCTGACCAAGTACAACTACGTCAGCTACAAAGAGGGCATCTATGTTGGCTACCGCTATTACGAGACCCGTTACGAGGACAAGGTCCTCGGTCAGGGCAACGCAGGCGATTACAACTACGATGACGCTGTGATGTATCCCTTCGGCTACGGCCTGTCCTACACCACCTTTGATTGGTCCGACTACAACACCAGCTGGGATGGCGACACCTGCACCGTCACGGTCAAGGTGACCAACACCGGTTCTGTTGCCGGCAAGGACGTTGTGGAAGTGTATGCACAGAGCCCCTACACCGATTATGACAAGACCAACAAGGTGGAAAAGGCTGCGGTTGAACTGGTCGGTTACGCCAAGACCTCGGAGCTGGCTCCCGGTGCAAGCGAGACCGTTACGGTCACCTTCGATCAGGAACAGCTGAAGTCCTACGACTACACCAACGCCAAGACCTACATTCTGGATGCCGGTGACTACTACATCACCGCCGCCAAGAACGCACACGATGCCGTCAACAACATCCTTGCTGTCAAGGGCAAGACCGTGGAAGACGGCATGACCGCCGATGGCAACACTGAGTTTGTGGCGACCTATACCCCGGCCAACGGCACCGTGGATACCACGACCTATAAGAACGACACCACCACCGGCGTGGAGGTCACCAACCAGCTGGATCAGGCAAACGGCGGCTTCCAGTATCTGTCCCGCAACGACTGGACCGGCACCTGGCCGACCACCGATGGCGAGGTCAGCGACCAGATCAGCACTTGGGGCAACCCCATCAACGGCACCGATGCAAACGGCAACCCCGCTTCCTATACTTACTATAAGACCATCAGCAGCGAGGATCTGGCAAAGCTGGATTCTTTTGATTCCCTGAACCCCACCGACTTCTCCGCCCTGACCGATGAGATCGTTTACGGTAAGGACAACGGTCTGGGTCTGATCGATATGCGCGGTCTGGATTACGATGATGAAAAGTGGGATGAACTGCTCGACCAGCTGACCCCCAGCGATTATCAGACCCTGATCACGCAGTCCGGCTATGGCACGGCTGCCATCAAGTCGGTGGATAAGCCCTCCACGACCGATCGCGACGCTGCCACCGGCCTGGTCAACTATGGCGTTGATGCAAGCGGCAACTTCTACTTCAAGGGCAACATCACGCACTGCGGCGTGATCGTTCTGGCACAGACCTACAACGATGATCTGGCCACTCACTACGGCGAGAACATTGGCGACGAGTCCTACTATCTGGATGTCGATGGCTGGTATGCACCGGCAGTCAACATGCACCGCACTGCATTCTCCGGCCGCAACAGCGAGTATTACTCCGAGGATCCGTTCATCGGCGGTCACATTGCTTCCCTCGAGTGTGAGGGTGTCGCCTCCCGCGGTATGTATGTCTTTGTCAAGCACTACGCCATCAACGATCAGGAGGACCACCGCGGCGACCGTGAAGGCCAGTACAGCATTGCGACCTTCCTGAACGAGCAGGCGGCCCGCGAGATCTACCTCAAGCCCTTTGAGATGTGCGTCAAGTCTGATAAGGTCGAGATGAACTATGCAAAGGACAACGGCGACGGCACTTACAGCAATGCCACCACCGAGATCCCGTCCGTCACCGGCATCATGACCTCCTTCAACCGCGTTGGCTATACCTGGGCCGGCGGCAACTACAACATGATCACCGGCCTGCTGCGCAACGAGTGGGGCTTCCACGGCTTTATCATCACCGATAATGCAAACACCGGTGTCTTTATGGATGCTGGCCAGATGATCCAGGCGGGTGCTGATGGCAAGCTGACCAACCTGCCCACCGGCGCACGCTATACCTTCAACAAGAATGATGTTTCGGATTATCACTATGGCCGTGAGGCAGTCCACAACATCCTGTATACTATTGCAAACTCCAAGGCAATGAACGGCGGTATGCCGGGCAGCCGTTATCTGGCAAAGGTCGAGCCTTACCAGAAGGTCATCTACGCTGTGGATGGCGTCTGCGGTGGTCTGATCGCAGTCCTAGTCATCCTGACCATCTTCCGCTTCCGGAAAAAGAAAGAGGACGACATCAAAACCGTCTGAGTAATACAAAAAACGGAAGGGGCGGCGGGCAAAGCGCCCGTCGCCCCTTCTTTTTATCAGGAGCGATCCATGAAACACGCAGATATCATCAAAACACTGGATCTGGAACAAAAATGTGCCCTGCTCTCGGGCGGCACGGTGTTCACCACCCGGGCGCTGCCGGGCAAGGGCATCCCGGCCATTACCCTGTCCGACGGCCCCAACGGCGTGCGCAAGCAGGCGGGCGCCGCCGACCATCTGGGCCTGAACCCCAGTGTGCCCGCCACCTGCTTCCCCACCTCGGCTACCGTTGCCAACAGCTGGGACCCCGCGCTGGGCGAGGCTGTGGGCGCAGCCATGGGCGAAGAAGCAGCGGCACAGGGCGTGTCGGTGCTGCTGGGCCCCGGCCTGAACATCAAGCGCAGCCCCCTGTGCGGCCGGAACTTTGAGTATTTCTCGGAGGACCCCTACCTTGCCGGTAAGATGGCAGCGGCCTATGTCCGCGGCATCCAGAAAAACGGCGTTGCCGCCTGCCCCAAGCACTTTGCGGTGAACAGTCAGGAGCTGCGCCGCATGGCCTCGGATTCCATTGTGGACGAGCGCACCCTGCGGGAAATTTACCTGACCGGCTTTGAGATGGTGGTCAAAGAGGCGCACCCTAAGACTATCATGTCCGCCTATAACCTTATCAACGGCACCTACGCCAACGAGAACGCCCACCTGCTCATGGACATCCTGCGCAGGGACTGGGGCTTTGAGGGCGCCGTGGTCACCGACTGGGGCGGCAGCAACGACCACGCCCTCGGCGTAAAGAACGGCTCTACCCTGGAAATGCCCTGCCCGGGTGATGACTCCATCCGGGAGCTGGTAAAGGCTGTGGAGACCGGCAAGATCACCGAGGCTGATGTGGACGCCCGGTTGGAGGAGCTGCTGGAACTGGTGTTCACCACCAAGGCAGCGGTGGACGCTGCCCCCAGCAAGTTTGACGCCGACGCCCACCACGCCCTGGCACGCCGGGCGGCTGCCCAGAGCATCGTGCTGCTGAAGAACGAAAACAGCCTGCTGCCCCTTGCAAAGGGGAAAAAGGTGGCGGTCATCGGCGACTTTGCCCAGACCCCCCGCTATCAGGGTGCAGGCTCCAGCGCCGTCAACTCCATCAAGGTGGATTCCTTTCTGGACTGCCTGGCAGAAAGCGGGCTGAACAGCGTCGGCTACGCCAAGGGATTTGACCGGCAGGGCAAGCCCGATGATGCGCTGCAGGCCGAAGCGGTGCTGCTGGCAAAGAACGCCGACGTGGTGCTGCTGTGCATGGGTCTGGACGAGATCAAGGAGAGCGAGGGCATCGACCGCGCCGACATGAAGCTGGCAGAAAACCAGCTGGCGCTGCTGGCTGCCGTGGCTGCCGTCAACCCCAACGTGGTGGTGCTGTTGAGCGCAGGCTCCTCGCTGGAAAGCGCATGGCTCAAGGACTGCAAGGCGCTGGTCTACGGCTGCTTGGGCGGTCAGGCAGGCGCGGGCGCACTGGTTGAGGTGCTCACCGGCGCACAGAACCCCTGCGGCAAGCTGGCGGAGACTTGGGCGTGCCACTACGCCGACACCCCCGCAAAGGAGCGCTTCGGCGGCGCGGGACGCACCGTGGAGTACCGCGAGGGTCTGTATGTGGGCTACCGTTACTACGACACCGCCGGTGTGCCCACCGCTTTCCCCTTTGGCTACGGCCTCAGCTACACCAGCTTTGCCTACAGCGACCTGCAGGCCGACGCTCAGGGCGTGACCCTTACCGTTACCAACACCGGCAGCTGTGCAGGTGCCGAGGTGGTGCAGCTGTATGTGGCAAAACCGGATGCAAAAATTTTCCGTCCCGCCAAGGAGTTAAAGGGCTTTTTCAAGGTGCAGCTGGAAGCCGGAGAGAGCAAGACCGTCACCATCCCGCTGGATGACAAGGCCTTCCGCTACTGGAACGTCAAGACCGATCGTTGGGAGGTGGAGGGAGGCAGCTACCAGCTGCTGGTAGGTGCCTCCAGTGCCGACATCCGGCTCACCGCCGTGGTGACGGTGGAGGGCACCCACGCCCCGGACCCCTATGCCGGGCTGGAGCTGCCCCACTACAAGACCGGAGAGGTGGCCAGCGTGCCGGACGCAGAGTACGAGGCCCTGCTGGGCCGTCCCCTGCCGGAAAACAAGGTCCGCATCGACCGGAACATGACCCTGGGCGAGATGGGGCACGGCCGCAGCCCCATCGGCTGGCTGGCTGCCGCTGTGCTGGGGGCCCTGCTGCGCCGCAGCATCAAAAACGGCAAACCGGACCTGAACATCCTGTTCCAGTACAATATGCCCCTGCGTGCTTTGGCTAAAATGACCAATGGTGCCATCAGCATGGGCATGGTGGACGGCATCGTCATGGAGCTGAAGGGCTTCTGGATCATCGGCCTGGTGCGGGTGATCTGGGAGGCTCTGAAGAATGTGGTGCTGAACAGCCGCATGGAAGAACGCCTGAAAAACAGCTGAGAGGAGCCAACCTATGAACTTCTGGAATAACTTTGCGGTCAAGCACCCGGCCGCTGCCAGGTGGGTGCGTGAGGGCGGCCTCTTTGTCATCGTGTCCAACCTCATTACGGTATTCAAATACCTGCTGCTGCAATTCCTGCCCAAGGCCTTTGCCAGTCTGCCGGTGGTGGACTTTGGCTGGCCCGGCATCGACATCACCCTGTTCGGGGAGACCTTCAAGTGGAATATCCTGGGCTACGACGCCGCCCACGGCGGTCTGCCCTACTTCTGCGCTTATATGATTGCCATGGTCATCGGGGAGTGCATCAACTTCCCCATCCAGCGCAGCTTTGTGTTCCGCAGCAAGGGCAACCTGGCCAAGCAGATCGGCTGGTATGTGTTGGCCTTCTGCCTCATCACCTGCATCGTCAACTCCATCAACTGCATCTGGGTGGCGGTGGCTGGCCTGCTGGTGCCGGACTTTATCTACAACATCGGCACCACCGTGCTCAACGGCGGCATCTCCATGGTGATCTTCTTCTTTGTGAATAAGATCATCTTCCCGGAGGGCGAAAAAGCCGCCAAATAACAAGCTATCCTCCTTCATTTTCTTCTTTTCATCACAAAGGCTCTCGCTCGTTCTGCGCATACGACAGAACAGGTGAGAGCCTTTGGCTTATAATCATCCTATCGCACAAAAGGCAGGATACCATCGCCACGATGATACCCTGCCTTTGCTCGTTTACTGTTCCGAGTAGTCCTTTCGCAGAACCTTCTGTAAACAAAAAACGT
>ENA-UPTB01000582-UPTB01000582.1-human-gut-metagenome-genome-assembly--contig:-NODE-582-length-38112-cov-36.755041_pt1 | contig 38112 bp, 27 predicted proteins | sample MGYA00250046_ERZ773369 | MGnify/ENA primary metagenome ERZ773369 (study PRJEB29103, sample SAMN06111938) | human gut metagenome | biome: human gut; feature: ankylosing spondylitis patient; material... | reverse complement strand
CAACATTGCCATACTATTGACGAAAATGGACTGATCACGAAAATGTGCAGAATTGGTAAGCCAATATATATCACCAGTCCGTTCAGCCGTCATATTCATTACGGCTTCTCTTACAGCAATTTCGATCTTCTCAATCTCGTTAAAAAGGAGTAAGCGCAACTTTTTGTCAAAGCGATAAAGCATCATCACTTTGTTAAATGTAGCACCTTCCTTATACAGATGAAGAATCTTTGGAGTCTTCAACAAAGGATGCATATACGCAGACAATCGATAATAGCCAATGCTCTCCAAATACAATTGAGCCTTTTGCCTATCATTGATTATCAATCCACGATTTTCCAATAAGGTTACAAGTTCTCGTGGAGTCTTGTAATCTTTTCCAAAATTTCTCTTTGTCATAGCTTATAAACAAAAAAAGCCCAGCCTATTTAAGCATTGTAAAGAGGCTCGGCTGGAACTAACGCTGCAAAAATACAAATAATCGTTGAGAATACAAACTTTTTGGCAAGAAAAATTATGCCAAAGTGGAATTCTTTGACATGTTTATATTTAATAATGTTAAATCAGACCTTAAAATCACACTTTGCCAGCAAGACAAAGTGGTTTCCAAGATAAAAGTGTTATCTTTGTAACGTCTAACCCATACCGAAAGCCTCGATGGGCAGAGGTTGGGCAGACATATATACATATAAGGCGTAACTGTACGCTTTGGTTTTGACAGTGTAAGAATCTGGCAGTTCGAGCAAAAGTTGTCAAGAACAAAGCAACGGGAACGCCTCATGAGGTGTATTGTATACAGCCCTTATTGGCTTCGGATGATTTTGTCGTTCGTTGTTAAGAGTGCTTTCTATATACGTACACAGGCGTGGGGCTTTCGGCGTTGCTCGTTTCGACAACTTGGGCGATGCCAGAGCCTTTACACTGTGGAACGAGTGACAGGACTGGCTCCACGTTTTCATGTATATATACCAACCATTTGTTAATCATGCCAATATGGTAGCCGTTGGTAAAATAGTGTTGGTATGAACCATTTTGTCAATTTCTACATTGATAATGTTATAAACGCATTTCGGGTTTATAACGAATCTCTGTTTAATGTCAATATTCAGGGATTGGGTCTATTTGCTAACAAAGAAGATCGAACATTTGCTTATTTGTTGTCACAATTAGCGAATTATGGTTTCACTGTGAATCTAAATTCTGATGATGAAGAAGAATGTTTCTGTGTTCTAACAATTATTGGTGAAAATCAAAAGACAGGTGAAGTTTATAGTTTTTGTTACAATGTACAGGATCTTTTGTGTCTAATTGATTTATCAAGTAAGACAAAAGTCTCTGTATTGTGTATAATGGTGATGAAAATTATAGCTATGTTCATTTGCCGTTTAAAGACTCTTTACAAAGCTGTTGTACTGGATCTTGATGATACATTATGGAATGGAACATTATCAGAAGAAGGTATAGACCAAATCATAGCCAATCAGAGAACTGCAACAGGCGCACATTATATACGATTTGCAAATTTTGTGAAAGTATTAGCAGACAGCTTGGGCATATATGTTGCAGTTTGTTCAAGAAATGACTCTAAGATGGTTTCAAAGGCAATGGATGTCCTCGACGAAGAAATATTTCCTTTGAAAAACAATATAGACTGCATTGTTGCCAATGACAATGATAAAAGTTCAAATATCAAAGAGATTGCAGCCAGCCTGTCTATATTGCCTAAATCAATTGTTTTTATTGATGACAATGAACTCATTAGAGATGAAGTTAGAAAAAACATACCAGGTATTTGCGTACCAAACTGGAATACCCATGAGGAGTTGATAACATTACTATCGGTCGGGTGCATTTTCGACAGGTACGAACTATCCCTGAATGCACAGGGCAGAAGAAAACAATACAAGATGATTCAAGTGCTGCGAAGTAATAATCATCTTCCTGTCTTGCATGTAAAGATAATTAGAGACCCTAATCATATCATAGCAGAAAAATTATACAAAAAGACAAACCAGTTCAATATGTCTCAGCAAAACAGCCTTTTTTCAAAAGATGTTATTTCTGTTTATTTTGAGATGTACAGACCAACTGGTGAAAGTCTTGGCATTTGTTCTGCAATATCATATATTATTGACGATGATATGATTGCAGTTGAAAATTGGGCTATTAGCTGCCGTTTCTTTGAAATCGGCTTAGAAGATTTAGTTCTTATGTATCTTGTGGAAAAGGCTGATGGGAAACGCCTAATGTTTAAGTACTGCAAAAATGAATACAATGGAAAAGCGACTTCCATGATTGCAAGTAATGAAGAATTCAAATGTGTGGGTAAAAACAGATATGTCAAATATTCATATACCCAATCAACAAAGGAAAAATTACGTTCAAAAACTAATTTAGAAATAAGATATGACGAAAAATAATATATACACCATAGGTTATACACTATTCCAGAGAGGAAGCAATTTTGATTTGGAAGGAATGTATAGAACCTTACATCAATTCGGAGTGACGCATTTAGTAGATGTTCGTTCTGTGCCATTCTCCAAACAATATCCTCTATGCAATGAGGGTAGTCTAAGAATGGCAGGCAAGACTTATGGCATTCCATACATCCATATGCCCGAATTGGGAGCAAAAGCGTTGCCAGATCAAGATGTTTTTTCAAAAGCATCAGACATTTTCTTTGAGGATATTTTCCCTATTCCCAAAAGTAACAGACCGGAGAGAACAGAGCTAAATGCCAATGACGAGATTGTTGATTTTACGAAATTCAGAAACAACGAGTTGCTTTTGGATGGTCTGAAGCGAATAGAAAATGCTTATGACAAAGGGTTTACATTGGCTTTAATGTGTAGCGAGAAAAATCCTATAGATTGCCATCGATTCTTTCTGGTCAGCAAAAAAATAGAACAGCAATTTGGAACATGGCTTGAAGTGAAACATATAGTAAGCAATTCCATAGGTGAGATTACAACGCAAACAAACAGCACTCTGAACAAGATGTTGGCTGATATTATACTGAATAAGACAGAAATAAAGAAGCTTGACATTCTTAACAGTTCTCTGTTTGGCGACCAACCTGTAATAGAAAATTATTATGGCAATAACAGAGAGGAAAAAATCACGGATTTCTGCGATAGATACTGGAATCTGATGCATGGTTGGAAAAAAACGTATAACACTAATGTTAATGACTATGATTAAATTATTCAACATCGGCTTTACCCAAAAAACAGCCGAACAGTTTTTTGGAATACTAAAAGCAAACAAGATTGATTGTCTTGTTGATGTTCGGCTTAATCCCAATGGGCAATTGTCTCGCTTTGCCTTTGAGAAAGATTTGCCATATTTCTTGGAGAATTTGGCAAATGGATGCAAGTATGTTCATCGTATTGACTTAGCCCCCAAAAAAGAACTTCTAAAAGAAGTACGCACTAAAGGGACTATGATGTCAAAAGACTACAAAGTCTTTGAAAAAGCCTTTTTCAAGCAGTTGGAAGAGAAATCGAACATTGATAATTTTGTTGATACTTTTGGCAAGTATCAGAATGTTGTCTTGTTATGTTCCGAACCTACAACAGAAAAATGTCATCGAAGGCTTGTAAGTGAGATGCTTCTTAAGAAGTTTGGAGACAAGATTAAATTTGGAGGGAACTTGTAAATGAAGAAGAAGGTATTGCTGTTAGCGGTTAGCTGCAAGACAGGTGGACTGTGCCCTGGTGGCATAGACTTGGATAACCCAAAAGAATGGATACGTATTGTCAAAGACGACGGACGTTCTGGTGCAGTGCAAGGCATAGACATTGATTTTGCAAAGCCACTTGATGTTATAGAATTCGATGGTTCGTACAGACCACAAGGTAAGCAAAAAGAAAATTGGGTCATAAACAACAATTCTTGCAAAATCGTAAAGCATTGCAACACAGACATTGTTGAAGCTGCCTACAACAAATACGGCTATCATGGATTTTGGAATAACTATAAGGCATATTTGACAGAAGTTGAATTTGCTAATGTAAGCCAACCATCAGAATCAATCATGAAGGTTACCAATGTTGAAATCTACAAGACGGAATTTGGTAAAGCTAAAATAGATTTTGATTGGTCTGGATCACGATACAGAATCAAATGGATATCTATGACAGACCAAACGTTCTATGACCGAATTGATGACGAAAGAGTAACATTCAACGAGGCATATATTGTAATTTCTATTCCTAAAGAGATAGATGATTGGGTAGATCCCATAACAGGTGAAAAGCGAGCTTATAAATTTGTTAGCAAAATCTTTGAAGCATAAGGAATCGCTGCAAATGACTCAGAAGCCGCCAAGGTGTCCTCGTCTTCCAAACTTTTCTTAGTGGGTTTGTATGTCTGTCTATTTTGTTAGTGGAAGGCATATCGTGAATATGCCTCCCACTAACAAAATTATCGGTTTAACCCTTTACCCCTTCTTGGTTTAACCATCCGAGTCGCCTGTCGCAAACATCGTCTTATCCATTCTATCTCATCTTCGTCCTTCTCACGTCCCCAGTCTTTGGTGTCGCTACCGCCACCACCTTGGCTTTCAGCAAAGTTGGTAGCCTCGTTGACGTAGCCGATGTAGAGGTACATTGCACAATAGATAATTTTGTCGCCATAATTAATGAAGTCCATTGCAAAGCTGTCGTCAAATAGGCTGCTGTCGTGAATGCTCGTCATACGAGGATAGATGTCCGCTATCTCTGCCAACGCCTTCATACCAGCCTGCGCCCATATCTTATTGATCATCTGTTGCTGGTATGAAACAGCTGTTTTTTCAAAATCGGCTTTAATCTCCCTGTTTCTTGCTTCGATGTGGGAGGTATTCTTCTGCAACTCATCAAGTTGCAACTTAGCCTGCGCAAGTTTCATCTTCTTGTCGTTCAATTTGTCACGAACATCCCAGAGTTCCTTTCTGGTGGCGGTAATCTTTGCCTTTATCTCAACAGCATCACCAAGATGATTCTTCATGTAATCTTCAAGTTCGGCTATGGTCGCTTGTTTCTCTGCTTCCGCTTTCTCCAGATTGCTGACCATAGTCTGCAGAGCCTTGATTTTGGTCTCTGCTTTTGTGATGCTACGATTAAGACCTGAAAGAAGCGTCTTCTTCATGCCTACTTCATTTGACAAAGTGCGGCATTCATCAGCCAACTCCCTGCGATAAGTTTCTGTTGACTTGTGCTTAGCTCCAGTTATGGTGATGTCATCGCCACGTTCCAGTCCATACTTCTCATTAACCTCTGCAAGTCGGCTATGAAGTTCACGCATCCTTGTTCTTGCTTGATTCATGTCGTTTCCACCAAACATATCTTTTGCGCTCAGTCTGCCGTCCTTTGTGATGGGGACAATGACCGCATGTGCATGAGGATTTAGTTCGTCTAGATGAACAATGAACGAAACGACATTTTCTTCACCAAACTCCCGACAACAAAAGTCATATATGTCCTTTGCCCATCTGTCTATGCCACTGCAACTGTCAACATCCCAGTTGTTGCCGTTCTCACTGATTGTCTGGTCGCCAAATGCGAGTTTGCGCATCTGCTCACGGTTACCACCAAAGACAAGGCTCACGGCACGGTTTGACGTGGCATTCACTCTGCCTGTCACTCTGTTCTTTATGGCTTGTTCAATCTTCTCGGTTATTGATTTTGACTTATCAACAGGTCCAAGTTCTCCACCTTTCGACACCTGAAAGTTAAGTCGGGTGCGACTACGGTCATAGTTGTATTTTGGATCATTCTCCTTCCTTGAAAAGAGGTCATCGCCCCAATTACGCTGATGCTCATCGCTGACAGCAACGCTTAAAGACTTGACCTTTTGAATGTCCATCATCTGTTTCTTATTATCGCTCATAAAATTGCTTGTTTTAATTGATTGTACATATGAAATTCAGCTTGCTGTACACATATAATGGCTGTTTGCCCTAATTACTGAGCTTGCTCGGTGTATTAGGCTCCACCCAAGGGGTATGTTCGCAAGCGAACTCGTTATAACTGCTTCCAGTAGTGTTATGGCTCTTCTACCAACACCAACCCAAGACTGTCTATCAGATGTTGGAGTGGCGGATGTTGCTTTATCAGCCTTTGTAACGCCATCTGCGGTGTTTCCGCCATCAGTAGGAAGTCTGCAATGTCAAGACCTTTGGTCTTTTGTTCATCGGTGGCATTGTCTTCCAAGATGTTGCTTATGACAACCCTTTTGCAAACAGATTGCAGTAATGGAATTTTTGATTTCCATTTGTCTGTTGCTCCAAGGTCAGGGAACAGAATGATGTCCCGACCGCCCAACACCTTGATTGCATTTTTATTGAGACAGCCATGCATACCTCCAGTTGCCAGCCAGATGAAATTGGGGATGAAATGGGATGCGATTATGGCAGTTTTTTCACTCTCGACAATAGCGACCGACATTGTGGGATGCTGTGCCAGCAAATGCTCACCAAAGAAACATTGGCACAAGTTGAAATCTGGAAGATGAAGAAAAGCATGCGCCCATCCAACATAAGAACGTGGCTCTTTCACACGATGTCCGTCTTTGGGATTATATAGCATGACCTTGCCAGTCCTCACCTTATCATCCTTGTCAACTTGCCAATAAATAGTTGAGCCTCCCCACTTATAGGATGTTCCGACATGATACATCTTCATCAGCCTTTCTGTCTCTTGTTCACCAAAGACCTTGGAAAGGTACTGGTATAACGGATTGATTCCGTAATGAGACAAGGAACGCTCCATAATAGCGTTGGCGATATAGGAAATAGGCTTTTCTACGACTTTCGGTTGGATATTCCTTCTTGTCGGATATGGCAATTTATCCTTAGATAGAAAGTCTGGATGCTCACGGAAATAGTCTTTAGGAGTATAGTGATACCCACAACTATGCTCATGGTCGCATTTGCCTACATTGTCAGGGAAGGATACTTCCCCCTCATCATCTATGTATCTTGTGAAACAACGCTTGCGCTCACAATTCGGGCATGTGTAACGATTGCCCAATCTGTATTTCTCCAAGTGAAATCTATACTCGTTCATCATCGTAACTGAAATGAATTATTGGTGAATTTCAGCTTTCAGTTCTTTCATGTTTTCAGTTACGCACTTGTCAACTGAAAAACTGAAACAAATGAATACTGAAAACAGGTTGGTTTATGTTTCAGTTGCCTGTCATGTTTCGAACTTTACTTTTTCGTAAAATCCTTTCTTTGCCTTTGTGATTAGTCCAGACTTCATAAGCTCCTTTATATAGTTCATCACAGTACGGTCTGTAACACGCAGATTCTCCATTCCTGTTTTAATGGCAGTTTTTGTGTCAAAACTGTCTTCCAACAGATACAGCAACTCCTTGGACATAGAATCACAGGTGTCTTCAGCAACAAAGGCTCGGCAGCGTTGATAACAATTCTCACAATATTCATTGAGCTGTAATGCTCCTTTTATGGAATCCACATCAATACTTTGCAGATGGCTCTCGCCACAGGCGTATCTTAGAGCTTGGAGCAATAAGGCAATGCGTGCGACGTGGGTATTGTGCTTCATCACCCTCGTTTCAACATCTTCATCGTCCTCTATGGCATTGATGGCATCCACATTTCTGTTCCACCAACCAAAGAAAAGGGAGTGTGCGTCCTTGTCCATATAAAGGATATTTGGACAACATTCATTTGTGTCATTACACCTTGCATAGTCAAGTCCAAAGATTTTCCCGATGATGTCAGCCCATTTTCTTGAAGCCTCGCTCTGGCGCACATGGCTTTCTTCCTCATCCAGCCAGTGTGGAACTTTCTTGGATTTTGGATATACAACCAGAATACGGTCAAGAAAACCTGTATCCATGAATTTGGAAGCCATCAGTTCCTTCATTCGTTTGGTCTGTGTTGTACCGATGATGTTGACACATGGCTCTTCTACACGTTGTGGGCGGTCATTCTTGACACGTGTGTTCTCCAAGTGGCATCCGCTCCAAATGGAAAGTAGGCGTTCAAGCATGGGATTTTTCCCATACCTGTCAGTATTGGCAAGTAGTCCGAGAATTTCATCATAGTTGATGGCTATGCCACGCAAGTTGTTGTAATGCTCCAATACCAGAGCCTCCAATGTAAAGTCATCCAATGTGACTCTTTTCAGAATAGGCTTCTTCATTTCCTTGCTTCCGCTTTCCTTTGTTGCACATGCTGCCTCATATAGGTCAAGTTCATAGCAAAACTTGTCAAACAGCTTTCGTTCATACTCCCGAATTGGCTTGTATGCAAGCTGTAATGGTGGAGTTTTGCCCATGCCAGGTCTGCCAACCAATATGATATAAAGGGCGGCATTCGTGTCCCAATCCTGCTTAACGTGAATACGATAGGTATTGCCAAGAGCCGCTGATGCTGCCGACAGCATGGACATGGCGACATAATCCACCTTGAAATTGCCGTGCACCACCATGTCTATGATGATGGACTGCATTTTTTGTGGAAACACCTCAAGAGGGAAGCCTGAGTCCGCTAAAGACTCGGCTTCCATGTTGATTTTGTTGCAGAGTTCAAGCGCATCCATGACATTACCAGTTTAAGGGTTTCGGCTTGCGCTTGTTTCCAGCAAGAATGGCTGCATTCTCCTCCTCTGCCGTTAGAGGTACAGGGTTCTTGCGGTTTGTCTCCAGCCACTTGTCAAGTTCATCCTGATAGAGGCAGTAACGCTTGCCAGGTTTGGTGGCGGGAATGCTGCCGTTACCAAGTTTCATGTAGAGAGTTGCCATCGGCATTTTCAGGTATGCCGATGCTTCCTCCACACTCATAGGTATGTGCGTGTTCGCCTTGTGTGGCTTGTTCTGTGATTGCAGACTGATGATCATCTGCTTCATGCCCACCACTTCATCCCGAAGCTGGGCAACGACCATTGGAAGGTCGTTGAAAGTTAATTCCTTTGTCATATACAAGTTGTTCTAAAAAACTGGGACAAAGGAACAGAATGATGCTTCCGTTACTGAGGTTCGTGACAGTCATTTGTCATTCACGAAGGAATAACTCTAACAATGGGGATTATTCAGGATTTTCCTCCGTCACATCATGGAAATCATATCCACCATTGGCAGGCTCGTCAATAGGAATGACATCATTGGAACATGGTGCTTTCAGGTTCTTCAATGTGCTGTAGTCCAAACCTCCAAACGGCTTCGGAAATAAAGCCTTGACAAAGGCTATTCGCATTGCCATTGTGTAATCACGTTTACCCAAACGTTCTGCGATATTCCAGACAAAGTGTCTGAGTGGGATGTTCTCAACCGTCTCCTTGAAACGGTTTATTGCTATTGGGGTATAGTTGCAATCGTTGCTCCATTCCTTGACTGCCTCAATTACCTTGTACAAATCTTCCTCATAAAGAAACCTTGACATGGTACGATGCACATAGTCAAGTACGGCTCTTGTTCGCTTGCCCTTTTCCTCCTGTGCTTCTTTTTCTTGTGCCTCTACACGCTTGGCATAGTCTTCATGACTGTATTGTGCTGACTCTGTTTGTGGTAATGTTTGCTTTGGCTGTTCTTGTTCTGTTGCTGGCTCTGCTTCTACAACGTTTTTCTTTGTCTTGCTGTTGCTACCAATGGTCATCAGTTCATAGGGATAATTCACCATAGAAATGAATATCGCCCAAAGCAGGATGTTGCTTCCTACAAAGATGATTGACTCGACAAACAGACTTTGGTGAAAATCATTGCCTACATACATAGCCACGACAAGAGAGATGGCGAGAATTGCTGTACCAACAAAAGCGTAGATGGTACAATCTGAAGTTGTCTTGTTTTCTATCATTATTGTATTCGTTTTATTGTTATTCGTTCAAAAACTTCCACAAAGTTAGATGCAGAAGCATGTAAAAACAGCATTTACGTTCTCTGGCACTCTTTCTTTTACGCTTTATTAGCGTTCTAATATGATTTCATACTCTGAATCATACTTGAAACAGCTCGTTAGTGCCAGTTGCCGCTAATTGCTGACTACAAAGGTAAGGATGAAGAAAAGGGATATTTGCAGTTCCTCTTTAATATCAACAGAAATTGGAATGTATTTGTCGGATTGGTTCTATCCACGACAGCAAATAGAACCAACAAAATGAGAAAAGGACTATTGGAACACTATCATTCCAACAGTCCTTTTCTGTGTATTATTGTCAAAAGGTTACTTTCTCAACGTAATGCAGCCAATCGAAGCACGTTTCTGAGCATCGGAAATCTTGGCATACACTTCTGTCGTTGCCACATTCTTATGACCGAGATAACGCTGCACAACCACAATACTGGTCCCTGCGTCCAACTGGAGACAGGCAAAGCTGTGGCGTGAACAATGATAGGAGATATGCTTGGTAATCCCTGCATCTTTCAGCCAATTTTTCAGCGGTGCCTGTGTCATGGAGTCTTTGAAATCAGGGAACACCTTACCTCGTTTATCTGGTGAATAGCCTATCAGTTCCAAGGCTTCCTCACTGATTGGGTTATGCACGATGTCCTTTGTCTTCTGCATTCGAGTGGTGACATACATCACACCATCGCTGCCGTATGGCTGTATTTCCTCCCAAGTGAGCTTCTTGATGTCGCTCTTTCGCAATGCCGTTAGGCAAGAGAACAGGAACGCCCGCTTCAAGGCAGGAGCAGAGCATGGTGTGGATGCCAAGCGGATAACCTCGTCCTGTGAAAGATGCTCCTTGTCAGTCGGGATTGTCTCGATACGCTCCAAGAAACCGTTCGGGTTCTCCTTTATCTTACGGTCACGATAGGCAGTGTGGATTGAAGCACGGAAAGTTGACCAGTAGTTGGCTGCTGAGTTGATATGCAGCTTTCTGTTCTTATGCAGTCCCTGTGGTGCTGTCAGCAGATACTCACGAAACCTGTTGCACAAGTCCACGTTTATCTCACCGAAGGTACACTTGCCTTGCGTGAAGGTACGAAAGTGCATATAGACGTGCTGCCACTTGGAGTTCTTCTTGTCTGCCAGTTTCTTGAAGTAGGCGAGGAAATCTCCTTTCATCTTCTCCTTGTCGAAGAAATCGTAACGCTCGTTGACGATAGCCTCAAAGCGACGGCAGCGTATCGCCTCAGCTCTTGCCGTAAGGTTGAGGTTGTACTTCTGTTCCGTCTGGTTCTTCGGCTTGGCATAGATGTAGATGCCAAGCGACTCATGGCGAATGACTTTCATCGTGCTCTCGTCACGATAGCCTGGATAATAGTCAAGATAATAGGATAGCATGTGTCCGTCCTTGATTTTGCGTGTACGCAATGATACGGTCTTGCAAATGTTGCTCATAACTGATATGTATTATTGATGATTATTCGTGGTGAAGTGTCTCTTCACAGCTGCAAAATAACGGAATGAAATCTCCGTGACTCCAATTATTCATAGTAACTGATGGATAATGATGAAATCATTTGAAATCACAGTCCTTTAGCTGCCCTTTCTGCCATTGCACGCTCCACATCCGTCTTCAAAAGCAGGTTCTTTACACCCACTTTTACCTTACTGATATGATGCACTCTTACGATATGGCAGATATTTGCACTTGTCAGACCATACAACTGTTGCACCTGTTCGGTTGTATAATAGCTGTCATCGTTCATGAGGTCAGTCCTGCGCAATTCTTCAAGATGCTCCTTGGAGTAATAGGTGCGACCATACTCACGTTTTGTCGGTATCTTATGGCGGTAGGTGTATGCCCTGAGTGCCGACTTGCTCATGCTGAAAGCTTCCCCTACATCATCAGCAGTCACCCATTCCGTGATACTGTTGAGGTCAACGGCAGTACCGAAGAACTCATCAATATGCCGTTTGCTGTAATAGTTCTTGCCAGCGATACGGCACATCGGTATCTGGTTGCGCTTGGTGGATGTATAGAGCCAAGACTTCTTGACCTTATAAATGGACATCACTTCCTCGCCCGAATAATAGTCAAGCACCTCATTCTCCTCTTTCCCTTTTGTCGGTTCCTGCTTTCGTATTGGCTTTTCTGCTTTTGCCTTTTTACTGAGCTTGCTCTTGCTGGCAGGAACCACACGCTTGTAGGGATTACCCTCAAACATCTTCTCTATATCAGCCTTTCTTACGAACGCCATTCTGCTGCTCAATCTTGATGCCTTCAACTTGCCATTAGCCACAAGTTTGTAGATATACTGTCGGGTGCATCCCATCAGCACAGCAGCCTTGGAGAAGGTAAGATACTCCTGATGTTGCAGTTCCATGATAGGCTCAATACCGTTAATCAAGTCCTGCTGTCTTTTCTTCCTAAGACGTTTCGCCTCTGCCTGACATTCCTCGGAACAGTATTTCTGCATACCGCTTCTTGGCACGAATGTCTTGCCACAAAATTCACATTTTCTTGTCGGTCTCATACTCTTTGATATTGCTATGTTCTACATACTTTGAGTATTCCACCTATGGAGTAAACGGAAGTGAACCATTGACAACCTTTGTCAACCCAATCCACGATATAACGCTTTTTGCCTATCAGCTTCAAATCTGTCCTTCATCGTAACCACTCGTAAACCCTTGTCAACTACGTTCACAATATGACAAAATAAAAGCTCCGCAAATTCTCCACGGTAGAAATACGCTGCAAAAATATGTGGAAAATCGGGAACTGCCAAAAAGCACTCAGAAAGTATTAAAAAACAAAGAGTGTTGAAAATCAATACTTTATGGTTAGTTAGTCATAGTAAGTTATGGTTAGTTATAAGGCTCTAAATACATTTACTAAAGAGCCATGCCAGTATACAAATGGATTTCCTGTCATCTTGATAACACAGTCTGGGATGTTAATGCTGGTCAGAGAATTGCACGAGGAAAACGCCCCTTTCCCAATGCTTGTTACGCCTCCAGGTATATTGATGCAGGCAAGAGAGGAGCACAAGGAAAACGCCAAGTCTCCAAAAATTGTCACGCTGTCTGGGATGCTGATGCTGGTCAGTGATTCGCACCCGGTAAACGCCGAGTCTCCAATGCTTGTCACGCTGTCCGGTATGTTGATGCTGGTCAGAGAATCGCACCATAAAAATGCCCTGTCGCAAATCACCTTCGTACCTTCCTTTATCATATAGTGACCATATCGTTTCCAACTTGGAGCCTTTAGTAGCCTTTTCCCATCCTTGCTATATGTCACGCCATATTCATCTTCGAGACCATTCTTTATATCTTCTTCCGTTACCTTGGTACTCGGTGCTTCTTCCTCCTTCGTCAGCTCACAGTGGGGCACTTTTAGACCAAACAGTCTGAATGAGCACATGGACAGATTCTTCTTGGCACTTGCCATGAGAAACATGGACAGCAGGGTCTTGAGTTCTTCGTCGGCCAGCAGACTCTGCAAAGCCGACAATACCTTGCTCTTGCTCAGGTCAAGAAAATCGTTGGCTGCGAACAGCAGACGGTCTGAGGCTCCGTAGGTGGTGTAGAGAGACGGGTCGAGAGATATGGCCTTGAGCGAGAGGGCGATGACTGCCAGCGCGAAGTCGTCGATGGTCTCGTCGAAATCGTCTACGGTGCGCAGTGGATGCGCAAAGTCCTTGGTGCCGATGGTTGGTGACTTCCTGCCCTTCATGGCTGCCACATACATGCCGTCGTAATCCACCAGCGTCAGAGTGCCGTCGGGGCGCACCATGATGTTGTCGGGCTTGATGTCGCCGTGGGCGAATGACTGTGAGCGGAGCCAACCCGCCATTTTGCAGAAGCGGTAGCAGAGCATGGCCATGGCATGGCTGTCGGCATAGTGGTCGGCAACGTAGGTCTCCATCGTCTCGACGTCTACCCAGTCCATCAGCAACACGGGGAACACTTCATCATTGCAGCTGCTGTCTACAAACAGTTCCTGCTCCAGATACTTCACCGCCGTGATATATGTTGAGTCGACAAATTCCAGTTCCTCGGCTATCTGCCGATAAGCCTCGCCCCTGCCTTCCTGTTCGTCGGTGAAGCACTTCAGGGCATAGTTCCGTCCCGTCTTCGGGTCTTTCATCTTGAACACTACGGCAAAGGCGCCGCTGCTGCGACAGGGCTCGCCGTGATTGTCGAGTACAGGCTCCAAGTAAGCCAACTCGTCCAGATTTTCCTTTGCGTCGCGTATGGCTGCTACATATTCTGAAATCAGAGGGTATTGCATAGGTCTTCGGTTTGTATTCATGCCAGGGGCAGAGATGCCGTCCTGGCCCGGTTTGACGATTGCTGGGTCATGGTGCCCAGCCCACCTGAAAACGAGACGTTTTCAATCATCCAAAATTACGAATTGTTTTATATCCAGCAAAACATTTCCACCACTTTTTGTTATAAAAATCACCGCGTCCATTCATGCCCATGGCTGCGATGCGGGCGCGACGGGGGTATAGCAGATGCACACCTATTTATATATATACACCTCCATCCTAAAACCGAAGTACGAATTATGGAAATACAACTCGGATACCTCCGTTTCAGCCTTTGCCATGACGATTTCGCGACGCAAATCGCACTTGACATCCCCCTCCGCAGCGTATTTCTCCACCTTCGCCACAAAAACCTTGCTGAAATCATCCGCGATATCCAAAATATCACTAACTTTGTCGACGGCGACTATGACGATGGTCGTTTGCCGGCGGTTGATAGCAAGCCTCTTGATGTCCAACGGCTATGCCCGACAGCCCATTCTTCGGTCGCCCACGCTCCGACAGCCTCGGCGTGGGGTGGGGGAGCGACGGGAGAGGGCAGGACCTGTCAGAGGGCGCAGCGGCGAGAGACCCCAGCTTTGCAAGTCTTGCAAAATGTTTTTTCTTGGCAAGGTGGCTGAAACTGCCTACATTTGCACTGTCAAACAACAAGAAGTTCAACATTTTCAAAACACAAGTATGGAAACTCAGAAGATTTACAACCTCGTCATCCTCGATGCCTCAGGCTCGATGGAAGTCATCTACAATCAGGCACTCACAGGCGTAAACGAGACCCTTGCCACCATCCGCAGGGCGCAGGAGACCCACCCCGAGCTGCAGCAGTATGTCACGCTGGCATCGTTCAGTGCCGGCGATGATTTCCTCAACCGCATCTATTCTGCCAAGCCCATTGCCGAAGCCCGCAACATCACAAGCGCCGACTATCCTCTGCTCGGATGCACAGCCCTCTACGACGCCATGGGCACCTGCATCAGCGAGCTCCAGCAGCGGGTCTGCCATGGCGACCGCGTGCTCGTCACTATTATCACCGACGGCTATGAGAATGCGTCGCTCACCTGGAACGGTCGCCAGATTAAGTCGCTCGTCCAGGAACTCCGTCAGATGGGGTGGACCTTCACCTACATCGGTGCCGACCAGGATGTGGAGAAGGTGGCTGGCGAGATAGGCATGTGCAATGCGCTCCGCTTCTCAGCCAATGTAGAAGATACCGCCGCCATGTTCGAGAAAGAGGGCCGCAGCCGTACCAGGTTCTACGACAAGGTGTGCTGCGAGATGCGAGCGCCTGATGCTTCGCTGGCAGAATCCGACGATTACTTCGCCGATGATGATACTCCGGAGGCCCTCGAGGATATCCTCAAGAGCGAGGCGAAGGGCAATCGATGATATGCCACCCATGGCGCTGGCAGGAGTGACTTGCCGGCGCACTGACAATCATAACAATGAACACTAATACGATACTATTCAGCAATCTGCCGTTCCGTCCCGAACCCAATCAGGTGTTCTTCATCGAGAATGGCTACGATGAGGATGTCAATGACCTCATCCGCGACGTCTATCTGCGCCTGAAAGCCAAGTTCGACCGTGCCGGTATGGATTTCTACTACATGCCCTACCTGCTCAGCGATCACGATATCGAGGCCAAGCTGCGTTACTATGCGCCCTACCTCTCTTCCCAGCCTCTGGTCGGCGAGGTCAGGAGCGATGCGTTCGCTCCCTATATCTCTGACGAAGACCAGCGCAAGCGTCTGAAGCCGTCGCTCATCTTCGGGGCTACGCGGGAGGGGTACGCGGGTGATGTCAGATTCCAGCAAGTGGCCTTGTCCGATGTCGACTTCGTTTCTTCCGCAGCCATGGACGCCCTGGTACATCTGATAAGTCAAAGGCTTGCCGCATCCTGTAGCGTAGATGCCGATATGGCGCCAATCAGTCCTTGTCTGGCGAGCGTCCCCATGGAAGATACGTCCGAGTGCCTTCTTTCTCAGGAGTTTCTGGAGCCTTCTGCAGAGTCCGCCATGCCCGCCTCTGCAGAAGAAACTGCCGAGAAGCAGAGCTTTATGGCTACAGAGGATGTCCTGCGCGAGCTTCGCATGACCGTCCAGAAGCTCAGGCTCGAAGGCGTGTCACTCATGGCCATCCACGAGTTCATCGACAAGCAGGAACCCCTGTCGCGTATGATTGTCACCCCCGACTATCGCATCTTCCTGCCCGACTACAACGGCATGGAAATCGAGATGGGTGCCCTGCCCAAAGCCATCTATTTCCTCTATCTGCGCTATCCCGAAGGCATCATCTACAAGCACATGCAAGACTATTACACCGAGCTGCTCAACATCTACCGACAGCTGCGCCCCAGTACCGACGAGGCCCGGCTCAACCTCACCATAACCAAGGTCGTCAACCCGCTGGGCAACGCGCTCAATGAGAACCTCGCCCGAATCAGAAAGGCATTCGTAGAGAAGTTCGACGAGCATCTCGCCATCAACTACATAGTCACCGGCGAGCGTGGCTCCCGCTACGCCATCCCCCTGGACAGAGATTTGGTTGTTTGGGAGGAGTAACACTAAGGGCTGAATTCCAAGCGAGGAATCCAGCCCTAATTCTTTATGCTCCAAAAAGTTTTAGCGGACAGCAATAATATGATGTATAGCGACGCCCCTACGCCTTCGCCAACTATGGATCCCTCTCACCCACCTCTACTTCCTAAACCTCTTGGACACGGCGGAGTAGCCGCAGCGCTGGCATAGGGGCTCGGTGGCGGTGTGGTTGGTGAAGCCCTGATAGATGGCGTGGGCGCGCGGCGACGCGAGGATCTCCTCCAGACTCTGGGTGTAGAGGTTGCCCAAGTCCATGTCACCGTTATGGTCCAGACAACAGGGGACCACGGTGCCGTCGACGAGCACGCCAATCTGGTTGCGGAGAGCATAGCAGAACACCTCTTCGCCGGCGTAGGATTCGTGCTGGAGGTCAGGCCATTCAAACATGTTGTCGCTCTCGATATACAGGTTCTCTGCCAGTCGCCAGCCATCGTTTCGCTCGACCCACGGGCGAGGCTGGTGGTTGGCTATCAGACGGATAATCTCTTCGTTCATGCTGTTGTGGCCGCCTTCGTTCCACAGCCGCAGCACGATGATGCAGCCGCGACGAGCTGCCTCTTTGGCGAAGGTCATCACCTCGTCGATATATTGCTCGAGGTCTTCCTTGGCGTTACCCTCGTGCGAGTGCAGGGAAATCTGCAGCTTATGGGGAAGCGCCTCGAGCATATCCTCCCGCTTCGACAGTAGCGTGCCGTTGGTGGTAATCACCGGGATAAACCCTTTCTGCCGAGCCATCTCCACAAATTGGGGCAGATGGGGATGAAGGAAAGGCTCGCCCATGAGGTGGAAATACAGAAACTTGACCCTACCTGCGAGCCTGCTGGTCAGCAGGTCAAACTCCTCAAGCGTCATCGTGCGCTTTGGACGCGTGGTCTTGGGGCAGAAGACGCAGTTGAGGTTGCAGACATCTGTCGTTTCAAGATAACAACGTGTAATCATATCATCGGCAATTTCATTGATTTTTATTATATTCTCATCCATGATGCCAGCCACTCATCCTGACGCCATCTCAGCCACAGTCTCCCAAACTCAAGCCCCCAGCATGCACCACATGGTCACGAGGAAGGGCACGGAGAAGTCGGTGGCAAAGCCGTGGAAGATGCTCAGCGCCACATAGCGCTGGCCTATCGTCTGGGTGATGATGGGCAGCGTGGTGTCCATCGTCGTGGCGCCACCTGAGGATATCGGCGCCAGCGGCCCAAACCACTTCGCCATCAGTGGCGTCATCAGCAGCGTAATCATCTCACGGATGATATTGGTCAGCAGAGCGATGGTACCCAACTCGGCACCGCGATATTCGGTGATGAAGATACTCGACAGCGAGTAGTAGGCAAATCCGCTGTCTATGGCCATACAGTCTGTGAGTCCGCGGGGCTGGATGATGCCCCCGTCTCCGCCCAGCATGATGGCGAAAGCTACCATCGCGCCCACCCACGAGCCCAGGATAGTGGCTATGGGCAGGAGCGCCAGCCTCGGATTGAGACTCTTGAAATCGCTCTTCATATCGGGGTTGAGGCCGATGCTCATACCCACACAGAGCAGCAGTCCGCACAGCGCCACAAAGCTCAGTCCGCCTTCTGCCATCCATGCGGGCAGCGCGTCCATGCGACCTGCCACGAGGCCGAGGATGAAGAAGCCCACCACAATCAGACTGCCCTTCATGCGCGGCCTCCTTTCACGCTCTTCCACAGTGCCCAAGCCAGCACGCAGCAGCCCAATACGCTGCCAACTGCCAGCAGCAGAGCCTCTACGCCCAGGGAGGGCAGGGCGGCGATTATCTGCTCGTTGCCGCCCACCTCGGCTCCCAGCATAAAGAGCAGGAGCCATATCAGCCATGTCGTGGCCCTGGCTGTCCAGGTGCCCACCGCCTTGGCGCCGGCCTGTGCCGCCAGTCTTGTGCGTACGGTGTAGCCCAAGCCGATGCCGAGAAATATAAATGCGATTACTATAAACATATTCTTATTAGTTGTTGCAGTTGCGTCCAGCCACAATCTTCTTCACGCTGCCGTCGCTGTATTTGACGATGGTGATGCCGCTGCCCGGGCGTGCTATGCGCACTCCGTTGGGCGTGTAGTAACCCACCGCCTTGAGTTCTCCAGTGGCGGGGCTGTCGATGCCCACGGTCTGCACCACCTTGTAGGCCACACCCATCACCAGGGCGCGACCTCCGCGGGTGCTGGTGAGACGCACGCCTCTGAGCTTGCGACTCTTGTCGGTGCCGATGGCGTGGTCAAAGAGACAGAAGGCGAAGCTCTGGCTGTAGGTGTCCGTGCGCTTGTTGATGCGGCTCAGTCCGCTGATGGCCTCTTCGCCTGACAGACTCTTTACCGACCAGTCTGCCACAGTGAGCGCGGTGCCCTCGCCCTGGCTGCCGTCGCTGTAGAGTGGGGTAGCCGTCAGGTCGCTGCTGCCGTCGCCGCTTGTGGCGAGGATGTAGAGCTGGCTGGTCGTTATGGGAGCGCCGAAGATGAGGTCGCCCCCTTCGCCCGTCTTGATGACGAGGGCGTTGCTGGCGGCATAGTCGCCTAACTGGAAGTTGGCTCCCGATGGGGCGTTGACGACGCCGTCTGTAGGCAGTCCGCCCGACGCCTTGAGCCCGGCAGAGTAGAAGGTGTTGTCGGCACCGTCGCCGGCATTGTCGGCATGGCTGCTTGCGGGCAGCGCCTCGACCACCACGTCGGCGTTATACCCCGACGCCACCGTCACGGGCCGTATGTCTGTCTTCTCCTGCGGCAGCAGTTTCTTGTCCATGAATGTCAGACGGCTCTTTATCCATCGCTTCAGGTAGCTTATCTCGTCGTTGAAGCTGTAGCCCACATAGGCGTTGGGCCATACATATCTGCCAAACATGCCCCAGGCTGCCTCGTTGCGCTCCATCGCGCCTCCCGAGGTGAGCAGCGTGGCGAGCGAGTCTATCTTGGCGTTGATGCGGTTGTCGGCATACTGACCCTCGCGATACTCCGCCCAGCGGGCCTTCAGGTCGGTTTGATAGGCAGGGTCGTCTATGAGCCTCTTCCACCAGAATGGCACCAGCTGGTTGTCGGTCTCGCGGCTGTTCATGTCGTACTGCCACAGGTCGGTACGCGAGCCCTTGTAGTAGTCGGCGTTGCCCAGCGCGATGTTGAAGTCCCAGAGCGTACACTTCCAGCGGCTGTCGAGCCCCTCGTTCTTGGCGCGCGTCTCGCTGTACTTGTACATGTGCGAACTCAGACGGTAGCCGTCCACGTTGAACGTGAACTCGGTCGAGAGCATATAGTCGATAAACGAGGTCACGTCGATATACTTCCGATAGCCGTTGACGGGGTCTTTGTAGTTGGCGCCGGCAAAGCAGTCTTCCATGTCGTCTATCGACTTTTGGATGGCCTTCTCCGTACCGGCGGGCAGGTCGGCAAAGTCCTCATACTCAGGGTCGTCGTATTGGTAGGTGATGTATTTGGTATAGTCCACCGTACCGTAGCGACCATAGGGGTGATACTTGGAGCGGTAGTAGTGGGCTTCGTCGTCGCGGTCTATCTCCACGCGCCAGTCGCCCGTCAGGTCGCCTCCGTCCTCGCCGGGGTCATGCAGGTTCAGGCGGTTCTTGCCCTTGCCAGGACGCTCGGTGAGGATGTAGATGCCGTAGTATTTGCCGTCGACCACCACCTCGACATGGCGCGAGCTGGGCACCCAGTCCAAGTAGGGACGCCCCAGCTCGAAGGTGAGCACGTCGCGTATCATCGACTTGTCAGCGAAAGGTGCCAGCAGCACCCAGTCGTTGTCTTTGCCCAGTCCCAGCAGGCTCACCTTCACCTTCTTGCCGCCTTCTTCCAGTGGTTTGGCGATGGTCTTGAAGCCGTAGGGCTTCTTGTCAGACGAGTTGAACGACGAGTTGCCGCGGTATTTCAGACTGATATATCCCTCATAGTCCACCTTCTGGTCGGGGTGGGCAGCGAGGTCGGCATAGTTGGTCTTGCCCGTGCCGTTGTCTATGATTTTGATTTTTGCGGTGATACGCTCTTCGCGGAGTATCATCTTGCCGTCTACGTCGATGAAGACGATGGGCAGATTGGTTTCGCTCAGCTTGACCTGGGCGTTCTTGGTGGGCGGATAGTTGTCGGCCCTCTGCGCATATAAGGCTGTCAGACAGAGCAGCATGCACAGCAGTGTGGATATACGTTTCATTGTTATATAGGTTTTTATTTCTCCTTGTGGTGGCCTGTCCTTGACAGGCGGGTAGATGGGTTCATAGGTGATTGCTTGTTATTGATACGCAAAGTTACACAATAATTCTGACAGTGCTTGCGCAAAAGCCGGTAAATTCATTGGTGCAGGGCAAAATAGCCCTGGCCACGCCTGCCGTCGCGACGCTGCATCCGGCTGCCCCCGCCACTGCCATGCACTAAAAAAGGACTGCATCCCTCGAAAGGGGTACAGTCCTTATTATTATTTCGATTTTAACTATATCGAAAATTAGTCAGCCAAGAGGGTGAAGCGCTTGTAAGCAACGATGTTGAGATCGCCCTGCTTCTTCAGCCAGTCCTTAACTGAAATCTTGCCATCCTCGTCGGCGAACTGGAACTCCTGGTCTACCAGGCAGTTCTCCTTGAAGAACTTGGCCATACGGCCCTTGGCAATGTTCTGGATCATCTGCTCGTTCAGGTTGGCAGCCTTCTCAGCGCCTACGGTCTGCTTGATTTCGCGGGCCTTGTCAGCCTCCTCCTGTGTGAGCCATCCCTTCTTCATGTTAGACTCGATGTGGTCATCGCTGTCTACGAGGTTAGGATTGATGCCAGCCTTCTTGATAGCGGCAACTACAGCCTTCTCTACCTGCTCTTCCTTGGTCTTCTGGATAGCCACCTTGAGCTCCTCGTCCTTAACGGCCTGGGGAACAGAAGCCTCGTCGAGAGCTACAGGCTTCATTGCTGCAACCTGCATAGCTACCTTGTGAGCAGCCTCTTCGTTGTCCTTGTCCAGCTGTACCATGGTAGCCAGAGTGTGGCGGCCCATGTGGTCGTATACAGAGATGTTGTCACCTACGAGATAGTTGTAGCCATCGAGCTCCATCTTCTCCCCGGTAACACCTGAGCGATGCTGTACGGCGGTGGCAGCGTCGTCGCCATTGGCGAGCTTCAGCGCCTTAACCTCGTCGAGGTTGGTGCAGCGTGCGGCGATAGCAGTGTCGAGGATTTCGCCTACGAGGGCGATGAAGTCCTTACCGGCAGCTACGAAGTCGGTCTCACACTTCACGGCAACCATTGCGGCGAAGCCATCAACCTTCTTAACCAGTACGCAACCATTTGATGTCTCACGGTCTGAACGCTTGGCAGCGATGGCGAGACCACGCTCACGCAGGAGCTCCTTAGCCTTGTCGAAATCGCCTTCAGCCTCGTTCAGGGCGTTCTTTACATCAGCCAGACCGGCGCCAGTCATAGCGCGCAGCTTTTTGATATCTTCTATTGTAACAGCCATAATTGTTATTTCTTAAACTTGGGTTTGTGATTCTATTGATTACTCAGCGGCGGGAGCCTCTGTAGCAGCAGCCTCAGCGGCGGGAGCCTCTTCCTTGCGAGCCTTGCGTGTGCGGCGGGGCTTAGCCTCTGCCACTTCCTCAGCCTGCTCGGCAGCAGCCTTCTCGTCAGCCTTCTCAGCCTTGCGCTCCTCGAGACCTTCTGCGATAGCACCGCAGCAGGCGTTCAGTATGACCTCGATAGAGTCCTTGGCGTCGTCGTTGGCAGGAATCAGGTAGTCTACAGCCTTGGGGTCCGAGTTGGTATCCACGATAGCGAATACTGGGATGCCCAGACGCTGAGCCTCTTTCACTGCGATGTGCTCCTTCATTACGTCGATAACGAAGAGGGCAGAGGGCAGACGAGTCAGGTCAGAGATTGAACCGAGGTTCTTCTCCAGCTTGGCACGCTGACGGGTTACCTGCAGCAACTCGCGCTTAGAGAGGTTAGAGAATGTACCGTCGTTCATCAGCTTGTCGATGTTTGCCATTTTCTTAACAGCCTTGCGGATGGTTGGGAAGTTGGTAAGCATACCACCGGGCCAACGCTCGATTACGTAAGGCATGTTAACTGATGCAGCCTTCTCGGCTACGATGTCCTTTGCCTGTTTTTTAGTAGCGACAAACATGATTTTCTTGCCTGACTTGGCGATACCCTTCAGCGCCTCTGCTGCCTCGTCGATCTTGGCAACAGTCTTGTTGAGGTCTATGATATGGATGCCATTGCGCTCCATGAAGATGTAAGGAGCCATAGCGGGATTCCACTTGCGACGGAGGTGGCCAAAGTGGCAACCTGCCTGGAGTAACTGGTCAAAATTAGTTCTTGACATAGCTTTTTCTTTTTGAGTTGTTTACTTTCTTTTTTAATTCTATTTTGCTTAGAACCAACCCACAGGTAATCGCCAGCAGAGGCAAGTCTTATGGGTTTAGATGCTAAACGGTTCAGTATATTAACGCTTACTGAACTGGAAGCGACGACGAGCCTTGGGCTGACCTGGCTTCTTACGCTCAACAGCACGAGAGTCGCGAGTGAGGAAACCCTGGTCCTTCAGAGCCTTCTTGTCTTCGGCGTTAACCTTAACGAGGGCACGGGCGATAGCGAGGCGGAGAGCCTGGCTCTGGCCGGTAAAACCACCACCGTCGAGGTTGGCCTTTATATCATACTTCTCAGCAACTTCCAGAAGGTTCAGTGGCTGCTTAACCACATACTGAAGGATAGCTGATGGGAAGAAATCTTTCAAATCTTTCTTGTTGATTGTGATCTTACCGGTACCTTCGGTGAGGTAAACACGAGCTACAGAGCTCTTGCGGCGACCGATTGCATTAATCATTTCCATCTTTAGTTCCTATTATTTATACTGGTTAATATCGATTGACTTTGGCTTCTGAGCCTCGTGCTTGTGCTCTGTGCCCTCATATACATAGAGGTTGTCGAGCAGTGCGCGACCGAGAGGACCCTTGGGGAGCATACCCTTGACAGCGTGGCGAACAATCTTGTCGACACCGTTCTTGCGAGTACGGAGATCGGCAGGAGTGTTGAAGCGCTGACCACCGGGATAGCCGGTATAGCGGGTGTAAACCTTGTCAGTTTCCTTCTTACCAGTGAAGCGAACCTTAGCGGCATTGATAATGATTACGTTGTCTCCACAGTCCACGTGGGGAGTGAAGTTTGGCTTGTACTTACCACGGAGCAACTTTGCAACCTTTGAGCAAAGACGACCTACAATCTGGTCGGTGGCGTCGATAACGACCCACTCCTTGGTAGCTGTTTCCTTGTTAACGGAAATAGTCTTGTAACTTAAAGTGTTCATTTTTAATTTTAATTTTTACTACTAAAAAACGTTTTTATTTCTCTTGATGTGCAGGCGATTCACTAACCATGACGCTCGGCCAAAAGCGCCACTATTAACACGCTCACACGGGGGACTCTAAGTGTGTCCCCGAAATAATCGGCGTGCAAAATTACACATTATTTTTATATCAGCCATTATCGAGACGCTCCCAATGATGAAGATTTATGAATATTTAACAGTATTCGTGGCTTTTCTCATCATCTTGGCGCCAGCAGCGATGGTCGCGGTGGCGATGGGGATGACCTTCGGATTCATCGAGGTGACCTTTGGAATCCTCGAGATGACCTTTGGAATCCTCGAGATGACCTTCGGATTTACGTCGTTTGCCTCCGGCAGCGTGGAGATGATTTTTGATGCCGTGGGGGTGTCCTTCGGATGGGAGGTGATGGCTTGGGGCTGGTTAGAAGTACCCGTGGGTCTCCACGTCGCCATAGTTGAGGGTGAGTTCCACGCGTTTCAGCGTGATGGGAGTGCTCCCGGCGGGGGCTGTGATGGTGATGGTGTTGTCGCCGTGGCGCAGGGCGTCGGCAGGCATGGTCACGGCATACTGGTGCTCGCCCTCTGCCAGTCTGCGGCAGCGGTCGTAGAGCGCAGGGTAGTCTGCGCGGGTGGCAGTCATGGGCTTGCCGTTGAGGCTCAGGCTGAGCAGCGCCTCGCCGCGGGTGCGGAAGAAGACGATGACTTCGCGCGGACGGATAGAGTCCATGTGGTCGCCCACGTAGATGGTTACATCGCGACGCTCTCCGCCCTTGAGCGCGAGCGGAAGTGGTGTGTTGGGGCGCAGCCCGTACTGCCGTTTGCCGTCCGAGAGCCAGTAGGTCTTGTTGCGACCCTCGAGCATCTGCCGGCTACCCAGTTCGTGGAGCATCCGGGGGTGCGCCGTGCGGCAGACCTGCCCTCCGCGCTCCAGCTGGTAGTGGCCGCTCACATAGCGGTTGAAGAAGTAGTTGAAGAGATAGATGCCGTCGGCGCCCTGGTCCAGCGCTGCCGAGCAGAAACCGCGCATCATACCCTCCGAGACGGGCTCGTTCTCGGTGTAGGTCATCATGTCGGTGCTGGCGTAGAAGGGCACGTTGAGTGCCTCGCCCAACTCGCGTCGCATCCGTGCTATGGGCTGAGCCGGGTCTATCAGCGTGTGGGTACCCACGCTCACCAGGTCTATCAGGCCCTCCTCGAGCCACTCGCGCAGGTCTATTCCCTTCTCCAGGTTCTCTGCCAGCGACGGCGCCACCCTCACGGCGAGCTTTATGCGTCCCGGCTGCTTGCGGCGTGACGACTCGCGGTCTGCCCGACGCCTTATCTGCCTCATCATATCGGTCATCTCAGCCGTGTGGCGCTTGCCTTCGCCCCGTTTGAAGTAGCAGAAGAAGCGCATGAAGTCCAGCATATACCAGTCTATGTCGTCGCGGTAGCGGCTGAGTTGCTCGCCGATGATGCTCACCTTGCGGTTGCGCACGGCGCGATGGGCAAAGTCGTAGGCGCCGGCACTGTGCCATCCCAGCGTGGGGTCGCCGATGCGGTATTCGGGATGCTTGAGCCACCATTCTGCCCACATCACGGGACAGTCTGTTTCGGCGTCGGCGAAGTGGAGGTCGTTCATGCGGTAGACTATCATCGCCGCCATGCCGTGGCGCCGTGCCAGCTGCAGCGACGACCGCATAAACTCGCCTCCCTCGGCCTCGATGCGGAGCAGATTGTCATAGCAGGTGCGCATGTTGTTGTAGAGCGCCGTGTTGCCGCCATGGTCTATGTGGCCGCGGTCGTCGCCGTAGTAGCGGCAGTAGCGCGAGGGATAGCATACGAAGTCGCTGCCCGAGCAGATGGAGTAGGTGGCCACCTGCGAGCCCGCGGCAAGACTCGTGAGCGAGTCGAGGTGGGCGAGCGTGAGCGGTGCGCCGTTCCAGTAGGTGTTCAGCAGCAGCTCGGTGCCGTCGTTGTCGTAGATCATGTTGGGTTGGGCTGCGACGGCAATCCATGTTGCGGTCGCGACGATGGTGGTGACGATGCGTTTCGTACTGTTTAGGATGCGTATCATTCTATATTATATAATAAGGTGTAGATTTGTTAACGCTGCAAAGATACCCATAAGTGCTGGCATGGACAAGAGAGCCATGGTGTTTTGTCACAAAAAAGTAGGAAAAAATAACAAAAACTATATATTCAACCCCAAGATTTTTACGTAACTTTGCAGCGCGTAATTACATTGTTAGTATATTATTATCATTTATGGGAGGCATTTTCGGAACTATTTCCAAGAAAAGCTGCGTTGCCGATTTGTTCTACGGAACCGACTACAATTCACACCTCGGTACCCGTCGTGGCGGTATGGCAACCTATAGTGAGGATAAGGGCTTCGTCCGCTCTATCCATAACCTCGAAAGTTCTTATTTTCGTTCTAAGTTTGAGTCTTCGCTCAATAAGTTTGAAGGCTGCTGTTCAGGTATAGGTGTCATCAGTGATACCGATGCACAGCCATTGGTCATGAACTCTCATCTGGGGCAGTTTGCCATCTGCACGGTGTCCAAGATTGCCAACATGGAGCAACTCGAGGCCGAGATGCTCAGCCACAATATGCACTTCGCCGAGATGTCGTCGGGCAAGACCAATACCACCGAGCTTGTGGCGCTCCACATCATCCAGGGCAAGACATTCCGCGAGGGCATCGAGAATGTCTATCATCATGTCAAGGGCTCGTGCACGATGCTCATCCTTACCACCGACGGCATCATCTGTGCCCGCGACAGTTGGGGGCGCACCCCGCTCATCATCGGCAAGAAGGATGGCGCCTACGCCGTGACGAGCGAGACCACCTCGTTCCCCAACCTCGGCTTCGAGCCTTGCTACGAGCTGGGTCCGGGCGAGATTGTGCGCATCACAGCCGATGGCACCGAGCAGATACGCCCTGCCAACAAGAAGATGCAGATTTGCTCCTTCCTCTGGGTCTACTATGGCTTCCCCACCTCTACCTATGAGGGCAGGAATGTCGAGAAGGTGCGCTTCGACAATGGCTACCAGATGGCGCTCACCGACGATACCGAGGTAGACTGCTGCAGCGGCATCCCAGACTCAGGCACAGGTATGGCCATGGGCTACGCCGCCGGCAAGCGGGTGCCCTATCAGCGCTGTATCGCCAAGTACACCCCCACCTGGCCCCGCTCCTTCACCCCCGCCAACCAGGCCATGCGCTCGCTGGTCGCCAAGATGAAGCTCATCCCCAATGTGGCTATGCTCAAGGGCAAGCGCGTGCTGTTCTGCGACGACTCCATCGTGCGCGGAACCCAGTTGAGAGACAATGTCAAGGTGTTGTTTGACCAGGCACAGGTCAAGGAATGCCATATGCGTATCGCCTGTCCGCCCCTGGTCTACGGCTGTCCGTTTATCAACTTCACCTCGTCCAAGAGCGATATGGAACTCATCACCCGACGCTTCATCGAGCGCTTCGAGGGCGATGCCAACAAGAATCTGGATAAATATGCCACCACCGGGTCGCCCGAGTACGAGCGTATGGTGGCGGCTATAGCCGAGGAGCTTGGACTTACCTCGCTCCGGTTCAATAGTGTGGAAGAGCTGATCCGTGCCATCGGTCTTCCCAAGTGTCAGGTCTGCACCCACTGCTTCGACGGCAGCAGCGCCTACACCCTCAGCGAGTGCGCCGACGACTGATGACGCCGCGCAGGGCAAACCAGAGATGCATCACCACCGTGCTGGCCACGCCGTAGTGGCGGCACATCACGCTGAAACGCTCGCGGAGCGAACGGCGATGATACGTGGTGGTCATGCCACCATCGAGAAAACAAGCCAACACCGCATGTGTGTTGACCAGAGGAAGTCGGTAGCTTGCTGCCGACTTCATTAGTTTTATACACCAGTCCACATCGGCAGAGTAGCGGTACTTCAGGTCGTAGGGGATGGCTTTGGCAAGGTCGGTGCGGGCGTAGAACGCCTGGTGGCATACCAGCATGCCGTGGCGGAACGATTTCCAGCTGAGCGCCTCGGGCGGAGCCAGACGGCGGCGGCCCACATAGTGGCCTCGGTCGTCGATGATGTCGGTGTCGCCATAGATTACCGCCGGTTTCTCGTCGGGCATGAGCGCCGCATGAGCCACCCGCTGCAGCGTGTGCTCGTCCTTGAAGGTGTCGCCGGCGTTGAGGAATACGAGGTAGTCGCCCTCAGCCATCTGGATACCTTTGTTCATCGCGTCGTAGAGTCCGCCGTCGGGTTCCGAGACGGCCCTTATCAGGTGGGGAGACGCTCCCCGCGATTTTTCTTCATACTCCCTTACCAGTTTCATGGTGTCATCCTTCGACTTGCCGTCGATGATGAGATGCTCCACTTGGTCATAGTCCTGGCTCTCCACGCTCGCCAGCGTCCGCGGCAGTTCGTGCGCGGCGTTGTAGGTACATGTGATAACGGTTATGGTCATGCTTCCAGATAGTCTTTGCCTGCAAGGCGGTTGTAGATATTGATATAGCGTGCGGCGACGGCGCGCTGGCTGTAGTGCTGTGCCACCTTCTTCACGGCTTCCTCGCCCAGAGTCTTGCGGTCGGCCTCGTCGAGCGTCCAGTGCAGACCGCGAGCCAGGTCGTCGGCATCCTTGTATTCAGCCACATATCCGTTGACCTTGTGGTCTATCTCTTCGGGTATGCCGCCCACGCGGAAGCCGATGCAGGGCACACCGCAGGCCATCGCCTCCATGATGGTGTTGGGCAGGTTTTCAGAGAGCGACGGCAGCACGAAGGCATCGGCGGCGTTGTAGACATCCACCATGCGGCGCGGGTCGTTGACATACCCTAATGGGTAAGCCTGTAGCGGCAGGCGGTCGGCTATCTCTTCGGCGTGACCGCCCACGATGATGAGGCCAGTGTTCTCGCGTATCTCTGGATGCTCCTGCTCCCATTTTCGGCAAGCCTCGATGAGATAGTCCATGCCCTTGTTCACGTTGTTCACGCGCTGTGAGGCAAAGAGTATCAGTCTTCGGTCGGCGGGGAGCCCCAGTCTTCTTCGGGCTTCGGCCTTGTCGGCAGGGGCGAAGAGGCGGGTGTCGATGGGGTTGGGTATGGCGCAGGTCTCCTGTCCCTCCAGGAGCCGGCTCTGGCGCGCTTCGTTCTCCAGCCAGTGGCTGCATGCCACAAAGGTGATGCGTCTGCCGGCGAGCATGCGCTCCTTGCGTCGCCAGGTGGCGTCGGCGAGGTCGTGGCTGCTGTCTCCGGGCAGATAGGGGCAGTGGGCGCAGTGGCTCTTGAACCGCTCACACCCCAGGGTGAGGTGGCATATCGCCGTGGCGGGCCAGATGTCGTGCATCGTCCATACCACTGGCTTTCCCGAGTCGAGTATCTTGCGGATATTCTTCAGCGAGAGCATGCCCTGGTTGACCCAGTGCAGATGGATGATGTCTGCCTCCTTGAATTCGGGCAGCTTTGTGATGTCGGTGCCCGCGTTGGCGGAATCTATCTCCCACAGATGGCGGCGGTTCAGCCGCAGATGGAGATATATCGTCAGTCTTTCCCACAGGAAATTGAAGTGGTGGCGCCACGACTTGGGCAGACTGCACACCGCGATGTGCTCGGTCTCCTTGTCGCGCACCAGCATCTTGGCTTTTACGCCGCTGTTGTTGAGCGCTTCCATCAGCCGTCGTGCAGCCACAGCCGCTCCGCCAGCCCTCTCGCTCGTGTTGACGATTAGTACTCGCATACCTTATTATATTATATATATCTTTTGTCCTTTGTTCTTGCTCCCGGCGACCTGGTGCATAGTCCCGGCGACCTGGCGCATAGTCCCAGCGACCTGGCGCATAGTCCCGGTGACCTGGTGCGTAGTCCCAGCCGCCATGGTGCATAGCCCCAGCGACCCTGGTGCATAGTCCCAGCCGCCTGCAGAGTTGTCTGACCGCCACCATCGGTACCTCCACGCTCTTGGAGATGACGTTGGCAGGAGCCGGAGCCACCTCTGCATTGGGCAAAGGTAAACATAAAATCTGAAAAACCCACACAGCCTCCTTGTTTTTTGCAGTATTCGCCCCCGACTGCCCCTCTGCCCTCCGCGTCCTGGCTGCCGCCGGTCTGCCCGCAGCCCTGGCGTCCCGGGCTCTCATTGTTGCGTCGGTGCAAGTGCCTGCGCCCCAATGAGAGCCTATATATGTCACTCTTGTGCTTATATATATAATAAAGTATATTATTATAATAAGGTATAGGAACCGCCTCTGGCAGTCATACATCTTGACAAAATGGGGTGGGGGCTGTACTGGCTGGTTTTCAGGGGCTGGATGGGGGCGCTAAAAGGGTGTTTGCGGGCGAAAAGGTTATGTTTCAAATTGTAATGATAACCCTCGTGAATAAATGAAACCGTAACTTCGGTTGTTGGAATTATTACATATTTTAGTTGTGTGCGCACACAGTTTTATTGATTTGTATCAAGAAAGGCAACAAAATCATCAATAAAAGTGTACTAACTATTGTGGGAAGTGGGAAAGGTTTGTACCTTTGCATCGTCAAAAGGTTAATAGATTGTTTAGGTTAGTAGTAATAGATTTAGGTTTTTAGTTATTAGGTTTTTAAGGTAGATTGACAGATTGTTTAGCTTAGGATGACAATGGAGGCCGTGAGGTTTTCATTCTTTCGACAAAAGTTAGTTAAACATAAGTTATTACGCTGAAGCTCGCTGATGAGTCTCAGCGTATTTTTTTTGTCTTCGCGTTTCCCGTGGTTTCTCTCTCGCGCGCCCCGACTGTTGTCCCATTCTGCTAATTTATGTCTGCGTCACGGCAAATTCCTGCGATATGCAATAGGGATTGAGTATTTTTTAGGTAACTTTGCATCGTTTTTCACATTACGCACCAGAAAATAATAGAATATGATTTCAGTAGATGGACTGACCGTTGAGTTCGGCGGCACCACCTTGTTCAAGGACATTACCTTCCAGATTAACGAGAAGGACCGTATCGCCCTGATGGGCAAGAACGGCGCAGGCAAGAGTACCCTGCTCAAGATATTGGCGGGAGTGCGCAAGCCCACACGCGGGTCTGTGTCGGCGCCCAAAGACTGCGTCGTCGCCTATCTCCCCCAGCACCTGATGACCGAAGACGGCCGCACCGTGTTTGAGGAGACCTGCCAGGCATTTGCCCATCTCCACGAGATACAGGCAGAGATAGACCGTATCAATGACCTCCTTTCCACCCGCACCGACTACGAGAGCGATGAGTATATGCAGCTCATCGAGACGGTGTCTACGCTTTCCGAGAAGTTTTATGCCATTGACATGACCCACTTCGAGGAGGATGTCGAGAAGACCCTGTTGGGTCTCGGCTTCGAGCGCAGTGACTTCGACCGGCCCACCAGCGAGTTTTCGGGAGGATGGCGTATGCGTATCGAACTCGCCAAACTGCTCCTCAAGTCGCCCGACGTGCTGCTGCTCGACGAGCCCACCAACCACCTCGACATCGAGTCTATCGGCTGGCTCGAGCAGTTTATCATCAACAGCTCCAAGGCAGTGGTGGTCATCAGCCACGACCGCAAGTTTGTCGACAACATCACCACGCGCACCATCGAGGTCACCATGGGTCGCATCTACGACTACCGCGCCACCTATAGCCACTATCTCGAGTTGCGCAAAGAGCGCCGTGAGCAGCAGATGAAGCAGTATGAGGAGCAGCAGAAGATGATAGCCGAGACCAAGGACTTCATCGAGCGCTTCAAGGGCACCTACTCCAAGACCCTGCAGGTGCAGAGCCGCGTCAAGATGCTTGAGAAACTCGAGCTAATCGAGGTCGACGAGGAAGACACCAGCCGTCTGCGCCTGAAGTTCCCGCCCAGTCCGCACAGCGGCGCTTATCCCGTGCAGATGAGCGATGTGTCTATGTCGTTTGGCAACAAGACCGTCTTCAGCGGCGTCAATCTCACCGTGGAGCGGGGAGACAAGATAGCCTTTGTGGGCCGCAACGGCGAGGGTAAGTCGACCCTCGTGAAGTGCATCATGGGCGAGCTGCAGAACCAGGGAGACCTCAATCTGGGCTACAATGTCCAGATAGGCTATTTCGCCCAGAACCAGGCGTCGCTGCTCGACGACAACCTCACCGTCTTCCAGACCATCGACGATGTGGCCAAGGGCGACATACGCAGCAAGATACGCGACCTGCTCGGCGCCTTCATGTTTGGCGGCGAGGAGTCTACCAAGAAGGTCAAGGTGCTGTCGGGTGGAGAGCGTACGCGCCTCGCCATCCTCAAGCTGTTGCTCGAGCCGGTCAACCTGCTTATCCTCGACGAGCCCACCAATCATTTGGACCTCAAGACCAAGGACATCCTCAAGCAGGCGCTTCAAGATTTCGACGGCACCCTTATCGTGGTGAGCCACGACCGTGATTTCCTCGACGGACTGGTCAGCAAGGTCTACGAGTTTGGCCATGGCCGCGTGCGTGAGCACCTCTGCGGCATCTACGAGTTCCTCGAGTCCAAGGCTATGGAGAACCTGCAGGAACTCGAGAAGAAGCACTGATGCCCGCTCGGTATCTATAGCAGAAATGCAGTGATGGTGCATATTATGATATATGTCAAGAAAGAGGCCCCGAGCAGCAGAAAGTGGCCCCAGACTATTGTCAGAACCGCAGAAGTGTAGTACCTTTGCATCATCAAAAGGTTAATAGATTGTTTAGATTAGTAGTAATAGATTTAGGTTTTTAGTTATTAGGTTTTTAAGGTAGATTGACAGATTGTTTAACCAGGATGACAATGGAAACCGTGAGGTTTTCATTCGTTTAGAAAATAAGTAGTTAAACATATCGGATACGCTGAAGCTCGTTGATGAGTCTCAGCGTATTTTTTTTGCCCATGGCGAGGGTAGGGGCTGGCGTCACGATGAGGCTCATGGTGCACGGCAGCGTGGGGATGGTGCAAACCGATGAAACTCACTGCATCCATTGCTTTCCTGATTGCGTTTGGCGGCTCGTGTCTTCCGTTACGCGCTTCCGTGCCTTCCGATGCGTGCTTCCGTGCCTTCCGATACGCACCCTCGTGCCTTCCGATACGCGCCAGCCGGCGTCATTTCCACGCCGCCATCTGTTATTTCCTCATTCGCGACTGTCATCTCCACGTTTCCAAGTGTCATCTCCAGGTTTCCAACCATCATCTCCACGTTATTGGCGGTCATCTCCGTGTTATGCAACCCTATGATAACCAATGTGGGCGGTTTTTGCTTGGTTTGGATGGAAACGGCGAAAGGCGCTGATGTGTCGGCGGTTATGCCGTTTTTGGCCTCGGGCGGGCTGGTGATAAATTAGAAAATCCCAAAAAGAAATTAAAATTTTCTAATAATAATTGCAATTTTTTCCGAAAAACTGATTACTTTTGTGGACATATAGGAACCACATTATTATTAATTACAATTTTCAAGTGTTACAGTCTATGAAAAGAATCATTACTTGTCTCAGCATGCTATGTATGCTGGTAGGACTTGCCATGGCAAGTCCGGGACCGAAAGCCCTTGCGGCTTCCGCAGAGACTACGCTCTACGGAGGAATCTCAACGGGCATGAAGCCGGTCGGTATCTATTCGACCACCACGGCGACCCCGCCGACCCTAACCCCTCTTGCAAGCATTTCCAGCGTGACGCCCTCGGCTGGTGTGTACATCGATGGTTACTACTACGTGTTGTCTGCTTATATTAGGGGATCCAAAGTACTCCTTACCACGTTGGAAAAGTATGATACCAACACATGGCAAATCGTCGAGAATCTCAGCTCCGGCTTAGACGTTCCTACCTCTCTGGTTTACAACCCCAAGGATGGTAAGACCTACGGATGCTATCCCGCCAATTCCAGTCTCTTTAGGTTGTGTACGCTTGATTTGACCAGCGGTGTCAAGACCAATGGAGGTGTGCTTGACCAGCGCTATGTAGCCCTCTTTACTGACAATAGTGGCAAGGTGTATGGTATCGGTCTGGATGGTAATCTGTGCCAGCTCAATCTGGAGACCGCCGAAGCCACCGTTATCGGCGCTACCGGCGTGACTCCCTCTATAGATGTGCAGGACGCCTGTTTTGACGAGTCGACCAATACTGTATACTGGTTTGCCCACACTGCCGACGAGAGTTCGCTGTACACTGTAGATGTAACTACAGGTAAGGCTACCAAGGTGACCGACTTTGCAAGCCCCGCCATCAGATGGGCTGGTGTGTTTGCCAAGCCCGCCAAGAAAGTGGAAAAGCCCGCTTTCATCGCCAAGATGAGAACCGAGTTTGACAAGAGCAGCCTCACCGGTAAGTTTATCTTCACCATGCCCGACAAGACCGATAGCGGTGAAGCCCTGACCTCAAACCTCTCTTACAAGTTCTTCCTCAACGACGCTGAGTACAAGACCGGCGAAGGCGCCCCCGGTGCCGAGGTCGAAGTGCCCGTTACCGTGCCTGCCGACGGCAAGTACAAGTTTGCCGTTTGTGCCAAACTCGACGGCGCCAGCGGTCTGACCACCTATATCGAAAAGTATATCGGTCAGGACTCTCCCAAGACTCCTGCCAACCTCAAGGCAGTCAAGGCCGAGGGTTCCAATGAGATTACCATCAGCTGGGATGCCGTCACAGAAGGCGTCAACGGCGGATATATCAACACTGCAGCCATCAAGTACTCGCTGGTACGCCAGCCCGACAACGTGACTGTAGCTTCAGACCTCACCACTACCTCGTTTACCGACAAGACCATCACCGCGATGAACAACTACAACTACGTGCTCATGGCCACCGACGGCGTGAAGAGCAGTGGTGCGGTGACCTCTAACGACGTGCTCGCCGGCGAAGACCTCGGTGTGGCTCTGCCTTACGAAAACAGCTTCCTCGGTGAAAATGGCATGGGCTTCTTTACCACCATCGACGCCAATGAGGACGGCAACACATGGAGAAGCAACGGCAAGAACGTGTTCTACAACGCCAGCAAGGACAAAGACGCCAATGACTGGCTGGTTTCTCCTATCGTGAAACTGGAGAAGGGCAAGGCCTACCACCTCACCATGGCCCTCATGGTAAGCGACCTGAACAAGCAGGAACGCTTTGAGATAATGTATGGCAAGGAGAAGACAGCTGCCTCGATGACCAAGAAGGTCTGCAACGAGAAGGTAACCTCTACCGGCTGCTATGTAGACGAATGGCTTACCGCCGACGAGACCGGCCTCTTCTATATCGGCCTCCATGTCACCTCTGAGAAGAATCAGGGTGCCCTGGCTGTCTCTGACTTCAAACTCTCTGACGGCATCAACACCAAGAGTCCTGGTGCTGCTACCGACATCACCGTGATTCCCGGCGAAAAGGGCGCACTCACCAGCGAGGTAGAGTTCACCTGTCCTACCAAAAACTTCAGCCATGGCCCATTGTTTGGTCTTTCCAAGGCTGTCGTAACCAATCTTACCACTGGCAGAGAGATTGCCACTATAGACGGTGCAGAACTGGCTGTAGGTCTGAAGGTGAAGGTAAGCGACCCCAATCCTACCACTGGCGAGAACGAGTACAGCGTAGTATGCCATAACACCTATGGCGCCGGTGTCCTGGCTACCGCCAAGGGCTGGGTAGGTCCTGATGCTCCCGGTGCTCCTACCAAGGTTCAGTGGGTACAGAAGGGCTCGCAGACCGTCATCACCTGGGAGGCTCCTACCACAGGTAAGCACGGTGGCTACGTAGACCCCACTCAGATCTACTACTCTGTATACAATGCAGAGACACAGACCAAGATCAAGTCAGACCTGACCACCTGCACCCATGTAGACGCTCCTAATCTCTCTGACCTGCAGACCTCTCTCGCCTATGTGCTCTATGCCTACAACGACTATGGCACCAGCGACCCCGCTTACAGTAACACCTCTGCCTTCGGTTATGGCTATGAGTGTCCTCTCAAGGAATCGTTTGCCAATAGAAGGCTGTCTACCAAGCCCTGGCTTATCAGCACCACATCGGGCAACAACGTATGGCAGCTGACAGCTGACCTCGCTCCCAACGTATCGTCTCAGGATGGCGACAACGGTATGGTAGGTTATAGCGCCGGCAACCCCGGTGGCGCCCGTCTCACAACGCCCATCATCGATCTGAGCACCGAGAACAGACCCACCATCAAGCTGTGGTACTATCTCTTTGATACATCTTCAGACCTGAAGATTACCGTGTCTAACGACTGCGGTCTGACATGGACCGACGTGGCCACTCTGCCCAAGGAAGTAGTCAAGAAGTGGACTGCGGCTACCGTAGACCTCTCTGCCTACAAGGCCTATGACCACCTGCAGATAGGTATCGAGGCTACCAACAAGACTATGGCCTCTCCTCTCTTCATAGATAACGTCACCGTGGGCAATACCTTCGACTATGACCTCGCGGTCCAGAGCCTCGTGCTGCCCAAGTCTGCCAAGGCTGGTTCGGACATCAAGGCTTCTGTCTCTGTATTCAACAACGGTCTCAAGGCTGCAGGCGCATACAAGCTGCAGTGCTATGTCAATGGTGAACTGGTCAACACACTTAACGGTAGCGCTCTGGCTGCTGATGCCCTGGAGACCTTCAATATTGATATCACCGTTCCACTGCTCGACGCCGAAGAGCTCGAGGTGAAGTGCAAGGTTGTCTATGCCGACGACGAGAACAAGGCTAACAACGAGAAGACCGCGATAGCTGCGGTTACTCCTTCCAAGTATCCCCAGCCCACTGCCCTCAAGGCTACTGCCAAGGCCGATGGCAATGTGACTCTCAACTGGGCTGCTCCTACTACCGAGTACTATGCCGAGCGCACCGACGATATGGAGAGCTACGAGTCATGGAGTGTAGGCGGTATCGTGGTTGAGGAAAACAGAGCCACTCACGAGATGATTGTCACCACAGACCGTGGCTCACTCGGCGACTATACCCTCATCGACTGCGACCATCTGGCCACAAACTATACCTGGGGCGCTGTTGATGGTGGTCAGAGCATTCCTCACCTCGGCCAGGGTATGGTATGTCAGGTTATCGACTGCGACAAATACAACAGCAAGACTAGCATCATGGCTGCCCATAGTGGCAAGAAGACGCTCTGCTTCTGGTCATCTGTTCAGAATGATGACTACCTCATTCTTCCCGAACTTGCTCCTAACAACAAGTACATCTCTTTCTGGGCCAAGTCACTCTCCAATAGGTACGGCCTCGAGTCGTTCGACATCGTGGTATCCAAGAGCGGCAAGGAGCCTTCTGACTTCACCCTCTTCAAGTCTGTCGAGAACGTGCCTGTAGGCTACAAGACCGACCCCGAAGCCGGCTACGCTTTCTATGAGTTCCAACTTCCCGAGGACACCAAGTATGTGGCTATCCACTACAATGCCAAGGATGTGCTGGCGCTGCTCATCGACGATATCACCTGTACTCCTGCCTCTAACAAGGCCAACCTCACTCTGGAGGGTTACAATGTATATCGCAACGGTGTCAAGCTCAACGAGAGCCCCGTCACTGCCGCTACTTACAGCGACAAGATTTCGGGCGAAGATGTTTACCGCTACAACGTGACCTCTGTATTCAGCGTAGGTGAGTCGAGCTTCTCCAACACTGCTCAGGTATCTCTCAACACCGGTATCGGCGACAACGCCATCGGTGAGGGCCGCATCTACGGTGCCGAGGGTGCCATCGTAATCGAGGGTATGGCTGGCGCAGATGTTACTATCTACACTGTCGACGGTCGTCTGGTTCAGCAGGTTAAGGCCGAGCCTTCTACCCGCGTTGCCGTAAGCAAGGGTGTGTATGTAGTCAAGACCCGTGAGCTGTCTCGCGCGATTGCCGTAAGATAAAAAGACCGTCATCTCCATCGGGAGAGACGCCAAGTCTTTCCTGGAGAATGACCCGACACAATAAGAAAAGGACGTATCCTCAATCAGGGTACGTCCTTTTTTCGTGCGGAATTGTGGCAATGGGGAAGGGGAGGACCACGGGCCCCATCCCAGCCTTCCCCAAGGGAGGGCACTGAAAAACTAAAACCCACTATCAAATTGAAAGTTGATGACGGAGAAACAGCTGTTTTACC